>ERZ773139.3861-NODE-3861-length-12786-cov-2.980206_pt1 | contig 12786 bp, 13 predicted proteins | sample MGYA00580854_ERZ773139 | MGnify/ENA primary metagenome ERZ773139 (study PRJEB29015, sample SAMEA2737809) | human gut metagenome | biome: human gut; feature: human-associated habitat; material: faeces | place: China | collected 2012 ...
CATCCTTCCTGCCGGCGGCAATGACGTGGATCTATACCAGCGCACCTTCTCCGTCGTTCGCAGAAAGCCCAGCTTTTCGTACAGACGGATGGCTTTTTCGTTGGTGGACGCGACATTCAGCGTTATCCCCGCCCCCTCTACCAAGGACATAAGCGTGTGCATCACCCGCTCTCCTGCCCCGGGCTTCACGGAACACACCGCCAGAAGTTCGGTATCCTTCATCCAGCCGATGCCGAGGAGTTCCCCGGCGCTGTGGACAAAATACGCGCCGCCGGATGCCAGAATTTCTTTTTCATCCGCGGCGGTCTGGGTGGCGGCGCAGTCAACGCCGCGCATTCGCGCATTGCAGAGCCTGCGCCATGTTTCCGCTGTGGCTTCCGTCACCGGAAAGATGTTCTCCAGCAGCGCCGTGTCCACCCACGCCTTGCCCCGCATTTCATAAACGGCGGCGTGGAGGGGGTAACGCGCCAGTTCTCCGTGACCCTGGGCATAGATTTTCTCCGCCCCGGCCATGCGGCAAAAGGAAACGCATTCCTCCAGAAAGGGCGCAAGCCGCCCCGGCTGTACGTCCTGAAAGCGGATATAGGCTTCCTGACGGTAGGGAATTTCCTTCAAAATCAGACTGGCTACGCCGTCGTCTGTTGCGAAACACGGGAAGTCCTTCATTCCTCCGCCTCCTTTTCATCCCATTATACTACCGAAACGGGCTGTGAGCAAGCAGGAAACGTTTCCAAAATCAGGAAATTTTGTTGTGCAATCTGCACATAGAAATGCTATATCACCCTTTGTAAAAACCAGAACATCTTCCAATCTTTTTGAAAAAGCTGTAATATATTGGAATATACACTTGATTCCTGGATATAAAAATGTATAATATCAGTCGTATGGAGTTCAACAGTAAAGGAGGTTCGTTCCATGAAAAAGGTCATCTGCAAGAAAACATACGACACCGAGACCGCTACGCTGATCAAGGCCTACTCCTATGGCCAGCTGGGCGATCCCGCCGGTTACGAGGAAGATCTGTACCAGACACCCGAGGGTCTGTACTTCCTGCACGTAGGCGGCGGAGAGACTTCCATCTACCCTGCCGAGGATATTGTCCGCTTGGCAAAGACCAAGGTCAAGGACTGGATGGAGAAGCATTAACACGATACATAGCGATGGGGAGCCTGTGAAAACAGGCTCCTTTTTTCTTGACAAAGATGATATTATGGAAGCAGATGAATGCGTTAAAGGATGAACGTCAATGCGAAAAACTTTTTTATTCCCGGCTCTGCTGGCTCTGCTGGTGCTGCTCAGTGGATGCCGGTCTCAGTCGCAGCCGGCGCAAATCGCCGCTACGACTTTGCCTGTGTACGAATTTACCTCCCGAATCTGCGCGGATACGCCCCTCACCGTCACCCGTCTGGTGACGGAAAGCGTGTCTTGTCTGCACGACTACTCCCTGAACGTCCGTCAGGTAAAGGCAGCGGAGGCCGCCCAGGTCGTTGTGATCTCCGGCGCGGGGCTGGAGGATTTTCTGGACGGTATTCTGGATGATTCGGATATCCTCGACTCCTCCGAAGGGATCGCCCTTCTGCATATGGAGGAAGAACACGACCACGATCATGAAGATCACCACCACGAAGACGACCCCCACATCTGGCTCTCTCCGGAAAACGCAAAGGGGATGGCCGGGAACATCTGCGCGGGGCTTTCCCGGAGGTATCCCGAATATGCGGATGTGTTTTCCGAAAATCTGGACGGCCTGCTGGAAGATTTGGACGCGCTGCAAAGCTACGGAAAATCCAGCCTGTCCGACCTCAACTGTCGGAATCTCGTAACCTTCCACGATGGCTTCTCCTATTTCGCCCAGGCGTTTGATCTGACCATTCTGGAAGCGGTAGAGGAAGAATCCGGCAGCGAAGCCTCCGCTCAGGAGCTGAAGCATCTAATCGGTATCGTCCGGGAGCATGATCTGCCCACGATTTTCACCGAGCGCAACGGAAGCACCTCCGCCGCTGAGGTCATTTCCCGGGAAACCGGCGTGACCGTTTATTCCCTGGACATGGCCATGGCCGGCGACAGCTATTTTGACGCCATGTACCGCAACATCGACACCATCAAGGAGGCATTGGGATGAATCTGACACATCATGGCGGTTCCTGCGGCCACTCCTGCTGCCTTCGGGTAGAGAATATGTCCGTGAAAATCGGAACCGACTGCATTTTGAAGGACGTGAACCTTCACGTCCACTGCGGCCAGATGCTCGCCATCAGCGGCCCCAACGGCGCGGGCAAATCCACCTTTCTGAAAGCCGTTCTGGGTCAGAGGGAATATGAGGGCGTGATTGCCTTCTCCGAGCCGGGGCAGCGGAGCAAAAAGCCCCGTATCGGCTACGTTCCCCAAAGTCCCGCCTTTGACCCCAGTGACCCGGTCAGCGTATCCGACCTGTTTGCCTGCTGCATGAGCCGCCGCCCCGCTTTTCTCGGTCTCGGCAAAGCCATGAAGGACACGGTAGCGGAGTGCCTTTCCCGTGTTCACGGAGAGGAACTGGTCAATAAGCGGGTGGGAACCCTCTCCGGCGGCGAATTGCAGCGGGTGCTGCTGGCGCTGGCGCTGGAACCCATCCCCAACATTCTCATTCTGGACGAGCCGCTTTCCGGCGTGGACGTGGAGGGCATGGAGACGCTGATGGACATGCTGGACGAAATCCGCAAAAACTACGATCTGTCCATCCTGATGACCACCCACGATTTTTCCCTGCTGCCCCGGTACGCCGATCAGGTGGTGCTCATTGACCACGGCGTTCTGATTCAGGGCGACCCGCAGACGGTGCTGGATTCCGAGGTATTTCGCCGTACCTTCCACATGAGAGGAGACCGCGCATGAGTATCTGGTACGCAATCTGGGACGCCCTTCCCTTTGAAATGCTCCACTGGGACTTTATGAAAAACGCCCTGCTGGCGCTGCTGCTCATGGCGCCGCTGTTCGGCATTCTCTCCACCATGATCGTCACCGGGCGCATGAGCTTCTTCTCCGACGCCCTGGGGCATTCCGCCTTTACGGGCATCGCCATCGGCATTATCTGCGGCGTGGCCGCTCCCATCTGGGCGGCAGTCGCTTTCAGCGTGGTGTTTGCCCTGCTGTTTTGCTTCGTCCGCAGCCGCTCCAATCAGGCGGCGGATACTCTGATCGGCGTGTTTTCCAGCTCCGCCGTGGCGCTGGGCATTTTCGTCGCCACTGTGGGCGGCGGCAGCTTTACCCGGTACAATAAATATCTCATCGGCGACATTCTCTCCGTCACCCCGGGGGAGATCGGAATGCTGGCGCTGGTGCTGCTGGCGGTGATCGTCTTCTGGATTTTCTACAGCAACCGTCTGACCCTCACCGCCATTCACCCCCAGCTGGCGTCCTCCCGGGGCATTCCCGTGGGACTTTCCCAGACGCTGTTCACCACCGCCATTGCCGTGGTGGTGACGCTGTCCATTTCCAGCGTTGGTCTGCTGATCCTCAACTCCCTGCTGGTGCTGCCCGGCGCTTCCGCCCGGAATGTTGCACGGAATTTGCGGCAGTACCACGGTTTTTCCGTGCTGTTCGCGTTTCTCGCCGGGGTCGTCGGGCTGACGGTTTCCTACTATTCCGGCTGCTCCGCGGGCGCGGCCATCAGTCTGGGGCTGGCCGCAATTTTCGCGGTTACCTTCTGCCTGAGAAAGGTCAGGGCGTAGCATGGACACCGTCAGCATTCAGGTCATTGCCAGAATGCGCAGTGACTTTGCCACCAAATTCGGCATCCCCCGGCAGAGCGGGCTGGTGGAAGCCCTCCGCTCCACCATTGTCTTTGAGCCGGAATTCCGCAATTCCGACGCTCTGCGGGGCATTGAGGACTTTTCCCATCTGTGGATCATCTGGCAGTTTTCCGAGGCCGTCCGGCAGGGCTGGTCGCCCACCGTGCGCCCGCCCCGGCTGGGCGGAAACACCCGGATGGGCGTCTTCGCCACCCGTTCCCCTTTTCGCCCCAACAATCTGGGGCTGTCCAGCGTCCGCCTTCTGGGCGTGGAGCAGACCCGGGAATTCGGCACGGTTCTGCATGTGGGCGGTGCGGACTTGATGGACGGCACCCCGATTTTCGACATCAAGCCCTACATTCCCTACGGCGACTGCCACCCGGACGCCACCGGCGGCTTTACGGACACCGCCGGGGATTTCCTACTGAACGTCAGCTTCCCACCCGCGCTTCTGTCCCTGCTCCCGGAGGACAAGCGGGACGCCGCCATCGGCGTTCTGTCCCACGACCCCCGCCCCTCCTATCAGCGAAGCCCGGAGCGCGTCTACGGTCTGTCCTTTGCCGGGTACGACATCCGCTTCACCGTGGAGGATGACAAACTGACCGTGAGAGAAGTTCTGAAAAAGTGAGAATATCCCGGCGCTTTTCGCGCCGGGATCACTTATTATCCGTTATGCCTCCGGCGGCGAATCTGCTTATCAAGGTAACCCATAATCCGCCCGAATTTTGAAAAACGCTTTTTCCGCGGGAACGAAAAAACGCTGTCACCTTACTTCGGATGACAGCGCCTCTTCTTATAGAATCGTATACAGCCAGTAAATAAACCCATACACCACGCTTGCGGCCAGGCCGTACACGATCACCGGCCCCGCGATGGTGAACATTTTTGCGCCCACGCCCAGAACGAAGCCTTCGGTCTTGAACTCCACGGCCGGGGCGGCGATGGCGTTGGCAAATCCTGTGATCGGCACCAGCGTACCGGCTCCCGCGTGCTTGGCGATGTCGTCGTACACGCTCAGACCCGTCAGCAGCGCGGACAGCGCCACCAGCGTCATGGACGCGGCCGTTCCGGCGTCCTGCTTTTCCAGTCCCCAGGCGCCGTAGCAGTTCGTGAATATCTGCCCGACCACACAGATCAGCCCGCCAATCCAGAAAGCGTTCAGGCAGTCGCGCCACATGGGCGATTTGGGCGCCATCCGCGCCACCAGAGCGCCGTATTGTTTTTCCGTCATGTTGAATCCCTCCGGAGGTAGCTTTCCCCGGAGAATACAATCAATTCATCATTTCCGCTTCGTGCAGGTGCTTTGCCAGCTTGCAGGTGACCTCGGCGCAGCGGTGGGCGGCGATTTTTTCAAACGTGGGATAGTCCATTTCCGCGCTGTCGTCTGCCTTGTCGGAGATGGCGCGGAGGATGACGAAGGGAATGCCGTTGCGGTAAGCCGTCTGGGCGATGGCCGCGCCCTCCATTTCCGTACACAGTCCCTGGGTGTTTGCCACGATTTTTTCCTTCACCGCCGGGTCGGCCACAAACTGGTCGCCGCTGGCGACCCTGCCCACCCGGGTGTGACCGGGATTTACCGCTTCCGCCGCCGCAAAGGCGCAGCCGAGCATCGTGTCATCGGCGGGAAACGCGATGACATTCATCCCCGGAACCTTGCCGAAGGGATAGCCGAAATGGACGCAGTCAAAGTCATGGTACATGGCGTCCCGGCTCACCACCAAGTCGCCGATGTCCAGCTGGGCGCAAAGAGAACCGGCAATACCGGTGTTCACCAGGTGGGTCACGCCGAAGCAGTCGCAGAGGATCTGCACGCACAGCGCCGCGTTGACCTTGCCCACGCCGCACTGCACCAGAACCACGGGAATCCCCATCAGAACGCCCTCGTGAAAGGTGCTGCCCGCTTTCTTGGCAGAGGTCACCTGCTCCATTTCAGCGAGAAGCGTCTCGACCTCCACATCCATTGCACCAATAATTCCCAATTTTGTCATCATTTACTCCTTATTCCGGGTAAACCAGTCGGGTTTCGTCAATGTTTTCCAGCAGTGCGGCGTATTTTCTGCCCCAATAGTTTGCCATGGACAGGTTCATGTCCAGGTAGTTGCCGCAGTCCTTCGGGCTTGCCCCCGGCACGTCTCCCCGGTAGTCCCGGATAAAGCGGAAGCAGTCCAGTACCAGCGGGACAACGTTCTTGGACGTATAATCCCCGGTCAGCAGAAGGTAAAAGCCCGTCCGGCAGCCCATGGGGCCAAAGTACAGCACCTTGTCCTTCCAAGTCGGCTCGTTTCGCAGGTAGGTTGCCGCAAGATGCTCGATGGTATGCACCTCGGCGGTGTTCATCACCGGCTCGTCGTTGGGCTTCGTCAGGCGCAGGTCGAAGGTCGTCACCGTCTCCGCCCCCACCTTATCCTTCCGGGAGACGTACAGCCCCGGCTGTAATTTGATGTGGTCAATGGTAAAGCTGGTTATTTTGTCCATGTCGTTCCCTCCGTTTTCTACGGAAAAGGATACCACATCTCAGCCTGATTTGCAAGCGCAACCGCCTACAACCGATGGTTGAGTCCGTTTCAACCATCGGTTGAGAAAAATTTCCGCCCATATTAACGAACATTTTATAGCTTTTTCGCGCCAGTTATGGCATGATATAGGCAGTTGCAGCGACGGATACCCTTCCAGCAAGGCAAACGCCCTGCCGTGTACTTCATTATGGAAAAGGAGATCAACAGAATATGGAAGAAACATTGGGAAAGCGGATCGTCTTCCACCGCAAGCGTCTGGGACTGACCCAGGACGCCCTTGCGGAGCGGATGGGCGTCACCGCCCAGGCCGTGAGCAAATGGGAAAACGACCAGTCCTGCCCGGACATCGGCGCGCTGCCGAAGCTGGCGGAAATCTTCGGCATCTCCACCGACGAGCTGCTGGGTGTCGAACGGAAAGAGGTTCACCCCGCCGAGATCGTCCCGGTGGACGTGGAGGAAAATGGCGTACACATCCATCCGGACGGGAGCCTGGAGCTGTCCTGGGACGGCGGAAAGAAAAGCAGCATCGGCCTTGCCGTCTGGATTTTGCTGGTGGGCGGCATTATGCTGGCGTCCTATTTTCTCAGCTTCCATGCAAAGCTCTGGGATGTGCTTTGGCCGTCGGCACTGCTGGTGTTCGGCATTTTCGGACTGTTCCCCCGGTTTTCCTTCTTCCGGCTGGGTTGTTCCCTGTTTGGATTGTATTTTCTGCTGAGCAACCTGAACTTTGCCCCCTTCCGCCTGGGACGGGAATTTCTTCTGCCTGTTTTTCTGCTGTTGTTCGGCGGCAGTCTCCTGGCGGACACCATCCGCAAGCCGAAAAAGGGCGGTTTTTCCTTAGGCCGCTCCGGAAAAGGCGGCTCCAAAAGGGATTACTGCACCTGCACCGGCGACAGCTTTGACTGCGCCACGGTGTTCGGCGAAAACCACTACGTGATTCCCCTGCCCACCCTGTCCGGCGGCAACGCGGATGTACGCTTCGGAGAAATGTCCGTCGATCTTCAAAAATGCGAGCAGCTTTCCCCGGACTGCGCCATCTCCCTGAACTGCGCCTTCGGCGAACTGGAGCTGATCGTCCCCAACCGGTTCCGGGTGGAGCCTACCAACAGCACCACTTTTGCCGGTGTGGAGATTTCCGGCGCTCCCCGCGGCGACGCGGTGGGTACCATTCGCGTGAGCTGCGATGTCAGCTTCGGCGAAATTTCCATCCGTTACGTATAATTTTACCGATTTTTCCATGCACGGGCTTCCCCAAAAAAACAGCGGGGAGTCCGTGCATTTGCCTGATTGGGAAGAGCGCCGGGGATTCGACCGTTTTCTCTTTTTTTAGCTTTTCTTCCAATTTCCCTTGCTTTTTTTCTTTGTCGATGGTAGAATACTATTGACTATACCATAAAGGCAGGGATGAACTATGGCTAAGGACGATTTCGATATGGATTTCCATTTCGATGATGACGACTTCGACCCCAAGGCATTTTTGGACGGCGAAGACGGCGCAGATATAGATCTTTCCGAGTTTGACGACGTGCCTTCCGGCAATCAGCCGAAGAAGACGGTCTCCGACGGGGATGATGACGAGCTGGATCTCAGCGGTCTGGGTCTGGACGAGGATTCCGATGAGACCGTTGACGAGCTTGATCTGGACGATATTCTGTCCCCCAAGGCCGTCCGCCGCAATTCCCAGGAGCATGACGACTTCGGCAGCGACAAGCGGGATGATGACCCGGACTTTGACATGTCCGAATTTCTGGACGATGGCGAGTCCGAGCAGCCCCAGGCCGCGCCGGAGGACGATTCCGATTTCCAGGACGAGGCGGAAGAAGACGATTATCCCGATGAGGAGGACGAGGACAAGCCCGCCCGCCGTCGAAGAGAAAAGCCCGAAAAGGCGCCCAAGCCTCCCCGTGAGCGCAAGCCCAAGGAACCGAAGGAAGCAAAGCCCAACATCTTCACCAAGCTGTATGACCTCTACTTTGCTCCTCTGACGAGCAAGGAAGCGCTGGAAGCCCCCGCCGACCCCAACAATCCCCGTCGTCGGCGCAGAAAGACCAAGTCGCAGATCTTCAAGGAGGTCTATCTGCCTCCCCTGATTGCCTGCGTGTGTCTGATTCTGATTCTCTCCTTCGTCATCGGCGCGATTTCCAATGCCATCGAGCAGAAGCGGGTCAACGACGCCATCAAAAAGAACGAGATCGAAGCCTCCATCAGCAGCGCCCAGGCGGCGGAAGCGGAATATCAGCGGATCATGGACGAGGCCGCCGAGATGGCCGCCAACTATGATTATGAGGGTGCCATTGAGAAGCTGGATTCCTTCGCGGATATCGCCAACTACCCCGATATGAGCACAAAGCGCGCGGAGTATGTCAACGCAATGAACTCTCTGGTTGAGTACAAGGATTACTCCCAGATTCCCAACCTCAGCTTCCACGTGCTGATCGCCGACCCCGCCCGCGCCTTCAACGATAAGGAGCTGGGCGGAAAATACAATCAGAACTTTGTCACCATTGACGAGTTCTCCAAGATTCTGGAGCAGCTCTACGCCAACAACTACGTTCTGGTGGACTTTGACGACTTCGTGAGCGTCGGGCAGACCGTTTCCGGCACCGATCAGTACGAGGCCAAATCCATCTTCCTTCCCCAGGGAAAGAAGCCCGTCATGCTCACCGAGACCATGGTCAACTACTTTGAGTACATGGTTGACAGCAACGGTGACGGCGTGGCCGACGCAGGCGGCGCAGGCTTTGCCCACAAGCTGGTTCTGGATGCGAACGGCGATATCAAGGCCGAGTACATCGACAGCAGCAACAATACCCTCACCGGCAATTACGATTTCGTCCCCATTCTGGAGGACTTCATCAAAGCCCATCCCGACTTCTCCTACCGGGGTGCCCGCGCCATTCTGGCCGTGACCGGCAGCCAGGGTATCTTCGGCTACCGCTGCAACACCTCCTACGTCAGCACCAAGGGCAACGACTTCTATGAGCAGGAGAAGGCCGGCGCCATCGCCATCGTGGAAGCGCTGAAGGCCAAGGGCTACCGTCTGGCTTGCTACACCTACGAAAACGGCAAGTACCGGGATATGAACTCCGCAGGCATTACCGCCGACCTGCAAAGCTGGACACAGCAGATCACGCCCATTATCGGCAACATTGACACCTTTGTCTTTGCTCAGGCCAGCGATCTTTCCGACTACACCGGCGCGTCCTTCAACGTTATGTATCAGACCGGTTTCCGCTACTTCATTTCCAACAGCAAAGATCCCAGTACCGAGGTGAATAACACCTATGTCCGTCAGAAGCGTCTGATGGTCACCGGTGAGACAATGGTCTGGTATAAGGAGCGGTTCACCGACAAGGGTCTGTTTGATCCCAACATGGTCGTGGACATGACCGCAAGAGGCGGCAACGTTCCCAAGGCAGGATAAGGAAACTGGAAATACGACTTTGCGCGCCGGAGAATTTCTCCGGCGCGCTTCCCTAGGAGGGCTCTATGGACATCCAAACCGGCCTGTACCGGCATTTCAAGGGAAATCTCTACGAAGTCATTGGAACCGCCCTCCACTCGGAGACCCGGGAGCCGATGGTTATCTACCGCGCACTCTACGGCGAGAACGGCCTGTGGGTGCGTCCTGCTGCCATGTGGAGCGAGATCATAGATCGGGACGGCTACCATGGGCCGAGATTTCAGTATATTGGTTCGGAATGTCAAAAATGAACGATTTCTGAATCCGCCGGAACCGTATTCAAAAATAGGGCAACACCGCACAATTGTGCGGCAGCCATAGAAATCCGAGAGGTTTTTACCATGTTTCAGCTTCTGCTCGTCATCATTTATCTTTCCTTCATCAGTTTGGGACTGCCGGATTCCTTGCTCGGCTCCGCGTGGCCGACCATGTATCCCCAGCTCGGCGTGCCGGTTTCCTACGCCGGAATCATTTCCATGATCATTGCCCTGGGAACCATCGTTTCCAGCCTGCAAAGCGACCGGCTGACCCGGCGGCTGGGTACCGGGAAGGTCACGGTCATCAGTGTCGCCATGACCGCCGTGGCACTCTGGGGATTTTCCGTCAGCAGCGCCTTCTGGCAGCTCTGCCTATGGGCGCTTCCCTACGGGCTGGGCGCGGGAAGCGTGGACGCTTCCCTGAATAACTACGTGGCGCTGCACTATAAGAGCAAGCACATGAGCTGGCTGCACTGCATGTGGGGCGTGGGCGCTGCCTCCGGCCCGTACATCATGGGCTATGTCATGACCAGCGGCGGCACATGGAACGCAGGCTACCGCACCATCTCCGTGATTCAGATGGTGTTGACCGCCGTGCTGATTTTCAGTCTGCCCCTTTGGAAGAAGCGCCCCAAGGTCGTGGATGCCTCGGGAAACGAAACGGAGGCGGCGTCCCTCTCCCTGAAGGAAATTCTGAGAATCCCCGGCGTAAAGGAGGTTCTGGTCTGCTTCTTCTGCTACTGCGCCGTGGAGCAGACCGCCGGACTGTGGGCAAGCAGCTATCTGACACTCCACAGGGGCGTTTCTCCGGAGAGCGCCGCCGCTTTTGCCAGCATGTTCTTTATCGGCATTACCGTCGGGCGGGCGATCAGCGGCTTTATCACCATGTGTCTGGACGACACACAGATGATCCGCCTCGGGCTGGGACTCATTGGGTGCGGCGTTGTCATTCTGTTTCTTCCCCTTGGAACGGTCGCTTCTCTGGCCGGCTTTGTGATCATTGGCTTGGGCTGTGCACCGATCTATCCCTGCATCATCCACTCCACCCCTGCGCATTTCGGCGCAGACAAATCTCAGGCCATCATTGGTGTGCAAATGGCCTGCGCCTACGTGGGCAGCTGCCTGATGCCGCCCCTGTTCGGCCTGCTCGCCCAGTACATTTCCGTTTCGCTGCTGCCCGTGTATCTGCTGGTGCTTTTGGTTCTCATGGCGGTTATGCACGAGAGCCTGATTCGGAAAATTGCCCGGAACACCCATGCCGCGCAGAAAGCGCGCCGCGATATTTGTTGAAACTGCCAATTGACCGATTGCTACTGCCGGATGTTATACTTACAGTGTGTGTGAAAATACCGGAAAATCAAGGAGGAATCCCAATATGCAATCCTGTTTTGACAAAGTGAAGAAGAATTTTGGTTTCGGCTGTATGCGCCTTCCCATGAAGGGCGATGAAGTGGATTTTGAGGAAACCGGCAAAATGGTGGATATGTTTCTCGCAAACGGCTTCAACTATTTCGACACCGCCCACGGCTACCTCCAGGGCCAGAGCGAGCTGGCCCTGCGGGAGTGCCTGGCCCGCCGCTACCCCCGGGACCGTTTTGTCCTCACCGACAAGCTCACCGAATGTTTTTTCAAGAGCCAGGCGGACATCCGCCCGCTGTTTGAGGCCCAGCTCCAGGCCTGCGGCGTGGAGTATTTCGACTTCTACCTGATGCACGCCCAGAATAAGGACTTATTTGCAAGATACAAGCAGATTCACGCCTACGAAACGGTCATGGCGCTTCGGGACGAGGGCAAGATCCATCATTTCGGCATTTCCTTCCACGACAAGGCCGAGGTTCTGGATCAGATTCTCACCGAGTATCCCCAGATCGAGGTCGTCCAGATTCAGTTCAACTACGTCGATTACGAGGATCCCTCCGTGGAGTCCCGGAAGTGCTATGAGGTCTGCTGCAAGCACGGCAAGCCCGTCATCGTCATGGAGCCGGTGAAGGGCGGTTCTCTGGTGAATCTGCCGGAGGACGCCCAGAAGGTTCTGAATGCTCTTCACGGCGGCTCCAACGCCAGCTATGCCATTCGCTTCGCCGCCAGCTTCCCGGGTATCCGGATGGTTCTGTCCGGCATGGGCAGCACGGAAATGATGGCGGATAACTGCGGCTTCATGAAGGATTTCCGGCCGCTGAACGAGGAAGAGCGTCTGGCCATTGCCAGGGTCTGCGCGATTTTCCGGGGTCAGGGACTTATCCCCTGCACCGGCTGCCGCTACTGCACCGAGGTCTGCCCCCAGGGCATTCCCATCCCCGATCTGTTTGCCTGCATGAATGCCAAAAAACAGTTCCGCGACTGGAACAGCGACAATTACTACCGTGACATCCACATCAAAAACGGCGCAAAAGCCTCCGACTGCCTCAAGTGCGGCCAGTGCGAGGACATCTGCCCCCAGCACCTGAGCATTCGGGAACTGCTGGAGGACGTGGCGCAGGAATTTGAGAAACAATAACTTGCATATACGGCCAATCCCCCGGGCGGCGCCCGGGGGATTGTATATTTACCGTCTGATTCTCCGTTTCGCCGCCCGGAAAAGGATTTCCAGTATCAGCGCGCAAATCGCCCCAATCAGGATGCTCCCAGCTACTACGAACACCACAGCGCTTATATCCCCCGTTTGGGGGAGGATTTCCTCGCCGTTGACGAGCTGCACCGTGTTGTCAACGGTCATGCCGTGAGCGTCACGCCAACCGTCCTGCACCGTTAAATGGCTGGATGCGCTGACGGTGACTGCGACG
>ERZ773139.3862-NODE-3862-length-12785-cov-3.957895_pt1 | contig 12785 bp, 12 predicted proteins | sample MGYA00580854_ERZ773139 | MGnify/ENA primary metagenome ERZ773139 (study PRJEB29015, sample SAMEA2737809) | human gut metagenome | biome: human gut; feature: human-associated habitat; material: faeces | place: China | collected 2012 ...
GACATGCGGCTCAATGCTCTCGTATGTTATATCGTACACATGTGAGGCAAGGTCATTTCTCGAGTTTCCCTCTGTGATAAAGGTTCTGAGTTTTATATCCTTCCATGCCACTTTCTCCGAACGTACGTAATCGCCAAGTATTTCCCTTAATTCCTCTTCTGATGGGATATGACCAAGTTCCTGTATCCTACGCACCTTGCTCTCATTCACATATCTCTTGAAGCCTGTAAGCAATCCATAGTATGCGACCTCCGCCGTATTGGGAATGAAAGAGAAAACCGTATGTTTCACATCATAGCCGATGGCTTTCAAAACAGGCTCATGCAGACTTTCCCCCAACAGTTTGCGTTCTTTGTATATGTCTCTGTCACTGCCACGGCTGAAATAAATACGCTCGAAAGAACAGGCGTTGTTTCCTTTTGCCGGAATTATCTCTTCTATTGAGAAATCACCGTTACGCTTTACCAGCAATGCGGTTCCGGGCATCAGCTCACAGACGTCCTCACATTCGAGATCGAATGTTGTCTGCAACACAGGACGCTCGCTTGCAACTGCAATAAATTCGTCGTTTTTATAATAAAACGCTGGTCTTATGCCCCATGGATCGCGCATGGAAAACATTTCCCCACTGCCGGTTATTCCGCAGACGACATATCCACCGTCAAAATCTGTCATTGTGCTTTTCAGCACATTCTTCATTTCGACATGGTCGTTTATGTATTCAGTTATCTCTTTATTATTCAAGTCGAACTCTTTGGCTTTAGCAAAATTGCGTTCCACCTCGCGGTCTAACCGATGCCCCATAAATTCCAGCATGATATAGGCATCGCTATATATACGGGGATATTGTCCCTGCATGGTAAGCTTGTCAAAAATTTCATCAACATTCGTCATATTGAAATTTCCGCACAGGCACAGGTTCTTTGCCTGCCAGTTATTACGGCGCAAGAAAGGATGGACATACGACAGTCCGCTTTTACCTGTAGTGGAATATCTTAAATGCCCCATGTACAGTTCGCCTGCAAATGGCAGGCAGTCTTTCGCAAATGCGACATCTGACAATCTTTCCTGACTTAGATTTTTAAGATCACGATGAGCCTGACCGAAAATCTCGGTTATCGCATCCTTACCTTCTGCTCTCTCACGGAACATATATTCCCGTCCCGGAGCACTGTCAAGTTTAACACATGCCATACCGGCACCTTCCTGTCCGCGATTGTGCTGTTTCTCCATCATAAGATAAAGTTTGTTCAATCCGAACATCCAGGTGCCGTACTTTTCCTGATAATACGTCAACGGTTTGAGCAATCTTATCATTGCAATCCCGCATTCATGCTTTAATGGTTCCACGCTCTATTTTGTTTTATATTATATATTTACAATATATTTACTCTACGGTTACAGATTTTGCCAGATTTCTCGGTTGGTCTACATTCTTACCTTTACATACAGCCACATGGTAAGCCAGCAACTGCAAAGGTATGACATCTATAAGAGACTCAAAACATTCCATTGTAGAAGGCAGTTCGATGACCTCGTCAGCTATACGGCTTATAGTATCGTCCCCTTTGCTTACAAGTGCAATGACCTTACCCTGTCGTGCTTTTATTTCCTGAATATTGCTCAACACCTTCTCATACATCTTGTTATGTGTCGCAATAACAACAACAGGCATGTCCGAATCTATGAGAGCAATAGGTCCGTGTTTCATCTCTGCCGCAGGATATCCTTCTGCATGTATATAGCTTATTTCCTTTAATTTCAATGCGCCTTCAAGCGCGACAGGATAGCTGTAGCCTCTGCCAAGATAAAGGAAATTGTGAGCGTAAGTGAATATTCGGCTTAGTTCGGCAATTCTGTTGTTAAGCTCCAAAACAGTCTTCATCTTTTCAGGTAGAGTCCATAACTCTTTTATTATCTCAGAGTATTGTCTCTTATCTATAATGTCTTTTTCTTTCGCCAACGCCAGTGCGAACATGGCAAGGACTGTAACCTGGCCGGTAAAAGCCTTCGTAGAAGCGACACCAATTTCCGGACCCACATGAATGTAGCTGCCGGCATCCGTCGCACGCGGTATGCTGGAACCGACTACATTACAGATACCATATACGAACGCACCATTCCTTTTTGCAACTTCTATTGCGGCAAGTGTGTCCGCAGTCTCACCGCTTTGTGATATTGCTATGACGACATCGTTCTCTGTTACGACAGGATTTGAATACCTGAACTCACTGGCATATTCTACTGTTACAGGAATGCGACAAAAATTCTCAATAAGATATTTACCTATAAGCCCTGCATGCCATGAAGTTCCACAGGCAACAATTATAATACGCTTTGCGTTCAACAGTTTTTCCTTATTATCTAAGATAGCACTTAACGTTATATTGCTATTATCATCGTTTACCCGCCCACGCATGCAATTCTTAAGACACTCTGGTTGTTCAAATATCTCCTTCAGCATAAAGTGAGGGAAACCTCCCTTCTCTATCTGACCAAGATTTAAATCTACGGTCTGTATTTCAGGATTCAACTCTCTATTAAAAATGTTGACAACCTTCAAACCTTCATCACTGCGTATAACGGCAATATTGCCGTCGTCTAAATAAACGACCTTGTCTGTATACTCAATAATTGGAGATGCGTCAGAACCTAAGAAGAACTCATTTTCGCCTACTCCGACAACAAGCGGGCTTTGCTTGCGTGCCGCAATTATCTGATTAGGGTTATTCTTATCCAATATAGCTATGGCATACGCACCAATCACCTGATGAAGCGACAATTGTACGGCAGTCAATAAATCAAGATTTTTCTTTTTCTTGACATATTCTATGAGTTGGATTAAAACTTCTGTATCTGTATCAGAGCGAAAACTCACACCGTTTGAAATAAGATTGCTCTTAATAACGTTATAGTTTTCGATTATTCCGTTATGGATTATTGCCAAATCCTTAGATTCAGAGAAATGAGGATGTGCGTTTTTTGAAGAAGGAACTCCGTGTGTTGCCCATCGTGTATGTGCGATACCTACATGTCCACTTATATTCTTATCTTTGCAAAAATCCTCAAGATCAGAAACCTTTCCTATTGTCTTATAAACATTAATCTGATTGTCATCATTTATAATAGCTACTCCGGCACTGTCGTACCCACGATATTCTAATCTTCTCAATCCCTTTATTAAAATGGGATAGGCTTCTTTATTACCTAAATATCCGACAATTCCACACATAATTCTAAATTTGGTATATCACATAAAATAAACGTTAGACATATTTTTGATATAAAATGTCTAACGTTCTTATTTGTTTATTGTTTAATTCCTTAATATATTAACAACCAACGACGCAAGAGAAGTCAATATGCTTACACCTGAAATCCATAATGTGGTAGAAGTTCCGATGGAAGAAGACTTCGCCTTAACCTTATTTGGCTGGACATAAATAATGTCATTCTGCTGAACATAATAATATGGAGAATTAATAAAATTCGCGTCATTAAGATTTATTCTAACCTGACTCTTTTGCCCCAATTCATTCTCACGAATCAACAGCACATTGTCACGTCGTCCGTAAATAGTAAGGTCTCCTGCCTGTGCCAAAGCCTCTATAACACTCATCTTTTCAGAATTCACAGGAACAACGCCGGGACTATTCACCTCCCCAGCTACCGTCACACGGAAACTGGACATTCTAACAGTTACAACCGGATTTTCAGTTCCAGACATGTAAGGCATTATTTTTTCACGTATCAAATCCTCACATTGCCCCTTTGTCAGTCCTGAGACATGCACCTTTCCTATTACAGGGAAATTAATATTACCACTATTATCCACGAGATAGCCCTGCATATTATTATTTCCAGACTGTCCGCTTACTGTAGCTGAATAAAGATTAAACGGACGTGCCGCATCAGGATTTGTAGTATTGACAATTATTGTCAGCATGTCCTTAGGCATTATCTTGGCATCATACAATCCTTGTGACGCAGAAAGATCCACACTATCTATATTCTGAAAATAAGCAACTCGCTTGGCACTAGAACAGCTATCCAACAGTACCACAACAGTAATTAAAACAATCAGATTGAATAATAATCTTTTCATAATAAAAAGAACTGAACAATTAATTTTTTTATTTTGCAAAAATACGATTATTTTTAATATTAACAAAGGTTTATCTGTACATATCGAAGTGATTTAAACTTATGTGGTTTTGTTATAACCACGTCAAAACATAAAAGTACAGCGTACAAATAGCATTACTACTTATAATGGACAACCTAACTCGTATATAGTGACAGTTGCATGTACACTGCGTCCGACAAAGATGTAGCGAATGAAATATGGCACAGCAATCCAAAAGAAAACGTAATTACATTACTCTTAGTTGTAATATACGGATGCAGAAGTCATCTTGCACAAGATAAAGAAAGGCTGCCATTGGTCGCTTTTCCGTGAAAACCATATTCCACCGGCTTTTTACGGAGCTATGGTAACACACACAAACACTACAACGAACGTAGGAAGTCGTGTATTGAATAACTCTTTTGATTATATACAGTTTCAGAACAGTACTGACACTTCTTTACAATGATATTTTGATATATCCCTGAATTATATGGCATTCGTCATATTATTATAGCAGTATTGACAGGTCTGTGTCTATATGCCAACTCTCAAGAGGCTGACATGCGTATAAGTGAACATATTAACGAGTCAGAGTGGTTTGCGTTGGCTGATGAATATCCGAAATTGAAATATTCACTGGAAGATAATAATCTTGCACTCATGGCAGAATGTATATTCAATAAGCCTGAAAAGACTCTGGATTATATTGTAATCATTGTTAATGAGAGGCTACAACAGATTGACTCAAACAATGCATACAGCCTTGCATGTATGGGAGTAGCATATATATATCAATGTGAAAATAAAAGGTAAGGACTATAAGTTTGTCTTTGACACAGGCACTGAAAACACCTATATATCAAAACATGCAGCAGAGAAACTTGGACTAAAGACGTTAGATGCATATAACGGCTTCCACATGGCTCATATTGATAGTATCGCGATAGGAGACATCATCCATAAAGACCCCATTGCATTTGTCTTTGACCAGCTAACACAGAAAAAAACGCTTGAACAAATGGATGGCGTCATAGGTGCTTATTTCATTAGAAGAATGGGAGAAATATGCATTTGATGCGAGAGCAAAAGAGTTGATATTCCCTATAAGTAACATAAAGACAAAACAGCATATTCACAACATAAGACTGGAAAACGGACGTAAGCTTTTTATAGATTCTAATGACCAATCGGGTAACTTAAAATTATTGCTGTCTACAGGAGAAATGGAAACTTATTTCTTGCAGCCCTACTACGAGAAACATTCTGACTAATTTGCAGATGAGAACATGATATTACAAAATAAAGGCTCTAATGTACAGAATATTGATGATGTATTGCGTGTTCCTGATATCAAACTCTGTTCTGTGGGGCATTCTGTGACATTATCTAATGCCCGCATAGAAAAGAATGAAAACAGATATGGTATAGACGGAGTTCTTGGAATGGATTTTATCAATAGGTTTAACCGAGTAACACTATATTTCAACAATATGTCAATAAGCATGGATTAAGTAACTTATTACAATATACACTGTTCCGGCTCAGTAGATAAGAAATTTTTCATTTTAAGAATTGCGAAGCAGTTTGCTTACCCCACTAAATTTCTACTGAGTCCTACTTTCTCCATAGCTCAACCTTTTGAGAAAACCAGTTGCTGACTACAGATATACAAATCTTGCAATAGTCGGTATCATGACGAGGATGTATCCATTTTGACACACCTTCGCCATATTATTTCTTGAATTTTATATTAAACTATATTGTATACCCGTTGGCGGAATTAATTTAGTGCGTACTTAATTCTGCCAATAGGTTTGTTATTAATATAGTTGGCGTATTGTGATACGGTCAGCGCACTAATTTTGCCAATGATTCTGGCAAACAAACCGTTCGTTATTTTAGCATAGTTCCTGATGATTAGAAACTGGTCAGACAATTGAGAAAATATCGTTTCAATCCTCTTGCGGGCTTTGGCAAAAGGGATGAAAGTCGGTTTCCAATCCTTTTGATTCAGCCGGTAAGGAAATTCAAGCCTGATATGTGCCGTCTCAAAGAGGTCGAGCTGTACGTCTGCCCCGATATATCCTTTGTCTCCATAAATGCTGCAATTATGATATTCCAGCTTTATGTCTTTCATGTAATTGAGGTCATGCACACTCGCCTTTGACAAGTCATAGGAATGTACGACCCCACTTAACCCACAGACGGCATGAAGTTTATAACCAAAATAATATGTGTTTTGCGAAGCGCAATAGCCGAAATCGGGAGCCTTGGAAAAATCTCCCGTCTGTCCCATCTTGCAGCGTTTCCCCCTTGCGAGACGACAGACTTCTACCGGCTTGGAGTCCACAAGGAAGAAATCCTCACCGCCGTCCATATTCAAGGCAATCCTCTTACGTATGGCTTCGCACAGCCCTGCGGTTTTCTTCCTGCGGTCATTGAATTGCCTGCGCGATATGAGATTGGGGATTTGTTCCTTGTATTCTTGCAACTTGTAATCAAAAAGCCATTTCTCGCTATCGATGCTTTCCGATTCTGCCGCTAAGCACAATGCTACACCTCCAAATCCGAGAACTTTGGAACCGGACCACAGCGGACAATATTTCCTTGGTCATTAACGAGATTATTGGAAAATTGCTTGCATATCTCAAGTATTCTGACGAATTTTGTGTATAAGTTGTGCATACGATGATTTAAACTTAATGATTTGAGCAACACTAAGTTAATAAAAATCAGAGATATGCGCAACTTTTCAAGAATAATCTTTACTTCATTTAATTCCGCCAACGGGTATTGTATATATATGATAGCAAAAGTATTCACGGTTGTTGTTCCTCAATAGACTGTACAATAAAAACATTGTTTTCAAATATCGTCATCCGATAACTCTGGCTCAGAGTCTGACGTATCGAGCGTCGTGTCTCTATATATATCCAATTTAAAATTTCTATAAGAGAATCTTACAACTAAAGGAATATATTCATCACTCATTTTGTCAGGAGAGCCGACACTTGCTGCAAAATAAATAAAATCATCATCAACCCTATCAAAGACCACGCCAAGCAACACATTATTCTTAGCATATTCATCTCCTACATATTTTCTAAAATCGTCTTTTGTAAAATCACGTCTCAGCAGATCCTTCCCATCCTTACCAGTCAAACACAATCTTATACGGTTATCATAATACTTGTTTCCAGTACCGTCATCTACTAAAGGTAAATTAACGTCAGCCTTTCTCTCTATGCTAACATTATATACAGAGCCATGCCAATCAACTGTACGTGTTTGCTCATAATCACCAATCTTCTGAATACTTTTTTTAACATGGGGCTTCTCCGGTTTACGGGTTATGATATCATATGTTTTTTTATTTTCATTACATGATGTCAAAACTCCAATGAAAAAAAACATCGTTATAATAGATGCAATCCTTATCATATATATACTAACAATAAAATAATAGTAATAACAGAGGCAAAGTTAATTTAAATTTATCGCAGCACAAAACAAATGTTTGATTTTATTATAATGTGAGCCAAAATTCCATTGAATGGGGAAAAGACAACATATTCGACTGTGTATGATAAACTCAAATAAAATAAATAATTGAGCAGTTATATAAAGGATGTAATAGAAGAAGTTAGAATCTTATGAAACTTTGCAATTACATAAAGAATATCTGCAATATAATAAATACAAACACAAAATAACCAACTTCTTCTATTACTTATCATCCTTAATAGAAACTAAATAATAAATTTCGAAAACGTATTTTCACATCATCTCTATAACATGACGTCTTTCTACTTTAAAGTTTTACCTTTTTTTTAACGCCTTTGCTCTCATTACCCATACGATCGAGTGATGTTACCACATAAGTGTATTTTGTCTCACCATTGACATAAGGTAACTTATAGAAAGTATCTGTTGTGATATCAATTAGATGCGTTGCGTCATCAATGTCCACTTTTTCTCCACGGGCAAATCTATAAATAACATACTTCACAGCCTTATCATCCCAACCCTTACCTTTGGGCTGTGTCCAGAACAGTATGTAGCCATCGCTTGTCCAAATAGGCTTCACCTTTCTTGGCTTTCTTGGTCTGTCATCATCAATAAAAGGCATAAGAGGCTGCAAAGCCGGATATTTCCAATAGCTGTTTTTCAAAACTGTTGCATAATTTCCAACATTATCAACCACGGCTTTAGAATACCATAAAACAACCCCACTCACATTGCGCATCTGGCTGCGTAATGAATACTTTGCCGGCATTTGATTTATCGAAGGATTATCCACATCTGCAAACTTTACCGTACGCTCAACATCCTCTCCAATGAAAATAGGTCTGTTGGATGAATACCTGTTCCACCAGTTTATCAGAGTCTTGTAGTCTGCCGTCTTGTGACCTATCTGCCAATAAAGCTGCGGAGCACAATAATCCACCCATCCATTGTTAACCCAAAGTAACACGTCCGCATACAAATCATCATAATTCTGGAGTCCTCCAGTATCACTACCTATATTGGGAGCTGTTCTTTTGTTTCTATATATTCCGAATGGCGAAACACCGAATTTCACCCATGGCTTGCGTCTGTGTATTGTTTCTCCGAGTTCCTTTATACAAAGATTGACATTATAACGTCTCCAGTCACCAATGTCCCGTATGCCATTATTATATCTGGCAAACTCGTTACTGTCTGGAATAGACTGTCCTGCGACAGGATATGGATAAAAATAATCATCAATATGCACGCCATCCACGTCATAGCGTGACACGATGTCATCCACGACCCTACAAATGTATTCTCTATTTTCTGGCATTCCGGGATTTAGTATGAACTGTCCGTCGTACGAGAATACACGTGCAGGATTTTTTATTGCAATATGTGAAGAGGCTAACGTAAGAGTACTTTTGGTTTTAGCTCTATATGGATTAATCCAAGCATGAAGTTCCATTCCACGCTTATGGCATTCGTCAATCATCCACTGCAACGGATCCCAAAATGGTGATGGAGCCTGTCCTTGCACACCTGTAAGAAAGCGGCTCCATGGCTCAATGCTACTTTGATAAAGAGCATCACATTCAGGACGAACCTGAAAGATAACCGCATTAACATTGCACTTTTGTAATTCATCCAACTGATTTGACAGATTCTGCTGCATGGCGGCTGTGGAAAGTCCCTGAAACTGACCATTAACACATTGTATCCACGCACCGCGGAATTCCCTCTTAGGCACATATTTCTTTGCTGCCTGCATAAATAAGCATACTGATAAAGCCACAAACACACAGCTCAATCTCATTGTCTGATACATTCTCATATTATAAATTTTATCCAACAAAGTTAATTAAATTAACGTGCAAAAACACGCGCGCATAGCATCTTTTACGTTTTTTAACCCTCATGAATGTTCGTTAGCCTCTCTAAATATCAACCTCGACTCCGTAATAGAACAATATTGTGTACATTAAAAAAGAGAAAACAAATCTATGATCAATCATTATAATATTCTGCTTATTTCAACATAAGACACATATATATCCTTACGCAAGGATATAATTAATTATATTTTACAACATAGTCCTATTCAAAACTCATGAAATTATCTTATATTTTGCGAATTTCAGCAATAACTGTTTAGTTCCTGCATTGTTGAAACGCACTGTAGCTTTTGTATTTTCCCCCTCACCGTCCAGCATTTCTATCGTACCGATTCCAAAACGCTGATGTTCTATTATATCTCCTATTTTCACATCACTATTATAATCCACACTTGCTGATATATCAGATTCCATTGGACGGTTTTTACTTACCAAATTTTCATTAGTAAAATGACTTACTTTAACATGGCGGTTTGTAAACATGTTACTTGCTCTTCCCCACTTTGCCGAATCTGTTCCCGTACGGATGTCGGCTTCATTATTATGTATATAATTAGAATCTATTTCAGAAATAAATCTACTCGGACGACAGAATTCCATCTTTCCATATCTATATCTACTTTTTGCATATGTAATAATACAATGCATTTGCGCTCTTGTTATCGCAACATACATCAACCTTCTTTCTTCCTCAATTTCACGTAGTGAGGAAGACATACGTATATTCGGGATTATATTTTCTTCAACTCCAACTATAAACACTGTGGAAAATTCAAGTCCTTTTGCTGAATGAATTGTCATCAGTGATACCGTATTGTCATCATTGTTATTATCGTCTATATTTGATATTAAAGATATAGTCTGTAGAAAATCTGATATATAAAAGTCCTCTTGCCCCTCCTCTTTTTTATTGTCTACGAAATCTTTCAAAGCACTCAATAATTCTTCTACATTTTGCTGTCGTGCAACATCTTCAGGAGAACCGTTAGAATAAAGCACTCCTTTTATACCGCTCTTATCTATTATTTCTATACCAAACTCATACGCATCCAACTTCTTGCTCTTGCATTTACATTCTTCTATAAAATCATGAAAATCAATAAGTTTATTTTTGGTATTGCTTTTCACATTAAGACGATATTTGTCTGGGAACGATATAACTTCCCAAATACTTACACTATTAGCCTTTGCAGATTCTGTAAGTTTCTTAAGTGTGGTTGTTCCGATTCCTCTTACCGGATAATTGATAACCCTCCTTATTGCCTCCTCATCATCTGTGTTTACAGTCAGTCGAAAGTACGCAATGATATCTTTAATTTCTTTACGCTGATAAAAATTCAACCCACCGAATATTTTATATGGAATAGATTTATTTATAAGCTCTTCCTCAATAACACGACTCTGTGAATTTGTTCTATACAACACGCAAAAATCCTTATAGTCGCATCCGGACTGTCGTTTTATCCGCCTTATTTCATTACATACGATGCACGCTTCCTCTCGATCAGAATATGCAACTTTTAAATCGAGCTTTCCACCTTCATCCTTCTTACTGTATACATCTTTATATATTTGGTGTTCGTTATGTTTTATTAGACTGTTAGCTGCGGCAACTATATTTTTTGTACTACGATAGTTTTGCTCCAATTTGAAGATCTCAAATCCGTTCTTTTTTGGGAATTCAAGTATATAATCGATATTTGCACCTCTAAAACTGTAGATACTTTGAGCATCATCACCAACCAAACAAATAAAAGCATTTTTTCTATAGAATAACTCTATTATTTTTTGCTGTACATAATTTGTATCCTGATATTCATCGACAAGAACATACCTGAATCTGTCAGCATAATCTGCCAGTATTTCCGGATTATCCATAAAGAGCCTATATGTCAGAACCAGTAAGTCATCAAAATCCATTACATTTGCGATATGGCACCTCTGAATATATTCTCTATAAATAGTTCCTATTACATTTGTTTTACCATTTGCTGAAAAGTCATCTACATTAATTAAATTATTCTTGGCATAACTTATCTGGCTAAGGACAAATCCCGGACTATATTTTTTCTCATCAATATTATATTCTTTTATGATGCTATTAACAAGTGATTTTGAATCACTCTCATCATATATCGTAAAATTTGGTTTGTAGTCTATTTTATTTATTTCATTTCTCAGAATCCTATAGAATACAGAATGGAATGTCCCCATATGAATCTGCCGTGCCAATTTATCCCCGACAAGAATTCCTATGCGCTCTTTCATTTCATCAGCAGCCTTATTTGTAAACGTCAACGCCAATATATTCCATGGTTTAATTCCATTTTTAAGAAGATAGGCAATTTTGTATGTCAACACCCTTGTTTTCCCAGCACCTGCACCTGCTATAACAAGTTGCGGTCCATCATTATATTTTACTGCGGACAATTGATTTTCGTCTAAATCTTTCAAAAAATCAAACATATATATTAATGTATATAATGAACTATTTCCTTATATAAATTCCTCCGGAAACTGTATTATGGTTTATATCTTCTCCCTCCTTTGGCAATATTGGTATGAACTTCATTTGCCTTTCTATTCTTTTTCGCCTATTCAACAAATACGAATCCGGTGTCTTGCTGCTGTATTTTATTGGATTTGGAAGTGTTGCCGCAATCAATGCACATTCAGCTCTTGTTAGGTCACGAGCTTCTTTGTCGAAATGATATTTTGCCACAGCACTTGCCCCATATATGCCATTTCCCATCTCAATTGAATTGAGATATACCTCCATGATTCTCTGTTTGCTCCACAGTAATTCAATAAGAACGGTAAAATAAGCCTCGAAACCTTTTCTGACCCATGTACGTCCGGGCCATAAAAACACATTCTTAGCTGTTTGTTGTGAGATGGTACTTGCTCCCATGCGTTTCCTGCCATGCCTGTTATATCTGGCAGCATTCTCTATTGCATTAAAATCAAAACCGTGATGTATAAGAAATTTCTGATCCTCACTTGCCATTACTGCCACAGGCAAATAGCATGATATATCTTCTATTGGTATCCACTTATGATGCAATGTTATATGCTCATTGTTCAAAGCCTGCTGAAAACATCTTATTACCATAAGCGGTGTAATATAAACAGGAATAAATCTATAGGCAATCACCATAAGTATGGTACTGCTGAAAAACGATGGCATCCTGCCCCTTGACATGAGCAAGCTCAAGACGGTTGCCGTGATCGGCCCCAACGCGGACAGCCATATGGTGCTGGAGGGCAAC
>ERZ773139.3919-NODE-3919-length-12623-cov-4.320974_pt1 | contig 12623 bp, 9 predicted proteins | sample MGYA00580854_ERZ773139 | MGnify/ENA primary metagenome ERZ773139 (study PRJEB29015, sample SAMEA2737809) | human gut metagenome | biome: human gut; feature: human-associated habitat; material: faeces | place: China | collected 2012 ...
GTTGATGCGCAGTTCGCGCTCCAAGTCCACGCCGCGTGCCGCCTCAGTGCGGTTGTTTTCCTTCCACAACAGCTTGGCTTTGGAGGGCTGGGGTGCCGACGAAGCGGGCGTGCCGGTCTTGCGGAAACGCATGTCGGACTTGAAAGGCGTAACGTCGATGTTCACCGTGGTCTCGCCATAGACCAGATAGGAGTTGTGCGGGCCGTAATAGTAGAATGTCGGGATGCCCGGCTTGTCCTTGACTTCGTAACGGAAATCCGTGCCGTCGGCCGTAAACCGCTCGTTGATCGGGAAGCGCAGCACCTTACCAGCGGAAAGGTCCTGAGTGGGCTTGGCGTAGAACGTGATGGTGTGGAGATCGGTCGTGCAGACGATCTTCATCTCCTCGCCGGCAGCGACGGCGGGGAACAACATGACCGACCGGGAGAACGGAGAACCCAATGCGCTGGAGGTGTTGAACGTCCAGTCGATCTTCTCCACGGAACCTGCGCCCAGTTTCGGAGCGACGGGGTCGGAGAGATCGACCGTAGCCGTGCCGCCGATCTTAGCGGAACCGGCGGTGGTGGTGATGGTCATCGACTCCATAGTCTCGTCTTTGAAATCCGACTGGCTCAGGTCGAACGCGAAGGTGCACCAAGTACCCAACTGCTTGAACTTGAAGTTCACCTCGGAAGTGGACTCAGAAGCGACGGCAGGCGTGTTGTACGAAACCTTGATGTCGTTGTAAGTGAACGAATAAGGCGAATCTTTCTCGTTCCACGACCCGATGCCGTACGTCGAACGGTGGTCCTGCTCGTAATTCTTGTTGAGATTGAACGAAATCTGACCGTTGGCGGCGACCTCGGCGGCGACGGCCGGGTAAACGGCCCTGAGGTCGCTGACATTGGTGTAAGCGATACCCTTGCCGCTCAGAGGCTCGAACTTGCCGACGGAAGTGCCCTGACCCGAAACGAGCTCGTACTGAACCTTATCGCCGTTGCTCGTGTTGACCACGAGGATGCGGTCCTTGTTGGACCAATTCACCACGGAATTGGTGCCCAATCCCGTACGGGTTCCGATCTCAGCATCCAAAGAACCCGATACACTGGCAAGCGTGTACTTGCCGCCGACAGCCGGGATGTCGCTAACCTCGGCATCCTTGCTGCAACCTGCCACGGATACGGCGAAAGCCGTCATAGCAGCGTAAAAAAAGATCTTTTTCATATTGAAACAACCTATAAGTGATTATTCGATAGTGTCAAATGATGCCGCGGCAGTCTACCACGCGACGCCGCCGTCGGAATATGCGCCGTCGTTATCGACGGTAGCCTCCCAAGCCAACCCGCCGTCGATATACGAAGCGTCGGGGGAATCGGCGTCGAGGACGACCGAGATCGGCCGCTCGATGAAGTAACGGGTACCGCCGGCGAAACCGCTCGCGGGAACGTCCTTATCGGGAGTGGTCAAAGTCAGACCGGCCTGAGTGGTGACCGAGAACTTCACGGTGCCCGACATATTCGAGGCAGGCAGAATGACGAAGTCGATGTAAGGATTCGGATTCTGTCCGTCGGCCTTCTTCGTGATGCGTACAGGTGTGGTGAGCCGGACGGTGACGGTGCTGGTGCCCGAAGCGGAGGCAGAAGCGGCCAGAGAACCGTCGGCGAAGCTCAATTTGCAATCGCCGAACAAAGCGCAACCGGAAACGGAAACGGAAGCCTGAGAGATATAGACCTCGTCAGCGGAAGAATCCTCGCTAAGGAACAACTGCACCCGCATCAACGACGAAGCAGGCTTGAAGTCGAAGCGGACGGACTTGTTCAACCCGATCTGCTCGGAACTTACGGTGACGGCCTGCGAGAAGCAGACCTGATAACGTCCGAACTCGCCGTTCTGAGCCGAAGGGATGTTCAACAACACGCCCCCGTCGCTGTAAGTGGCGGCAGCCGCGGTCCAAACCGGATAATAAGCATAGAACGTGTAATCGCCCGAACCGCTCCAACTATCGGAATAGAGGATATTCCTGGGGTGGAAGACGGCGAGGCCCGATCCGGCGCCGGACTGGAGCGTGCAGATGTCGTGGGCCTTCAAGGCTTTGGAAGAGTCGAAAGCGTAAGCGCCGATGTTGTCGTAATCGCTCCAATACATCAGGCCCGAGGTGCCGGGGAAATAAGACCGGGACGACGCGGCGGATGCCGGAACGGATGCCGCGGGAGCGACGCCCGTGAAAGTCATCGGAGAACCGCCCGCGGGGACGGAATCCTCCTTGCTGCATCCCATCGCCGTCAAAGCGATGAGAGCCATTGCCAATACGTTGTTTTTCATACGTTGCATCGAATTAAACTATTCCCAAATTCCATCGACGTACTGTCCGGCATCGACGCCCCGGTCAACGACGACGCGAAGATCCCGGGAATTCAATCCCTTGATCGTCGAAGAAACCGTATAATGGTAATTGCGAACCACGTTGAAATCGGTGGACGCATTCTCCCCGAGGTAGATCGTATAAGTGACGTCGGTCAACGCAGAACCGCGCTGGTAGTCGCCGCCGATCTCGATGAAAGTACTGCCCGCAGGAGCGTTTTTCGGCCCCTTCTCGGAGGGGCTTTCGATGCCGGAGACGACGCCCCGCAGGTTCTCGGGAACGTACCACGTGTACGTGAAAGGGGTCTCCTTGGAAACGGGACCGGAGACGGAAACAGCGGGGTAATTGATGAAATTGTCGGACGAAGCGGCATCGGGGTACAAACCGGTAGTCCCGGTGGGAAGAGTGTGCTCCAGGAACCGAGTGTGCGAAGCGGCGCTCCGCAAGCTCACGCGCGAAGGAGTGAATTTCTCCCCGGCAGCCGTAATCTGAATGTCGAAGGTGAAGTCGATTTTAGCCACCAAACGCTTCATCTGAACCGTTCCCGAAGCGATGACGGAAGATCCCTCGTACGAACCGATCATCGGCAAAACGCCATCGGCAGATACGGCGGCCTCGCTGGCGAAAGCGAGCGTCGAAGCCTCGAACGACTTGAGCGTAACGTCCGAATCGACCGAACTGTCCCCGGCAGAGAACTTCTGGAAGCGATCCGGACCGACGTTGGCGACGAAATAGATCTTCGTGTCGCCGGAAGTCTCGTACAAAGCGACGCTGAGCGAATAACTCTTCTTCGAGTCATCATCCGTCGTGTCATTGACCCCGATCATGCTCGCATCGTAATACTCGCAGAACAACAGCTTCGAAGCATCCGTCGCGCCGTCGAACTGCAAAACCCACAGGTTCTTCAAAGCATCCTCGTCAACGGTGCTCCGGCCCTCGGCGGCCCCCAAAGCCGATGTCCGCATATCCGCAGCGCTCAGACCGAAAGTCATCCGGGCCGTTCGCCCGGAAGCATCTCCGCCCTGCTCTCCGGATACGGGAATCGTATCCGCACTTCGCTCGCATGAACACAAAGCCGCGGCGACGACGGATAAGATACACAATGTCTTTCTGAAAATTTTCATAACAACTTATACATTTGCAATTCATTCTTAGGTATTCCGGACGGCCCGCCGAAAATCCGTCGGACCCCGCCCGGAACGATAGTGCGGGTGCGGCTACTCGCTCGCGTTTTCGAAAACGATACCGCCCATATCGACATCGGTCCACGCATCGGAACCGGCCAACGCGGAGAAATAAGCCCCCAGATCGGCTGACCAATCCTTATTCTCGGTCCAACTGTCGGGCTTTATCTGCGGCGTGAAATAACCGCCCACGTCGGTCGTCCAACCGGAGATCTCCCAGGAGCCGACGACGACGCTGAAATGAGGCTGATCCCCCAGGGAAGTGTCCCAGACGGCATCCGTATTCCACGGCGTGATCTGCAACGTCAGCAAAACGAAGCCCCCCTGCAAGGAGACATCGAACGTGTAACGAAGACCGGGAGCAAAGGCCATAGCGGAAACCTGAGCATCCAGATCGGTGGCCTCGGTAGCGCTGTTGAAGACAACCTGCATGGCCAACCCGAAGGGAGCGTCGGCCTTGGGCAACACCTCGTCCGCGACCGTGTACTCGTAGGGCTGGTCGCCCTGAGCGAAGGTGGACGCGGGGAAATCGTAAGTGCCGCCGCCGACATCGGTCGGCAACGCCTCGCACACGACAGCCGAAACAGGCGAAAGGGTGATTTCGGAAAGCTCCACCTTCTTAATAACGGCTTTCGTGACGTTCTCGGCCTTCCGGGAGATGGTGAAATACAACTGGCTGCACTTACGCTCCAACATGCTCAACGCGACAGTCTGCGACGAAGCCCCCGACTGCGGAGCCACCTGGCATGCAGCGGTAAGCGAACAGGCGTAATCCGTACCGTGTTCGACGCTGACCGAACGATGGTCGTCCGCAAACGGCAAAGCCGGCGTAAGCGCGTAAAAATCGTACGCCCCGGCCGACAACCGCATAGCGTCGCCCGCGGAACTCGTAACCTTGCCCTCGGAATCCACCGCGCACGGTTTCAGAGAACCGTCTTCCTGCACCTCGTAAGCGGCCTCGCTCACGTAAGTATCCTGCGCAATATCCGCAGTCGCACCGGATGCCCGGCGTTTGTAGGCGGCCACACGCACGGTGGACCCTGCGGACAACGACTCCGCGGCAGCCCGGCTGTCAGGACGGACCTGCGGCTGCACCGAGGCCGAGATCCCGACACCGCGCAACGCGAAGCCGACCTCGATTCCGTCAGGCCGGCCCGAGGCAGACTCGGAATCATGGCATGCCCCGGCGATGCCGGCCACGAACAAAATTCCTGTTAAAAACAATATTTTTCTCATAATATACCTGCTTTTCAGAATCGGAAACATCCTGCGATTCCGACTTGCGGGAAGATACGACCTCGAAAAAAGCATCGCTTTCTCAGAGGGTGATATTCACCGGGCCCGAAGCATCCACCCACGCTCCGATCGTGGCCACAGGCTCGACAGCGGTAGTCGTGAATTTCAACACCACGTCGTAAGCCTTGCCTTTCTCGAATCCGGCGTCGGGAACCGGCAGCGCGACTTCGCAGGTTCCGCCCTGCTCCGTGACGACTGCCAGCGACAGGGACGCACCGGCTTCCACAGGGGCGACCATAGCATAACCGCACTCCGCAGCAGTATCCGAACCTTCGGTGAACGCCAGAGGATAGGCAATATCGGCATCATCGGCAAGCCGGTTCTTCGACAGTGACAGGTCTGCGGCAACGCCCTCGAACCCGACCGTACCGGGCAGCGTGATTTTGCAATCCGGCAGTCGGTCTTTCAGGGCGATGTCGGTTATCTTCCCCCAAACCGCCGGGGCTGCGGCATCGGCCGCATAGGCTTTGAACCTGAATTGCGTAAGCTGGTGTGCGAACGTGAAAACCTTGCCGGCCGTGCCGAACCGGGATTCGGCGACCTTGCAGCCTTCGAGTTCCTGGGTCAGCATAATGTCCGTTCCGCCGTCGATGTTCAGCGTCACGACACCCGCAGCCGGCACCGCCCGCGGATACCACCCCACCAATTTCGTATTGTTATTGGTTTCGCGGCTCAGGTAATATTGAGAGGTTGCGAACGAAATTGCGGCCTCGGAAGATACCTCGCCCGTATTGGCGGCCAGCGTCGCCGGCAATGCGGCGGAAAGAGTCGCATAGGCAGGATATTGACCGTCGTCGAGTTGATCGAGACGGGCGAAACTGACCTCCAACGCCCCGTGTTCCGCATTGATCACGGCACGGGTGAGCGGCGGCAGTTGGGCCGTACGCACCTCCGCGGATGTTGCAGGAACGACACCGCCGCTCAACAGAATCTCCACCGGCGCATCCTTGTCGGGCGTGGGTTTCACGGACGGTTTGCGGTCTTTCGAACATCCTGCCGAAAAGACGGCCGCCAAAAGCAGAGCTGCCGAAAAAAACGATAATTTCTTCATAATCGGGCTTGGATTTATAAAAACGGGGAGAAGTGCCAACCGTAAAACGGCGCATCTCCCCGTTTGAAATTCGATATTCGGGAAAACCTCGGCCGGCAACCCGAAAAAGGGGACCTGATTACTGGATCGGCACCTCGGTGTTACCGCCCTTCACCCAATCCGTAACGGTAGCCGTAGCCACGATTTCCGTAGCCTTGAACGTCAGGGTGATTTCAAAAGCCTTGCCCTGCGTATCGCCAGAGAAAACAGCGGGATCTTCCTCGCCAACCTTAGCCTTATACAGGTCGAAAGAAACCTCTTTCGTCGTAACGGTCTCACCGAGTTTCGTATCGACTTTCAATGCGAAGTGCTTAACACCATTCTCGGCAATGATCGGAGCCACGAGCGAATAAGCAGCCTCCTCAGCCGTAGTAGTCAGTGCAATCTTGTTATCTGCATCATCAACTGCGTTGTCGGTATATGCAGCAGCGTCGATACGATAAAATGCCATTCCGTTTGCCGCAGCATTCGAAAATGCCGTACCGGTTGCAGCCGCACCGGTTGCCAACGTAACCTCAGCAGTATCGAAAACGTCACCGTTGTTGGCTTTAACGAGCGAGATACCGGTGATGTCACCCCATACGCCGACAGCGGCATCGCCATCAGCCTTGACTTTGACAATCAGCTTGGTAAGCAGGTGATTGAACGTGAAAGAAGGAACGGTACCAGCCATAGCCGTACTTTTCTTACCACTTACTTCCGCAGCAGCCATAACATCCGTCTTACCGTCGAACGTGTATTTTGCCGTCGTAGCGATATCTTTCCAGTCAGCAAGAGCCGTCGGATAAAGAGCACAGAGGAAGATCGGAGCATCGCTCACCGGATAATATTGCGGAGTAGCGAAACTTGCGGCAGTCGTATTGTCGGCGAACGTCATCTCTCCGTCGCAATACCGAGGAGTAGTTTCAGTATAATCCCCGGAAGTTGTGGAACCGAGAACTACGGCTGTGAGGTTGTTTCCGTCAGCGATCTGGCCTTCAAAAGGCGCACGCGTCTCAATAGTAAGGGCTTTCGAGGTAGCCATGATTTCGACCATGTCGTTCTCGACAACGGGACGGTTAGCTAACTCGCTCTTGGAGCAACTTGCCAGCGTCAGCAAAGCAAGCACAGGAACATAAAGCTTTTTCATAGCAAATAAATTAAAAAATTGGTAAATAAATTAATTAATATAAAAAAGGTATCGTAACCCTATGAGATTGTCATTATTGAACGATTGCAGAACCGTAACCGGCCATCACCCACGGAACGACCGTGGCGCTCAAGACAATGCCGGTCTGCTGCTGAAACGACAGCGTAATGAGATAGGAGCGTCCGGCAGCGAAAGATTCCTCTTTCACACCGCCTATCGAGGATGTAGGCCGGATAAGCACGTCATCGTAGGTCGCCTTCGAGGTCTCGACCCGAACATGGAATTCCGGCTGTCCGGGCTCCAACATGACCTCCTGACCGACGCTCTGAGGCTGTGTCGGCGACCCCGTAATGAGCACCTCCGTGATACCGGGCACGGCCAACTCGCCGGGAGAGCTCCAAGCGCCCAAAGCTCCGGTTTCGATGTTCATGGAAGAATCGCTATTGACCCCCAGAAGCGAAATGCCCCGAAGAGACACCTCGTTCAACGAAGCGTAACTGTCGATCACCTGGAACCGCAACTGCGTGAGCACATGCCGGAACTCCAATCCCTGCGGCCTGCTATTGCGGCTGCCGGTTACGGGCGTCGCAAACATGACATCCTCCCGTCCGCTCAAAGAGAAATGCAACACGGGGGCGTGTCCGGATGCCGGAGCCTCCACGAAGAAACGGCCGTCGGAAGAGGTTCCGACCGGAGCGTAAGGATGGTAAGCGCAGAACTCGACCGAACTCTCCTCCTCGGCAGGGTAATAATAATTGCCGGCCCACGAAATATTTCCCGTAAGAGCGTCGATGGAAGTCGTGCGGACATTATCCATTCTCAGAACACCGCCCCACTGGCTCCCGTCCGATGGGATGCCGGACGAAGCGTCGGAAATCTGAATGCCGTAGATCCCGACATTGTTCCCCGCAGCGGAGAGATCCTCCAATGAATTGACGGCACGGGTGGGACTCTTCGCACCGAGACGTATCACGGCACGGCCGTCCTCCTGCAATGGCTCCTCAGTACATCCATTGCACACACAAGCAAGCAGGCACAAAAACAGACTACAGATCAAATGCGAATATTCAAGAATATGTTTTTTCATGATCGGAATGTTATTTTACCCGATAAACTAAAATTGCAGGTACGGCTATATGACTCCTCCGCCCGAACCCTCGTCCCACGGAAGGACCGAAGCCCGAAGCTGGCCGTCGATCAACGACAAGACCACACGCAGGGAGATTTCATTCGGGAACACGCCGCCTTCGGAAGCGATACTCCGGACGGCGTCCGTCAAGTCGGCCGTGACCGGATAAACCGTACTACCGTCTTCGCCCACCAACTCCAACGATAACAGATGCGACGGAGCATCCGTACGAGGCGGAACCAGATCGAGCACGTAAATATCGGCGGTGAAAGAGGAGCTCCCCGCAACGGGATCGGCGGTAAAACGCACGCTCACGGCGGCGGCGGAACAAAGTCCCGAAAGGCAATGACGCGAAAGCGAAACGCCCGAAAATGAACCGCGGCAGGAACTCAGCGGAACGAAATCCCCGATTTCCAACATGAACCGGACGTGTTTGATACACGAACAAGGCGCAGCGGCGACCCGAACGGTGTCGCGGTAAGGAACTTCCAGGGTTTCCGACTCGACCAAACGCGTGGCGTAAGCCAACTTTTCGGGCTGGCAGACATGCTCGCCATCCTCGTCCGGCAATACATAGATTTCCGCCGTATCGTAACTCCGCTCGTTGCGCACGGCAACATTGACGCAGTCGCTATTGACGACAATGACACGATAACGGCCGACAGGCAGAACGCCGCCGAATCCCTCCGACGGGCAATCGAAAGAGAGCATCTCTCCGCCGTTCTCGGGATAGAAATAAAACCGGCTGCCGGCAGGCGAAAAACCCTCGTCCCACGACAAAGCGATCTGCACGTAACCTTCTTGTTTACGATAGTCCAAACTCTCTTCGGTGCACCCCCAGGCCATCAACAGCCCGATGGATAAACATATATGAGCAATCGTTTTCATAACCGACTGATATTGATCCGCAATCAATCAATGCTTGTTGCCTCCGAACCGATAAACCACATCGAACCTCAATCCGGTCAATGCGAATTCGTTTTTCTTATCCGAGCTGTTGTAATAGAAATAAGGCAATTCCCGGTCGTAGATGTTGTAATCGGCACTGCGGTAGCCGCCGCGCACGCTCAATTCGAAACTCCAATGCCGGGACAACGGCAGCAGGTAACCGACCGACACGCCCGCGCTCCAATAAGTACCGGTGTAATTAGTCAGAGTGGTAATGTCGTCGCGGCGGTCACGCTGGTTGTTGAAATCGCCCGCTTCGCCGTAAACTCCGACAAAGAAACCCCGGAACAATCCGTCTCCCCGGAACCACAACCGGGGTTCGACGCTGTAAGCCGAAAGGCCCCAGAACTGTTTGCCGCTGTCGTAAGCCCAATCGGCGTACAATGCGGAAACCCCGACAGACCAACGCTTTGCGAAATAAACCTCGCCTGCGATATTGGGCATGAAAGTCGTTCTCTTGAAATCCGGGCAGACTCCGGCCCATGCGACCAGATCAGTCTTCAAGCCCACGATGGGATACAAGCGGCGGTTTTCCTTCCGCTGCCGGCGGGCAGCGGCGGCAGCTTCGCGCTGGCGCTGCAACTCTTCGGCTTTCCGGCGTGCAGCCTCGGCGGCTTCGCGCTCCGCTTGCAGACGGGCCATCTCCGCCGCCTTGCGCTCAGCCTCTATCCGGGCAGCCTGTGCGGCCTGACGCTCGGCCTCCAAGCGAGCCATCTCGGCAACATGGCGTTCGGCCTCCACCCGGGCAGCCTCTTCCTGCTCCGCAAGAGCAGCCAAACGCCGCTCCTCGGCCTCGGCCGCAGCACGCTCCTGCTCCAAAGCGGCGGCGAACTCCGCATCGTCCAACCGGCGCTGCAATTTCTCCTCCATAATCCGGTGCAGGTCGTACTGCACGGTGATCTCGACACGCCGGGACGCAGGGAACAGCGTCTTCAACATATATTTATAAGGTTCTCCGCCCCGTAAATCCATCAGTTTTTTCTCACGGCCCTCGAATACGCCCACATGGTCGATCAAAAAGAGAACATCCTCACGATGAGCCATCTGCGAACCTTCGACGAGCTCCCGCAACTTGGCCCAGTCTTCCGCCACCCACTTCACCTCGACCGGGAAATGCGACGAAAGAGCGTATTTGTCATTGAGGTAATCCCTGAATCCCTCCGCACGGCTGCGAGCCAGACGCTCGTTGATAGCATAGGAACCCTCTATCGAACAATATCCGCACAAGCGGACCGAATTGACGAAAATGAGACTGTCACGATAAATCTGCCGGATGAACTCGTCGAGTTTGCGCAATTCGGACGCATTATTTTCGAAATCCGGAAGAACCTGAGTCCGGCTTTGCGGATAAGTCAGATAACAACTCATGCTGCGAGCCCCCTCTCTGATGACTTGCCGGTAGGTGGAATCCGAAACCGAGAACAATGAATCCCGCTGCTCCGGGCTGCCGGACATTCCGAATGCGGAATGAACCTGCAAGACGGATACAACGCCCATAAAGACCGGTAAAAGCCGAAAAAGCCTGCTAACACAATTGAAAGTACGCATAGAAGGGTTGATTATTAGTCGTTGAAAATACAGGGAAAACCCTCTCCCAAATGGCCTCCGAGCCCGCGGAAGGAGATGAAAGAACCGATCAATATATTATTTATCAGCAACATACCTCTTCGTTAGTATGCAATTAACCTTCGATTTTTCGCCTATCTGGTTATCCGGTTGATAATCAATGTATTGCAAACTCGTTGGGGGGGGGTAATTTGTTGATATTCAATTTTTTCAGAAAAAAATTTCTGCAAAAAAAATTTTTGTAATATATTTGCTCCGAGAAATCGAACGATTTCTCTTCTATCGAACGGGCAGAGAATGTCCGTTTTTTGTTTGAGGAGGCATTAGTTGCAGTACATCCATTAACCCTTCAAACAATGATAGTAGCATATTTACGAGTCAGCACCGAAAAACAGACGCTGGCAAATCAACAAAACGAAATCTCGAAATTCGCAGACAGCCGTAACCTGCACGTGGATCGCTGGGTGACGGAAATCGTGAGCGGCAAAAAGAAAGGCCGGGAACGCAAACTCGGGACACTCCTGCGCCGCATGAAACGCGGAGACACGATGATCGTAACGGAACTCTCCCGTCTGAGCCGCACCCTGACAGACATCATGGCGATCGTGGGAGAACTTCTCAAAAAGGAGGTCTGCCTGTACAGCACGAAAGATCACTACGCCTTCGACGACACGATAAACAGCAAGGTGCTCTGTTTCGCATTCGGGCTGGTGGCGGAAATCGAACGAAACCTGATATCCATGCGTACACGGGAGGCGCTGGCGCTGAGACGCGAACAAGGAATCGTACTCGGACGCCGCAAAGGCAGCTACACCAAACTGCAACAGCTCATCGACGACCGCCGCGAAATAGTGAGCATGATGAACCGCGGGCACAGCGTAGCGGCCATCTGCCGCCAATACGGAGTGGCCAGGAATACATTCGACCGATTCCGGAAACAATACATTTATTCCATCATGCGAGGTCAAAGAAAACGCTGGAGAGTCAATGGGAACGTTGCGGAGCCGAAAGAAAAGACGATCACCGACCATGCGGAAACGGTCGAACTCTGAACGCGCCCCCATAACCGCCCGTCATTCAGAAGAGGGGCAGGCAGGAAAGGCGCGGATCATGCGAAAGTTCGGAGAAGAACATTTCGGGCATGCAGCCCATGTCCAACCGAATCTTTTCACCGATACCATATTATAATAATAAGAAACAGCGCAAAAAAACGGAAGGGGCCGACGACTGCCCCTTCCTCCTGCAAAAAAGTGCGTCACAACTTATTTGAATTCTTCATAGCTTAGTTTGCAGGATGTGAAATAAGCAGTCGGACAACCCACAGACATTGCGGCTGACAACACCCCGGCCGGCGGTGTGCGCTGAAAGAGAATTTCGATGTCCATTCATGTTCCGATACTTATTTATTAAATAAAATATTGTCAAAAAGCACTGGTTCGGAATTACGGGAACCCAACGACCGCATATCGTACAAACCACTCGGCCGAAACCCGCTCCAAGTGCCTGCATTGGCTATTTTTCCTGATATTGCGATCATTCAGTTTAGATAAAACAGCACTGACTGCGTATCTATCACTGCCCAAATATAGGAATTATATTCTTTTCTGCAAAATATTTTACAATAAAATATTTAATTTTAGCAATAAATCGTGCCGCAGGGTATCTGAAACGGGTCCGGCAATCTCCTCACCCATCGGCCCCAAAACAGCGGAAACGACCTCCGCACGACGGTTCGTGCATACGAAACAGCTTCATTCAGCCGCCCATGCACCCCGGAATCTCCCAAGGTGCACCCGTGTTCTTGGAGACGTTTTCAACGGCCGCACCGCCTGACAGGACTCGAAGCAGCGAACGCATAATTTGGGGCTGAAAACAAAACGGGTTGCAAATTCGATTTGCAACCCGTCTCCCGTCCTGGCGGAAAGTGAGGGATTCGAACC
>ERZ773139.3927-NODE-3927-length-12598-cov-4.205533_pt1 | contig 12598 bp, 6 predicted proteins | sample MGYA00580854_ERZ773139 | MGnify/ENA primary metagenome ERZ773139 (study PRJEB29015, sample SAMEA2737809) | human gut metagenome | biome: human gut; feature: human-associated habitat; material: faeces | place: China | collected 2012 ...
GTTCCCCAAGGCCATCCGCCGATGCCTTTTCGGCTGGCGGTTCTCCCTGCGTCGCCTTTTTCCCCTTCCCGGCCGTCTTTTCCGAGCGCGCCGGAGACGGCTCAAGACCACAGGCCTCCAGCAACGAGAGGGCCGTGGCCGTGATGACGGTCACCCGCTTGCGCGACAACCGGCTTTTGGTCTCCTCCCCGGCAGCGGAAGACCGGTCGGGGGCAGCATCGGAAGGCGAGGACATGGAACCCCTTGACTATATCCAGATAGGCTGATATTTGCATCAAGCAAATTTGATACATAGATCGCAGGCGCGCCCGGCGCGCCGTACAGGGGCACGCATGGCACTGGTATATTTCAAGGCACTTTCAGACGAGACCCGTCTGCGACTGGTGCATATCTTGCTGCATTACGAACTCTCGGTCAACGAGCTGGTGCGCATCCTCGGCATGGGACAATCCCGCGTCTCGCGCCACCTCAAGATCCTGACCGAAGCGGGCCTGCTGACCTCGCGCCGGGACGGCCTGTGGGTCTTCTATGCCGCCACACGCTGCGGCGAGGCCAGCGACTTTTTGCAGGCCATGGGGCCCTTTTTGCATACGGACACGGCCATGCGCGAGGATCTGGCCATGGCGGCCCAGATCCTGGAGGAACGCGCCCTCAAGACGCGCCAGTTCTTCAACGCCATCGCCGAGGACTGGGACGAGCTCAACCGCGAAGTGCTGGAAGATTTCGACCTGCCCGCCGCCGTGCTGGCCGCCGTGCCCGAGGGCTGCCGCGTGGCCGTGGACCTGGGCTGCGGCACCGGCGCGGTGCTGGAGCGCCTGCTGCCCGCCAGCCGGAGCCTCATCGGCGTGGACGGCTCGGCCCGTATGCTGGAGATGTGCCGCCGCCGTTTCAACCCCGTGGATCTGGCCAACGAGAACCGCATCTCCCTGCGCATCGGCGAGCTGGACCACCTGCCCTTGCGTGACCAGGAAGCGGACTTTGCCTGCATCAACCTTGTCCTGCACCACCTGTCCGACCCCGGCGAGGGCCTGCGCGAGATCCGCCGCAGCCTGACCACGGGCGGGCACCTGTTCGTGGCCGATTTCCTCCAGCACCACGACGAGACCATGCGCAGCCGCTACGGCGACCGCTGGCTGGGCTTCGACGAAGAACGCCTGCAGGAACGCCTGCGCCAGGCCGGTTTCGAAGTCCTGTCCTGTACGCGGCAGGCCGTGGGCCGCGGCCTGTTTCTGCTGCTGGTGCAGGCACGCGCCTGTTAGGGATATTTTCGGGGGGAAGGCCCCCCGTGCCCCATCTTCCCCCAAACGTGCTCCATTCAGGAAAGCCTGCCCCGATGGGGAGCGGCGCACCTGTCCCGGGGGGATATGGCCCGGAAAAGGCACACAAGATTTTCCGCGCGGCCTTACCGAAGGCTGCGCACCATCCCCGCACAGGGGACAACGACCATGCCGCAGACCGCCCTTTTGTGGAGCGGCCCAACATACTTCCTCAAGGAGAATGGAACGATGACCAAAGCCCTGGACCTTTCCCTGGCCTACAAAGTGGCCGACATGGCCCTGGCCGATTTCGGCAAGAAGGAAATGCAGCTTTCCGAGCGCGAGATGCCCGGCCTCATGGAGTGCATCCGCAAGTACGGTGACCAGAAGCCCCTCAAGGGCCTGCGCGTGACCGGCTCCCTGCACATGACCATCCAGACCGCCATGCTCATCAAGACCCTGCACGCCCTGGGCGCGGACATCCGCTGGGCCTCGTGCAACATCTTCTCCACCCAGGACCACGCCGCTGCCGCCATCGCCGAGCAGGGCATGGCCAAGGTCTTCGCCTGGAAGGGCGAGAGCCTGGAAGATTACTGGTGGTGCACCGAAATGGCCCTGACCTGGCCTGACGGCAAGGGCCCCGACCTGATCGTGGACGACGGCGGTGACGCCACCCTGATGATCCACAAGGGCGTGGAAGTGGAAAACGATCCCTCCCTGCTGGAAAAGACCTACGACAACAAGGAATTCCAGATCATCATGGATCGCCTGGCCCTGCGCTACAAGGAAGATCCCAACCACTGGCATGAAGTGGCCGCCAAGGTGAAGGGGGTTTCCGAAGAGACCACCACCGGCGTGCACCGCCTCTACCAGCTGGAAGCCGAAGGCAAGCTGCTCTTCCCGGCCATCAACGTCAACGACTCCGTGACCAAGTCCAAGTTCGACAACCTCTACGGCTGCCGCGAGTCCCTGGCCGACGGCATCAAGCGCGCCACCGACGTCATGGTGGCCGGCAAGGTCGTGGTCGTGGTGGGCTACGGCGACGTGGGCAAGGGCTGCGCCCAGTCCATGCGCGGCTTCGGCGCCCGCGTGCTGGTGACCGAGATCGACCCCATCTGCGCCCTGCAGGCCGCCATGGAAGGCTTTGAAGTCACCACCATGGAAGACGCCCTGGCCGAAGGCGACATCTACGTCACCTGCACCGGCAACCTGCGCGTCATCACCGGCGAACACATGGAAGGCATGAAGGACGAAGCCATCGTCTGCAACATCGGTCACTTCGACAACGAGATCGACATGCACTACCTGGAGTCCACCCCCGGCATCACCAAGCTGAACATCAAGCCCCAGGTGGACAAGTGGACCCTCAAGTCCGGCCGCAGCATCATCGTGCTGGCCGAAGGCCGCCTGGTGAACCTGGGCTGCGCCACCGGCCACGCCAGCTTCGTCATGTCCAACAGCTTCACCAACCAGGCCCTGGCCCAGATCAAGCTGGCCAAGGGCGACCTGGAAAAGAAGGTCTACACCCTGCCCAAGGAACTGGACGAAGAAGTGGCCCGCCTGCACCTGGCCCGTCTGGGCGTCAAGCTGACCACCCTGACCCAGGAACAGGCCGACTACATCGGCGTGAAGGTCGAAGGCCCCTACAAGCCCGACCACTACCGCTACTAGGCCGCAGCGGGCCGTCGTCTTTGCCCGGGCCTCGCACCGGGACACGGACGACAAGCAAAAATAAAAAAGGAGAGGCTCCTCAAGGAGCCTCTCCTTTTTGAAATAAAACGCGCCGGGAAGGGACGGGGCCGACCGGATGCCGCCCGCACGCTCCCCGTTGCGATGGAAGCGATCACGGCAGCGGGAGCAGCCGCCTTTGAGGGAGGAGGAACTCCTTCGCTCAAAAATGCCGGTGCCTCAGCCCGTGTTGCTTAGGCCCTGGGCTTGCCATCCTCCACGACCACATCGGCGTCGGTCACGTCGTCCTTGCGGGGCGCGGCCGTATTCTTGGGCGCTTCGCCCAGGTCTTCGGGGTCCACGTCCACGATGTCCTCGGCAGGCGCGTCGCCCTTCTTTTCCCCGGCTTCGAGGGCCGCGGCATCGGCGGCGGCTTCCTCAGGCGTGTAGGCGGGGCCGGGCGGCAGGGCATAGCCGCCACCATCCACGGCCTGCAAGGGTTCGATGCCCCGGTTGAGGGGGATGCTGCCCTTGCTCACCAGCACGATGCCGGTCTTTTCCAGCACCTCGCGCCGGTAGGCGTATTCCTGCTCCATGCGGCGGTGGCGGTAGATGAGCAGCAGGCGCCCCAGATAACAGGCCGCCAGCAGGGCCGCGATGCTGCCCGCGATCCACGGGATGTAGGGCTTGAGTGCGGCACCAAAGGCCACCACGGCCGAGAACATGCCGTCCACGAAGACCAGGGCCGCGGCCAGCAGCAATATGCCCAGCAGGATGACCACAGTGGGCGCGTGTTGCACACAGGCGTAGAAATAGCGCAGCCGCTTGGGCACCATGCGTTCCGAGCCGGGCTTGCCGGGCTGGCGCTCCCGCTCCAGGGTGTTGGAGACCCAGAGGCCGGAAAGATGCACGATGAGCAGCAGCGCCACCGGAGCGGCCACAGCGCCGATGGCCCAGCCCAGGATGGGGAACTGGGCTTCGGGCGGGCCTCCGGCCAGCGACGGCTTGGCGTGCATGATGCCATAAAAGAAGGCGATACCGCCGATGATCAGCTCAAGGAAGAAGATCGCGATGAGCAGATAGATGATGGTGTCGCGATTCTCGCCCTTGTACCAGTGACGGATGGCCTCGTCCCTGCCGGCGTCGGCAGCGGCTCCGGTCTTGCCAGCGGCGGCACCGGCGGCTTTCTTGCCGGTCCCGGCGGCGCTGTTGCGCATTTCGGAAGCGTTGCTGGACGCAAAGGTGGATTCGTTATTTTTCATGTTCCCGAACATAGCCGGGCGGGGCAGCGGAGGCAAGAGCAAACCCTTGCCCCGGAAGCGCTTCTGGCTTAGTCTGCGCCAACAGGAGGACAGCATGCATATTCTCGTTACCGGAGCCGCGGGCTTCATCGGCTATCATCTCTGTGACCGTCTGCTGGCCCAGGGCCACACCGTGGTTGGCCTGGACAACCTCAACGACTATTACGACGTCCAGCTCAAGAAAGACCGTCTGGCTCAGCTGGAAGGCCGTCCCGGTTTCCGCTTCGTGCTGCAGGACATGGCCGAACGCGAAGCCATGAGCGCCCTGTTCGCGGCCGAAAAGTTCACCCATGTCATCAACATGGCGGCCCAGGCCGGTGTGCGCTACAGCCTCATCAATCCCATGGCCTATGTGGATTCCAACCTGGTGGGCTTCGCCAACCTGCTGGAAGGCTGCCGCCACAACGGCGTGCAGCACTTCGTCTTCGCGTCCTCCTCGTCGGTCTACGGGCTCAATACCAGCCAGCCCTTCTCGGAACACAACAACGTGGACCATCCCGTGAGCCTGTACGCGGCCACCAAGAAGAGCAACGAGCTCATGGCCCACTCCTACAGCCATCTGTACGGCCTGCCCTGCACGGGTCTGCGCTTCTTCACGGTCTACGGCCCCTGGGGCCGCCCGGACATGGCCCTGCAGCTCTTTGCCCACGCCATCATGAAGGACGAGCCCATCAAGGTGTTCAACGGCGGCCGCATGCGCCGCGACTTCACCTATATCGACGACATCGTGGAAGGCGTGGTGCGCCTGCTGCCCCTGGCGCCCAAGCCCGACCCGCAGTGGGATGCCGCCACCCCCGACCCGGCCACCAGTTCCGCGCCGTGGCGCATCTACAATATCGGCAACAACCAGACCGTGGAACTCAACGATTTCATCGCCGCCCTCGAAGAGGCGCTGGGCAAGAAGGCCATCCGTGACCTGCTGCCCATGCAGCCCGGCGATGTGGAAGCCACCTGGGCCAACATCGACGCTCTGTCGCAGGCCACGGGCTTTGCGCCCGTGACGCCCCTCAAGACCGGCATCGAGCGCTTTGTGGCCTGGTTCAAGGAATATTATTACGCATGAGTGACATCATCCTGCCCGCCCCTACCCCGGAACGCCCGGAGATCCTGGCCCCGGCCGGTGACGCCCAGTGCTTCACCGCGGCCCTGGCCGCCGGTGCCGACGCCGTGTACCTGGGCCTGAAGCACTTCTCGGCCCGTATGCAGGCCGAGAACTTCGGCCTTACCGACCTTTCGCGCCTCACCGACCTGGCCCACGAGGAACAGGCCCGCGTCTATGTGGCCATGAACGTGCTGGTCAAGCCGCAGGAGACCGCGGCGGCCTACCGTCTCATCCATCGTCTGGCCCGGCAGGTGCGCCCCGACGGCATCATCGTGCAGGATCTGGCCATGCTGGATCTGGCGCGGCAGGCCGGTTTCGAGGGCGAGATCAACCTCTCCACCCTGGCCAACATCACGCACCCGCAGGGCCTGCAGACCGCCAAGGACCTGGGCGCCAGCCGCGTCATCCTGCCGCGCGAGCTCTCCATCGACGAGATCCGCGCCATGGGCGAGGCCTGTCCCGAAGGGCTGGATCTGGAATGCTTCGTCCACGGCGCGCTGTGCTACTGCGTGTCGGGCCGCTGCTACTGGTCCAGCTACATGGGCGGCAAGAGCGGCCTGCGCGGCCGCTGCGTGCAGCCCTGCCGCCGCGTCTACCGTCAGGGCGGCGCCGCTGCCGCGGCCATGGCCAAACAGGCCGAACAGCAGGCCCGCGAACAGGGCCGCAACGGTCGTGACGGCGGCCGCGACATGCGCCGTCCCCGGCCCCAGCGCAGCAACCCCGGCAAGGGGCGCGACGGCCGCTTCTTCTCCTGTCTGGACCTTTCGCTGGACGTGCTGGCCAAGACCCTGCTGCACATCCCGCATCTGGTCTCGTGGAAGATCGAAGGCCGCAAAAAGGGCCCGCACTACGTCTATCACGTGGTCACGGCCTATCGCATGCTGCGCGACAATCCCGGCGACCCGCAGGCCCGCAAGGACGCCGAGGCCATCCTTGAGATGGCGCTGGGCCGTCCCGGCAGCCGTGCCCGCTTCCTGCCGCACAAGGACAACCTCATCCCCACCGACCCGTCGGGGCAGACCAGCTCCGGCCTGCTGGCGGGCAAGATCAATGTGACGCCCGAAGGCCAGGTGCTGCTCAAGCCCCATTTCGAGCTGCTGCCGCAGGACTATCTGCGCGTGGGCGTGGAAGACGAACGCTGGCACGCCACCCTGCCCGTGACGCGCCGCACGCCCAAGGCGGGCACCCTGATGCTGCGCCTGCCCAAGCACAAGACGCCCAAGGCGGGCACGCCGGTCTTCCTCATCGACCGCCGCGAGCCCGAGCTGATGCAGATCCTCAGGGAGTGGCAGGCCCGGCTCGACCGCATGCCCACCCGGCCCAGCAAGGCCGTGGAGAGCGAGCCCCGTCTGCCCCGGCCCGTCAGGCCCGCGCCCCGGCCCGAGATGGTGGTGCGCGCCAGCATGCCGCAGGGCCGCGAGACCCGCGGCTGCCGCAGCCAGAACACCGGCCTGTGGCTCTCGCCGCGCACGGCCGAGATCTCGCGTACCATCGCTCCGCGCATCTGCTGGTGGCTGCCGCCCGTCATCTGGCCCGAAGAAGAAGAGGCCATCCGCCGCCGTCTGGCCCACTTGACCCGCGAAGGCGCGCGCCACTTCGTCTGCAACGCCCCCTGGCAGCGTGACCTGTTCCCGGCGGAACTGCTGGCCCGCATGAACGACGGGCCCGAGGATCCCAAGCACAGCGATGCCCTCGACCTGCTGGCCGGGCCCTTCTGCAACGTGGCCAATGCCGCCGCGCTGGGCGTGCTGGCCGACATGGGCTTCAAGGGCGCGTACATCAGCCCCGAACTGCCCGCCGACGATATCCTGGCCCTGCCCCGCCAGAGCCCGCTGCCGCTGGGCATGGTGCTGGGCGGCTTCTGGCCCGTGGGCATCAGCCGCTTCGGCCTGCTGGGCATCAAGCCCAACGAGCCGTTCATGAGCCCCAAGGGCGAGGTCTTCTGGGCCCGCCAGTACGGCGGCAATGTCTGGCTCTATCCCGGCTGGCCCCTGGATCTCACCGCCAAGCGGCAGGAGCTCCAGCAGGCAGGCTACAGCTTCTTCGCCCGTCTGGAAGAGAACCCGCCCTCCAGCCTGCCCGAGATGCGGCGCCAGGGCCTGTTCAACTGGGACGGCGCCCTGCTGTAACATATCAAAATAAACGGAAAAACGGGGGAGGGAGCCCCTTAATCCTTGCTATCGATGCCCGTAAGGCGCCTATGCGCCAACGGGCACGGCCTGCGGCCGCCTTCGGTCGCTGCTGGCGGCAAAAAGGGGTTCCCTCCCCCGTACCCCCTTCTTCCCCAAAAACGCACACAGGAAAGACACACGGCATTGCCCACGGGGATGCCGTCTGTGCCCAAAGATATTCGATAATGCCAATGGAAATGGCTCCGGCACGTTTTCCGGTACTGTCTCCCGCGCAACCGTAAAGCATCACAGGGCCATGCCGCAGGCATGGCCCTGTTTTTTCATATGGCCGCCCTTATCAGGCGGGGACGCTTTTCATGGTTCGCGGAAAGTCACCGGAAGGCGGCCCGCGAGCGCCATGTCCGTTACAACAGGACAAACCGCGGCATCGACCACAGCGCCTTCCTCCCCTCCAGCAAGCACCATCACCACCGTACGCCCATGAACGATACCGCCATCACGACCGCCCGTGCCCTCTTCCCCCGGGGCCTGCACCAGCCGCAGGACAGCTACCGTTTCGGCGCGGACGCCCTGCTGCTGGCGGCCTTCGCGGCGGAAAGCCTTGCCTCTCTGCCGGGAACGGTCCCCCGGAAGGTAGTCGAGCTGGGCAGCGGTTGTGGTGCGGCCCTGCTGGGCCTGTGCCTGTATCTCTCGTCCGGCACGGCGGAGATGCCGGAGCACTGCCATCAGGCAGACGCGCTGCCCCGCCAATGCCCCTGCACACAGCCTTCAGAAGCACCCTCCGCTGCCGCTGGCGGACAGCCGACGGGAGAAGGCCGCGGAGGACACAACGCCCCTCACCTGCACGCTCTGGGGCTGGAGCAGGATACGGCCTTGTGCGCTGCGGCCACGGCAAACGCCCGCCTTCTGGGGCTGGAAGATGTGTGCCGCTTCCGGCAGGGCGACCTTGCCGACACGCATTTTTTGCGGGACTGCGGCGAAAATGCCTTCCATCTCGTCCTGGCCAACCCGCCCTATGCGCTGACGGGCAGCGGCCGACCCTCGGCCAGTGTCCGGCGCGACGCCGCCCTGCGCGGCCCCGCCTCTCTGCACGACGGCCCACACGCCCGCCAGCGGCGGCCCGGCCCCAATGGCGTATCTGATCCGCTGGCCGTGTTCTGCCATGCGGCCCGGCGCCTGCTGCGCCATCACGGTCTGTTCTGCTGCATCTTCCCGGCGGAGGACCTGTCCCGCCTGCTCTCCACACTGGAGCGGGAGCGTCTGGGCTGCCGCCGCATCCTGCCCCTCTGCCCCCGCGCCGGAGAAGCCGCCAAACGGGTGCTGGTGCTGGCGCGCAAGGAGGCTGCCGCCCAATGCCGGCTGGAAGCTCCCCTGCCCCTGCACGACGGACAGTGCTGGAGCCGCGGGGCCCTTGCCTTCTGCCCCTGGCTGGGCGCGGGCCATGAGGAAAAAAGATAGCGCCCTCCCATCCCTGAAAACAGGGAGCCACGACGGCCAGCGGCCCGGTGTCGCAATGCAGCCACCCGGAAGTGCCTGCATCCCCCAAAGACGGTCCGAGCCCCTCACCGCAGGTGACAGGTGCGGTCGCGAGAATGCACCGCCCTTGCCTTGCGACCGGCTTTCCATAACAATATCGGTTTCCTCATCCTGACATCGCGGAGCCTGTCCATGAATTTCATCGCCGACCTGCACATCCATTCCCGCTTTTCCCGCGCCACCAGCAAACAGCTCTCGCCCCGGCATCTGGCTGCCTGGGCCCGCTGCAAGGGCATCAACGTGCTGGGCACCGGCGACTTCACCCACCCGCAATGGCGGGACGAGCTGCGCCAGCAGCTGGTGCGCGACGAGGCCAGCGGCCTGTACCGCCTGTCCGGCCCGGCGGAGGAGCTGGACTTTTTGCAGGGGAAGACACCGCCGGATGCCGACGGGCCGCTCTTCCTGCTCCAGACCGAGATCAGCTCCATCTACAAGCGTCAGGGCAAGGTGCGCAAAGTCCACAACCTGATCTTCGTGCCCACGCTGGACGATGCCGACCGCCTTTCGCAGCGGCTGGAGCTGGTGGGCAACCTGCATTCCGACGGCCGTCCCATCCTGGGCCTGGATTCCCGCGACCTGCTTGAGATGACGCTGGATGTCTGCCCCGAGGCCGTGCTCATCCCGGCCCATGTCTGGACGCCGTGGTTCGCCCTGTTCGGCTCCAAGTCCGGTTTCGACCGGCTGGAGGACTGCTTCGACGACCTTTCCTCCCACATCTTCGCGCTGGAGACGGGCCTTTCCTCGGACCCGGGCATGAACCGCATGGTCAGCCAGCTGGACGGTTACGCGCTCATCTCCAATTCCGACGCCCACTCCGGGGCCAATCTGGGCCGCGAAGCCAACTTCTTTGCGGGCGCGCCCTCCTATGACGGCATCTTCGCCGCCCTGCGGGCCGCGGCCCGCCGCCTGCCGCCCGACCGGCAGCCCCAGGACTGCCGCTTCCTGGGGACCATGGAATTCTACCCCGAAGAGGGCAAATACCATCTGGACGGCCACCGGGCCTGCGGCGTGGTGCTGGAACCGCGCGAGGCCCTGGCCCTGGACAACATCTGCCCGGTCTGCGGCAAGCCCCTGACCATCGGCGTGCTGCACCGCGTCTGCGAGCTGGCCGACCGCGAAACGCCCGCCAGCCTGGCCCATGAGCCGGAGGCCCGGCCCCTGATCCCCCTGCCCGAACTGGTGGGCGAGATCCTGGGCGTGGGCAGCGGCTCGCGCAAGGTGCAGGACAGGTACGCGGCCCTGCTGCGCGAGCTGGGGCCCGATCTGGACATCCTCTGCCGCATGGACGAGGAACAGGTGCGCCGCCACTGGGAGCCGCTGGGCGAGGCCGTGGCCCGCATGCGCCGGGGCCAGGTCATCCGCAAGGGCGGCTATGACGGCGAATACGGCGTGGTGCGCGTCTTCAGCCCCGAAGAAGCCGCGGAATGGCAGGGAGCGACCCGCAGCCGCAGCCTGCTGGACGGTGCCGCGCCCCGCAAACGCGGACGGCCCCAAAAAGTGGCTGCCCCCGCCCCGCAGGCCCCGGAGCAGGAGACCGCCGCCACGGTGGCGGCCATCCGGGTGCGCCGCAAGAAGGACAGCGCCGCGCCTGCCGAAAGCGAACCCGAGCCCGCCACGCCCGACGGGCGCACGCTGGGCGGCTTTTCCCCGGCACAGGCCGAGGCCCTGACCGCCGGGCTGGAGACGGGCACGCCCGTGCTGGTGCTGGCCGGGCCCGGCGCGGGCAAGACGCGCGTGCTGGTGGGCCGTCTGCAATATCTGCTGGCCCATGACGTACCGGCCTCGCAGCTGCTGGCCGTGACCTTCACCCGACGCGCCGCGCAGGAGATGCGGCAACGCCTGCAGGCCCCGGCCGGGGACGGCGCTGTCCCCGCGGCCCTGCCCCGCTGCGATACCCTGCATGCCCTGGCCTGGAGAGTGGTGCAGCGGGAGCTGCCCTCGGCGCTGCTCCTGCCCGAAGACGCGGCCAAAGCCCTGTTCGTGGATGCCGGGCACCCGGAGAGCCGCGAAGAACGCAAGGCCCTGCGTCGCCTTTGGGAGCGTTTGCAGTGGTCTCGTGAACAGGGGCTGTCCGCCGACGAGCTCCCCGACGACCTGCGCGCCGCCGTGGCCGACTGGCAGGCCGCCCGTACCGTGCGCAGCCAGAGCCCGCTGCTGGACTACGCCGACCTGCTGGAATTCTTCCTTTTCCATCTGCGCGCCCGTCAGGGCGAGGACATCCGGCCCGATCTGGAGCATAGCCTGCTGCCGCCCGCCTGCCGGGCCCTGCTGGCTGCCGCCGTGACGGAACGGCACCATCCGGCCCAGACGCCTGCCCCCTCTCCCACGACTTCCGCCGGGCCGGACACGACGCCCGAACATCATGAAGCCCCGCACAAAGGCCACGCCGTGCCGCGCCAGATGTCCCTGCTGGGCATGGTGGCCGCCACGGCAGCCCCCGCCCCTGTTCCTGCACCCTCCCGCCGGGCTTCGGCCCTGCCCTGGCGGCATGTGCTGGTGGACGAGGTGCAGGACCTTTCCCCGGTGCAGCTGCGCCTGATCCGCGCCCTGTTGCCCGAGGACGGCAACGGCTTTTTCGGCATCGGCGACCCTGACCAGGCCATCTACGGCTTCCGTGGCGCCAGCGGCCAGAGCGAGGACAGCCTGCGCGCCCTCTGGCCCTCCCTGCGCGTCTGCCGTCTGGGCCAGAGCTACCGCGCCAGCCAGGGCGTGCTGGACATGGCCCAGAGCCTGCTGCAGGGCCGCGGGCACTGCGGCGCCCTGCAAGCCATGCGCCGGGAGCAGGCCCGCCTGCATCTTTTCTCCGCCCCCGACCAGCAGGCCGAGGCCCGCTGGATCGCGGGCCGCATCCGTCAGCTGCTGGGGGCCACGGCCCATACGCTCATGGACCAGATCGCGCAGGAAGACGAGCTGGCCGGGACCCTTTCTCCGGGCGACGTGGCCGTGCTGGTGCGCCTCAAGGCCCAGATACCGGTCATCCGCCGCGCGCTGGAGCAGGAGGGCATCCCCTGCGCCGCGCCCGCGCAGGAGGACTGCTGGCAAGATCCCCTTTGCGCCGCCGTGCTGCGTCTGGCCATCGCCCGCGGCCAGGGCGAGGCCCCTGTCCCTGTCAGCGACGACGCCGAGAGCGACGACCTGCTGCCCCTGCTGGAACAGGCGCTTGATCTGGCCCAGGACGCGCCCCTGCCCGATCCCCAGGCCCTGCAGGCCCGCCTTTCCGGACACAGCCGCCTGCCCGCCCCGCTCTGGCAGGGCACGGCCTGGAAGCAGCTTTGCCGTGCATGGCAGGACTGCGGCCAGTGGGAGGCCCTTGTGCAGCAGCTGGGCCTGCAACATGAGGCGGAACTCATCCGCGCCCGCTCGGAACAGGTGCAGATCCTGACCCTGCACGCCTCCAAGGGTCTGGAATTCCAGGCCGTGTTCCTGCCCGGACTGGAAGAGGGCCTGCTGCCCATGCGCCGGGATCTGCTGCTGGAGAACCCAGACGACGACATGTCCCCCGCCGCGCAGGCCGCCCGTCTGGAAGAAGAGCGCCGCCTGTTCTATGTGGGCCTGACCCGTGCCGCCCGCGCCCTGTATGTGAGCCACAGCGCCGGGCGCCGC
>ERZ773139.3933-NODE-3933-length-12590-cov-4.360909_pt1 | contig 12590 bp, 10 predicted proteins | sample MGYA00580854_ERZ773139 | MGnify/ENA primary metagenome ERZ773139 (study PRJEB29015, sample SAMEA2737809) | human gut metagenome | biome: human gut; feature: human-associated habitat; material: faeces | place: China | collected 2012 ...
TCATCCCGAATTTCCACTCGTTGCCCTTTTTTGTCTGGTGCATTTCCGGGTCGCGTGCTTTGTCTGTGTTCTTGGTGGATCCGGGGGCATTGATAATGGTAGCATCCACAATCGTGCCGCCCTTCATCATGTGCCCCGTTGCCACCATAACCCGGTTGATTGCATCAAAAAACAGCTTATTCAGGCCATTTGCCTCCAGCAGATGACGGAATTTGCACAAGGTCGTTTCATCCGGAACGGATTCTGTCATAAACTCAATGCCCGTAAATTTCCGCATGGCATAGCTGTCATAGATTGCATCCTCAGTCGCCGGATCCGACAGGTTAAACCAAATCTGAAGCAGATACATCCGCAGCATTTTCTCGATTCCCATGGGAGGACGGCCACGCTTCCCCTTGGGGTAGTATGGTTCGATTACACCAACCCATTCTTCCCAGGGGATAATCTCATCCATGATTTCCAGAAATTTTTCCCGCTTGGTTTTCTTCTTGCGGTAGCTGTACTCGATGTCTGTAAATGTTTCCTGCTTCATTGCCTGCACCACCATTTCTTTGCTGCTGTTATTATACCATATCCCCCGTCTCTATGCTAATCCAGATTAATTCAGAGGTTTCCTAAGAATCGCCGCTGAGTATAATTGTGATTATTTTGACCGCGGAAAATGTTGCTTAAATATAGGTGATCTGCTATAATTATTATTTGTCAAAAAGACAAATATTATCTCTGCGGCAGCCAGCCGCGGGAAAGGAAGAAACATGAAAAACACAGACAAAACAATGGACAAAATCGTCGCACTGTGCAAGAACCGCGGCTTTATCTTCGCCGGCAGCGAGATCTACGGCGGCCTTGCGAACACCTGGGACTACGGCCCCCTCGGCGTTGAGCTGAAGAACAACGTCAAGAGAGCATGGTGGAAAAAGTTCGTTCAGGAAAACCGCTACAACGTGGGTCTTGACGCCGCCATCCTTATGAACCCGCAGACCTGGGTCGCCTCCGGCCATCTCAGCGGCTTCTCCGATCCTCTTATGGACTGCCGCGAGTGCCATGAGCGCTTCCGCGCGGACAAGCTCATCGAGGACTGGTGCGGCACGACGGGCTATGAGCTTCCCAAGCCCATCGACGCCTTCTCCCAGAGCGAGATGAAGGACTTCGTCGAGGAGCACAACATCCCGTGCCCCACCTGCGGCAAGCATAACTTCACCGATATACGTCAGTTCAACCTCATGTTCAAGACCTTCCAGGGCGTCACCGAGGATGCGAAGAACACCGTGTATCTCCGCCCCGAGACCGCGCAGGGCATCTTCACGAACTTCGTCAACGTCCAGCGCACCACCCGCCGCAAGCTGCCCTTCGGCATCGGCCAGATAGGCAAGAGCTTCCGCAACGAGATCACCCCGGGCAACTTCATCTTCCGCGTCCGCGAGTTCGAGCAGATGGAGCTCGAGTTCTTCTGCAAGCCCGGCACCGATCTGGAGTGGTTCGATTACTGGCGCTCTTTCTGCCATAACTTCCTGCTGTCCATCGGCCTCAAGGACGAGAATCTGCGTCTGCGCGACCATGACCCCGAAGAGCTGTGCTTCTATTCCAAGGCGACTACCGACTTCGAGTTCCTCTTCCCCTTCGGCTGGGGCGAGCTGTGGGGCGTTGCCGACCGTACGGATTACGACCTGACCCAGCACCAGACCGTCTCCGGTCAGGATCTCAGCTACTACGATCAGGAGACGAACGAGCACTACATCCCCTATGTCATCGAGCCGTCCCTCGGCGTCGAGCGCACCGTGCTGAGCGTGCTGTGCGACGCGTATGACGAGGAAGTCGTCGGTCAGGACAAGAAGGGCAATCCCGACGTCCGCACCGTGCTGCACCTGCATCCGGCGCTCGCGCCGTTCAAGTGCGCCATCCTGCCGCTGTCCAAGAAGGAAGTCCTTACCGGCCCCGCGCTGGAGCTGTATCAGGAGCTTTCCAAGGACTTCATGTGTGATTACGACGAGACCGGCTCCATCGGCAAGCGCTACCGCCGCGAGGACGAGATCGGCACTCCGTTCTGCGTGACCTTCGACTTCAACACCGTCGGCACCGAGACCGACGTCGCCGACCACTGCGTCACTGTCCGCGAGCGCGACAGCATGACTCAGGTTCGTATCCCCATCTCCGAGGTCAAGAGCTACATCGAGGAGCGCATAAAGTTCTGATAACGGCGTCAAAGAGCCATATTTGAAAGAAAAGGGGAACAGAAAATGAAAGATGGATTTATCAAAGCCGCTTCGGCGTCTCCGGTCATCAAGGTCGCTGACACCGAGTATAACGCACAGCGCGTGATCGAGACCATCAAGGCCGCCGATGAGATGGGCGTGAAGATGCTCGTATTCCCCGAGCTTGTCCTCACCGGCTGCACCTGCTACGACCTCACCGGCCACAATGTCGTCCTGCGCGGCGCGAAGAAAGCGCTGCTCGAAGTCATCGCCGCAAGCGAAGGCGTGGATATGCTCGTGTTCGTCGGCCTGCCTATAGCCGTCGGCTCCAGACTTTACAGCTGCGCCGCCGCGATATATGACGGCGAGCTGCTCGGCCTTGTTCCGCGCGAGAACGTCCGCGGCACGCAGTTTGCCGAGCCGGCCGACAGCTATGTCGAGGTCGAGATCGACGCCGAGCATGTCGCCGTGCTCAGCACCGACTATGTGTTTACCTGCGCCGCCCTGCCCGACCTCAAGGTCGCGGCCGAACTCGGCGCGGATATCGACGTGCTGGTGCCTCCCTCCGTGCGCCACGCTCAGGCGGGCGCGACCGTTATCGCCCAGCTCGCCTCCTTCCCTGAGACCGTCACCTCTGCGGACGAAGCGGAGCTTACGCTGCGTTCCCAGTCACGCCGCCTGCACTGCGGCATGATCATGGCCGCGCCCGGCAAGGGCGAGAGCACCACGGACAACGTGTTCTCCGGCCTGTGCATGATCGCCGAGAACGGCGAGATCCTCGCCGCCTCCGAGTGCGAGAACAGCATGGCCGTCACCGAGCTTGACGTCGAGTACATCGTCAATACCCGCCGCGGCAGCGACGATTTTGACCTCGATTCCGATGTGTATTACGAAGCGGTCTGGAGCGGCGAGCCGGTCGAGACCGAGCTGACCCGCAGCTACCGCAAGTACCCGCACCTGCCCGCGGACGAGGCCGATATGCCCGCCTACTGCGAGCGTATGCTCGACATTCAGGTCTCCGGCCTTGTCAAGCGTATGCAGTACGCCGGCCTTGACCACTGCGTCGTCGGCATCTCCGGCGGCGTGGACTCCACGCTTGCCGTCATGGTCAGCGCGATGGCGGTCAAAAAGCTGGGGCTGCCCTCGACGAACGTCGTCGCCTGCACTATGCCCTGCTTCGGCACCTCCTCCCGCACCAAGTCCAACGCCATCGTCGTCGCCGAGCAGCTCGGCGCGGAAGTCCGCGTTATCGACATCGGCAAGAGCGTCTACCAGCACTTTGACGATATCGGTCATGCGCATGACGATTACTCCATCGCCTTCGAGAACGCGCAGGCGCGCGAGCGCACGCAGGTGCTCATGGATATCGCCAATAAGCTCAACGGCCTTGACGTCGGCACCGAGGATCTCAGCGAATTCATCGACGGCTGGTGCACCTATAACGGCGACCATACCAGCATGTACGACGTCAATATGGGTCTGACCAAGACTCAGGTTCGCGCGAACGTCCGCTATATCGCGGGCAAGACCGAGGATCGCGTCCTCAAGGCCGCGCTCTACGATGTGCTTGACTGCCCCGTAACACCGGAGCTTCTGCCGATACATGACGATCAGATTGAGCAGAAGAGCGAGGATTCCGTCGGCTCTTACAGCCTGCAGGACTTCTTCACTCACAAGATGCTCATCTGCGGCTTCGGCCCAGCCAAGACCCTGCGTCTGGCGAAGATCGCGTATCATAACGAGTTTACGGACGAGGAGCTTGTCCGCTGGCTGAGAAGCTACTGCAAGCGCCTGTTCACGCAGCAGTTCAAGCGCAGCTGCCTGATGGACGGCCCCGCCGTCGAGGCGTTCAGCGTCTCCCCGCGTACCGGCCTGCATATGCCGTCCGACGGCGAGAGCACCCTCTTCCAGCACGAGATCGACGAGCTGGCCAAAGAGCTGGGGCTTGAATAAGCAATAGTTTATAGAATCACAGAAAAAAGTACCGTGTGGAAACACGGTACTTTTTCTGTGTTGGGGTGAACGGGACGGCGTTACCATGGCTCCCTTTACATCCCCAAGGGGACTAGCTTTGCGTCGCAAATGGAGGCAAGAAACTAATCTTTACTGCGCTCTTTCTTTTGCACTCTGCCATTACCTCAACGCTGGCGACCCCTTCGGCACTGACGCGCCACTGTCTCGCTACGGCTCGGTCACGGCGTTAGCCGTGACTGAGGGGGCGCCAAAGCACAGACACGAGCAGTGCGGAAAAGACAGCTTGCACCATAACCATCTCTGTACCGTCCCAACAAAACCCATGGGTGGAGTTGTTAGCTCCACCCATGGGTTCAAATTATCTCATCAACTTCGGATTCGCCGCGGACTCTCACGCCGCGGGCTTTCAGCCGCTCGGCGGCGAGGCCGTCTCCGGCGATCAGCCGTCCGGTAAAGGTGCCGTCATATATCACGCCGCTGCCGCAGGACGGGCTTTTCTCCTTGAGGAGCGCCATTTTGCAGCCGTTTCTCTCCGCGAGACTCACCGCGACATCCGCGCCCTTGGAATACTCCGCCGTCACATTTCTGCCCTTGCAGCTCACGACCGCTCCGCCGCGCCGTTCGCTCGGATCGCGCGGGGTCGGCAAACCGCCCGCCGTCTCCGGACAGACCGGAATGAGCCGGTACTTCTCCCGCAGCGCCGCTATCTTCTCCGCAGCCATCGCGTTATGTCCGCCGCTGTATTTGCACTCGACACCCAGCAGGCACGCGCTTATCAGCAGCGCTTCTTTCTCGCTCATCGCGCCTACCTCCTCATGTTCAGCCCCATGACCGCGCCGCAGATGCCGCCGATGATGTGCGTCAGCTGCGAGACATTGTCGCTCAGCACGACGCCGTCGACGATCTCGCCGCCGAGGTACAGCACCAGCACGAGGATGAGCGTGATGGGAATATATCCGTCCTTCATCCCTGCGAGCGACGACATGACGATCATCATGAATACAATACCCGACGCGCCGAGCAGCGCCGTCCCCGGAAAGAACAGCCACTGCACAAGTCCGGACACCAGCGCCGTGAGAAATATCGCCCAGAACAGACTGCGGCTGCCGTATTTCTCCTCCAGCGGCGGTCCGACGACGAGTATCATCATCATGTTGCCGATATAATGCGAGTATCCGGAGTGCCCCAGCACGTGCAGCACGAAGCGCGGGTAGGTCAGAATATCCGTCAGCGGCGAGCGGTAAACGCTGAAGAGCTTCACCGTCGTCCAGCCGCCGGTGAACTTGTCCAGCAGCAGCGCCGCAAGCGAGAGCAGCGCGAAAGTCAGCACAACCGGAGAATTATATTGCAGCCTTACGAGCCGCTTCATCCGCGCACCTCGCGCAGCGCATTTTCATATGCCTGCTTCGTGCGCGAGTCAAAGCACACCATGCGCACGCGCTCTATCTCCGGATGCGCGGCGGTCACGGCGATGATGGTGCTTATCGCGATCTTCGCCGCGCGGTCAAGCGGGAAATGGTACACGCCCGTGCTTATCGACGGGAAATCGACAGTCTTGCAGCCGTTTTCCGCCGCGAGCAGCAGGCAGGAACGGTAGCACGAAGCCAGCAGCTCATCCTCGCCGTGCGCGCCGCCGTGCCACACGGGGCCGGGGGTATGGATGACGTGCTTCGCGGGGAGACGGTAGCCGTCGGTGATCTTGGCCTTGCCCGTCTCGCAGCCGTGCAGCGTGCGGCACTCGGCCAGCAGCTCCGGCCCCGCGGCGCGGTGTATCGCGCCATCGACCCCGCCGCCGCCAAGCAGCGAGCAGTTCGCCGCGTTGACTATCGCGTCCACGCTCTGATGCGTGATATCGCCCTGAATTATCTCTATAACAGCCATTATGCTATCCTCACTTCGACTTTGCCATTCTCCGCCGACAGCATGATCTGCGACGAGCTTTCGCCCCGTCGTGCGATGATGCCCTCGGCTATCTGATCCTCGACCTGCTTCTGGATAAGGCGGCGCAGGTTGCGCGCACCGTAGGTCACGGAGTAGCCCTCGCGGACAAGGTGGTCAACAAGGCTGTCGTCCCAGGTGAGGGCGATGTTCTTGCGCTCCATGTTCTCGCGCAGCTCGCCCAGCATGAGCTCGGCGATGGCGCGGAAGTTGGTCTCGGTGAGCTGGTTGAAGCAGATGACCTCATCGACGCGGTTTATGAACTCCGGACGCAGGAACTCGTTGAGCGCCTTCATCGTGCGCTCGCGGCTCATGTCGCTCAGGCTGCCGCCGAAGCCGACGCTGCCGGACTTGCTGTTGCTGCCGGCGTTGGTGGTCATGATTATGATGGTGTTTTCAAAGTTCACGGTGCGCCCCTGCGCGTCGGTTATGCGACCGTCATCCAGGATCTGGAGGAGGATGTTCATAACGTCGGGGTGCGCCTTCTCTATCTCGTCGAACAGCACAACGCTGTACGGCTTGCGGCGTATCTTCTCGGTGAGCTGCCCCGCCTCATCATAGCCGACGTAGCCGGGAGGCGAGCCGATGATGCGCGAGACGGAGAATTTCTCCATGAACTCCGACATGTCGAGCCGTATCAGCGACTCCGGCGAGTCGAACAGATCGGCCGCAAGGCGCTTTACAAGCTCCGTCTTGCCGACGCCGGTGCCGCCGACAAATATGAAGCTGACGGGCTTGCGCTTGACCTGAAGGCCGATGCGGTTGCGCTTTATCGCGGCGCAGACCGCGCTTATCGCCTCGTCCTGCCCGACTATATGCTCGCGCAGGCGCTCGTCAAGCTTCGACAGCCGCTCCAGCTCATCCTCGCGGATGCTGGAGGCGGGTATTTTCGTCCAAAGCTCGATTATTCTTGCGAGATTATCCATCGTGAGCTTCGGCCGCCCCTGCGCCTTAAGCTCCGCGAGCTCGCTTTCGAGCTGCATTTCCTTGCTGCGCAGCTCCGCGATGCGGGCATAGCGCTTATCGAGCATCTCGTCGGTGAAGCCGCCCTCCGGAGCGTCCTCGCTCATCAGCGCGTCGCGCTCGAATTTCACGTTCTCAAGGTCGCGTTCGGCCAGCATTCTGCGGCGGATGCCTTCGTCCTTGAGGTTCACGTCGGAGCATGCCTCGTCGATAAGGTCGATGGCCTTGTCGGGCAGAAAGCGGTCGGTTATATACCGCTCGCTCATCAGCACCGCCTGACGGCACATCTCGTCGGATATCTCGACGCCGTGGTAGTCCTCGTAGTAGTGCGATATGCCGCGCAGAATTTTGACGCTGTCCTCTATCGACGGCTCGTTGACCGTGACGGGCTGGAAGCGGCGCTCGAGCGCGGTGTCCTTCTCGATGTGCTTGCGGTACTCGTTGAAGGTCGTCGCGCCGATGACCTGAATTTCGCCGCGCGAGAGGGCGGGCTTCAAAATATTGGCGGCGTTCATGCTGCCCTCGGCGTCGCCCGCGCCGACGATGTTATGCACCTCGTCGATGACGAGAATGATGTTGCCGAGCTTGCGAATTTCCTCAATAAGACCCTTCATGCGGCTCTCGAACTGGCCGCGGAACTGCGTGCCGGCGACGAGCGCGGTGAGGTCAAGGAGATAGACCTCCTTGCTGCGGAGCTTGAAGGGCACCTCACCCGCGGCGATGCGCTGGGCAAGGCCCTCGGCGATGGCCGTCTTGCCGACGCCCGGCTCGCCGATGAGGCAGGGGTTGTTCTTCTGGCGGCGGTTGAGAATCTGAACGACGCGCTCGATCTCCTCGTCGCGGCCGATCACCGCGTCGAGCTTGCCGTCGCGGGCGCGCTGGGAGAGGTTGATGCAATAGCTGTCAAGAAATTTATGCTTGGCGGCCTTGTCGTTCTTCTTGCCGCGCTCGGCGCGGCCCGGGCCGTCCGCCGCGCCGTCCGCAGGCGCGGGCGCGTCGCCGTTCTGTCCTCCGAAAAGGCGGCCGAGGAACGGGAAGGTCGCGGTCTTGCCGTCCTCCTCGTCGTCGCCGTCGGGCGCGTCGATGCCCTCAAGGTTTTCGGCGCCGCCGAAAGCGCTCATCATCTCGTTGGAGATGTTGTCAAGGTCCTCGTCGGTGATGCCCATGCGCTGCATCATCTCGTTCACCTGCGGCAAGCCGAGATTCTTGGCACACTTGAGGCAAAGACCCTCGTTGATATTTTTACCGTTCTCCATGCGGGTGATGAAGACAACGGCAACGTTCTTTTTACATCTGGAGCAAAGTTGTGGCTGCATAATGGGAAACCTCCGTTATGTGAGAGATGCGATGATGGATCGCGGGGTGTTGTTCAGAAACCACGCGAGCAGGTGCGTGCCCGCCGCATGGTCCGCAAACCACGTCACGCCGAGGCGCGGCGCGAGGAATACAATGAGAAAAATAAGCAGCGCGCCTTCAATGAGCGAGAGCGCCGCGCCGCCGAGGCCGTTGAGCTGCGCGAGCACCGGCAGCGAGAAAAGGCGGTCGAGCCCGTGCGTGAGCAGACGGAGCAGCAGCATCAGCGCAAGGAAGAACGCGAGGAACAGCGCGGCCTGCACGATGGTCTTGACGAGCAGGTACGCCGCCCGCTCCGCCGCGGAAACGGCGGAATCGGTCACGCTCTTTGTCACGCCGTCGATGGCGTCGTCGGAGACGCCAAAGCGCTTGAGCGTGTCGAGCGCTTCGCCGAGCAGATCGCTCAGCTCGTCGGGCAGCAATCCGCCAGCGCTCAGGTCGCCGTCCTCCGCGGCCAGCGCGTCGGACGGAATGTCGCGCTCAAACTGCTCAAGCACTCTCTCCTCCACCTTGGGGTAGACGAGGTCGGTGACCGGCTCGACGAACATCGCGGTGAGCAGCGTCGCGCCGATGAGCGCGACCACCACGCTCACGAGCGCCATCAGGCTGCGGATGAGGCCCTTGCGCGCGCCGAGAAGCGCGAACACCGCCAGCACGGCAGCCAGGGCGAGATCAATGATAAGTGCATTATCCATGCTTTTCACTTACCTTTCAAGTGAAACATTTTTCTAATTACGGCACAAAGAGCCAGCCGTGCTGCGAGCCGAGCAGCACCGCCGAGCCGTCGGCGCGCATCCGCACGCCGCGCGCATACTGCGTGTCGGCAAGCGAGGCGTACTCGGCAAGGTCGGAGGTGTAGATGACCAGCTCGTCGCTGTAAAGCACGGCGAGGTACTTGCCCGCCGCGGAAATGTCCAGCACGTCGCGCTGCGTGTCGAGCGAGGCGATGAGGTTGCCCTCCGCGCCGACGGTGACGAGCTTGCCCGCGCTGCCGGAGCGGTAGCGCGAGAGCACGAGCGCGCCGAAATCCGTCCCGCCGAGCGTGCTGCCGCGCAGATAGGGATAGGCGTAGTCGTAGGAGCCGCCGAGCGAACCGTCGCCGCTGAGCGCGAGAAAGCGGTCGTCCGTCACGGCGACGAGCGTGCCGCCGAAGCTCGAGAGCTCGTAGAGCAGCGAATCGTCCAGCACGCAGGCGGAGACCGCCGTCTCCTGATCGAGCGCGTAGCGGCGGATCGTACTGACGAACATGGCGTCCTCCGAGCCGAGCGTCGCGACCGCGACGTGCTTGCCGCCGCGCTCCACGCAGGCGTCGATCATGTAGCGGTTGGAGGAATTGAAGGTGAACACGCGCTCTCCCGAGGCGTTGTAGACCGAGACGGAGGACTTGTAGCCGCTCTTGTCCGTCACGAGCGCCAGCATATCGGAGGAGTTGAGCTTCGCCGAAATAATGCCGTTTTCCGTCTCGGTACTCAGATCGCGCACAAGGCCCCTTTCACCGAGGATATAGAGCGTCGTGCCGCCGACGTCGTAGACCGCGGCGGTGCGGCCGCCGAGGGCGATGGCGGGCGAGTCGAGCTTGACCTCCTGCGCGTAGACCTCGCTGCCGTCGTCGGCGAGCACGCTCACGCGCGTGGTGGAAACGACCAGCAGGCGGTCGCCGAGGAGGGCGAAGCGGTTCGTGCGGTCGTTGTCGTAATCATAGGTGTTCTCGCCCGCGGCGTCGGCCTTATCGTAGCTCAGCGCGCGGCGGAGACTGTCGAAATTCGACAGGTCCAGATACGCCGCGGCGAGCACCGCTCCCAGCACGACCGCGAGCACCGCCACCAGTACCAGAATACGGTGGAGCGTGCCGCGGCGCGGCGGCGCGGCGCGGTCCGCGCGCAGATCCTCGCGCGAGAGCTTATCCTTGTCAGTCATTGAGCCGTTCATCCTCATACCAAAGTCTGGTCATGTACAGTCCCCCCGGCGGCACCGTGGGGCCGGCGAGCGTGCGGTCGCCGGAGTCGAGTATTTTCGGAATGTCCTCCGCCGTGAGCTTGCCCTCGGCGGCGTAGAGCACCGTGCCGGTGATGGCGCGCACCATGTTGTAGAGAAAGCCGTCCGCGCAGACCTTGAGCTCCAGAAGCTCGCCGCGGCGCGTCACGCGGCAGTAGTGCACGGTGCGGACGGTGGTCTTTGTCTCCGTACCGACCGAGCGCACAGCGCGGAAATCGTGCGTGCCCTCAAACGCCCGCGCCGCCGCGTCCATCACGGCCTCGTCGAGCTTTTTGGGGTAGAAGTACGCACGGTTCACATAAAACGGGTTCTTGATGCGCGAATTGTAGATGCGGTAGGTGTATTCCTTCTTCAGGCACGAGCCGATGGCGTTGAAATCGTCCGCCACCTCCAGCGCCTCGCGCACCACGATGTCCTCGGGCGTGTGGGTGTTGACGGCGAAGGGCAGGCGGTCGATGGGGATGCGAGAGCTCGTGCGGAAATTCGCAACATAGCGCTCGGCGTGAACGCCCGCGTCCGTGCGGCCGACGCCGGTGAGCCTGACCCTCTCGCCGCAGACCATCGAAAGACCGCGCTGGAGCGTCTCCTGCACGCTCGCCTCGGTCCGCTGCATCTGCCAGCCGTGATAGGCCGTGCCATTATACATCAATTTTAGCGCAATGTTACGCATGATTCGTGTCCTTTTTTTGAATTTTAGAAAAACTTTTTCAGCGCGATCATCGCCGCGCACAGCGCGGCGTAGAACGCGAGCGTCAGATAGTCCCGCGTCTCGTAGCGCAGGACATGGAGCTTCGTGCGCCCCTCACCGCCGTGGTAGCAGCGGCACTCCATCGCCGTCGCCAGCTCGTCCGCGCGGCGGAACGCGCTGACGAACAGCGGCACCAGCAGCGGGATGAGCGCCTTGGCGCGCTGGAGCAGGTTGCCGCTCTCAAAGTCCGCGCCGCGGGCGCGCTGGGCGGACATGATCTTGTCCGTCTCCTCGATGAGCGTGGGGATGAAGCGCAGCGCGATGGACATCATCATCGCCAGCTCATGCACCGGCACGCCGAGCTTCTTGAGCGGGCCGAGCAGGTCCTCCAGCCCGTCGGTCAGGCGGATGGGGCTGGTGGTATAGGTCAGCAGGAAGGTGCCCATGATGAGCAGCGAGATGCGCAGCATCATGGCGATGGCGGTGATCACGCCCTCGCGCGTGACGTGGAAGATCCAGAACTGCGCGATGACGGTGCCGGGGGTGTAGAAGAGGTTCAGCACCGCGGTGAAGGCGATGATGAACAGCACCGGCTTGAGGCCGCGGAAAAGCGCCCTCGCGCCCACCCTCGAGATGCGCACAGAGACGATCAGCGTCAGGATCAGCACGCCGTAGGCAATGGGGCCCTTTGCCAGAAAGATGGCTATGATATAAAGAACGGTCGCCAGCAGCTTGGTGCGCGGGTCGAGCCGGTGGGCGAGCGTGTCGCCAGGGAAATACTGGCCGAGGGTGATGTCCTTCAGCATACGGCTCCCCCCCTTCGCAGCGCAAGCAGCGCCGCCTTCAGCTCCGCGACCGTGTAGACCGCGGGGTCGATGGGCAGCCCCTTGGCGCGCAGCGCCATGGCGACGCGCGTCACCTGCGGCACGTCAAGGCCCGCGGCAACCAGCTCGTCCGCGCGGGCGAACACCTCGCGCGGCGTGCCGCTCATGAGCACATGGGCATCGGAGAGCACGGCGATGCGGTCCACGTTCTGCGCGATCTCATCCATCGAATGGCTGACGAGCACGACGGTGTTGCCGCGCTCCTTGTGATAGGCGCGGATATGGGCAAGCAGCTCCTCGCGCCCGCGCGGGTCAAGACCCGCGCTCGGCTCGTCGAGCACCAGCACCTCCGGCTCCATGGCGATAACGCCCGCGATGGCGACGCGGCGCTTCTGCCCGCCGGAGAGCGCGAAGGGCGACTTTTGCAGCAGGCCCTCGTCCAGTCCTGCGAAGCGGGCGGCGTCATGCACGCGGCGGTCCAGCTCCGAGCCGGTCAGGCCCATGTTGGTGGGGCCGAAGGCGATGTCGCGGTAGACGGTCTCCTCAAAGAGCTGGTACTCCGGATACTGGAACACCAGCCCCACGCGGAAGCGCACGCTGCGGATCTTCTTCGGGTCGGCCCAGATGTCCTCGCCGTCGAGCAGCACGCGGCCGCCCGTCGGC
>ERZ773139.3935-NODE-3935-length-12584-cov-14.200575_pt1 | contig 12584 bp, 9 predicted proteins | sample MGYA00580854_ERZ773139 | MGnify/ENA primary metagenome ERZ773139 (study PRJEB29015, sample SAMEA2737809) | human gut metagenome | biome: human gut; feature: human-associated habitat; material: faeces | place: China | collected 2012 ...
CTCTTCTCTTTAACCACTCTGGCCAGTTCAAAGAAGAGAGTGCCTCTTGCATCTTCAAATCCTTTTCTCCTGCCAGCTGTAGAAAACGCCTGGTTATCCTGAATTCGGGATAATCAAAACATATCTCTATCTGGAGCAGCTGCGCTTCGGCGACGAGCTTCATGTTGAACTGGACATTGCCGAGACGGACTTTTACTTACCCGCGCTGACGATTCAGCCGCTTGTCGAAAACGCCGTGAAATGGGGCGTCGGACGCAAAGAGGATGGCGGCACGGTGACGCTTATGACCAGAAAAACGCCGCTTGGCGCGGAAATCACCGTGTCGGACGACGGCGTGGGCTTTGACCCGGAGCAGCCGCCGCAGGACGGAAAGGAACACGTGGGACTGCAGCTCGTCCGCGGCCGCTTACAGATGGTCTGCGGTGCAAAGCTGACGGCGCAGAGCAAAATCGGGCAAGGCACGCTCATGCGGGTGCTGATTCCGTACAGCTGTGATGAAACCGCAGGCTCTTTCACGCAAACGAAGGCACCGTCTCACTGAATGCACAGATCTGACCCTTTACAAATTGGCCCGGCAAAAAAACAACGGACGCTGCACAAAAAGTATACGCTCTGTATATATACAAAAGATATGTATGGACCGGCCCGCACGAGAGGCTGCCGCTTTTGCGAAAAATTACACGGTTTGCGCGGAATTGTGCAAACCGCCGCTTTTCTGGACGCTTGTACCAACAGAGTTGTGCGGTTTTTTATTCAGTTTCTCTTGACATTATGCATTCTACGTGTATAATTATGAGCATACAAAATAACACGCACGACGCACACGCGTCACAGGAGGAACTGAACATGAAAAAGTATCTTGCACTGCTGCTTGCAGCCATTATGGCGCTGAGCCTTGCGGCCTGCGCTTCCACCGCAAAGACTGAGGACGCCGCTTCCACTTCCGGCAAGCTGACCATGGCGACTGAGGCCACCTTCCAGCCGTATGAATACTATGACGGCGACGCCATCGTCGGCATCGACGTGGAGGTCGCACAGGCCATCGCAGACAAGCTCGGCATGGAGCTGGAAGTCACCGACATCGCATTCGACTCCATCATCCCCGGCGTGCAGACCGGCAAGTATGACATGGGCATGGCCGGTATGACCGTGACTGACGAGCGCAAGGAGCAGGTCAACTTCTCCGATTCCTACGCCACGGGCGTGCAGGTCGTCATCGTCAAGGACGACAGCCCCATCACCTCGGTCGACGATCTGTTCGCGGACGGCGCCAGCACCGTCGTCGGCACGCAGGCGGGCACCACGGGCTTTATCTATGCCACGTCCGACATTGAAGACGCCGGTCTCGGCACCGTCAAGTCCTTCGGCAAGACGACCGATGCCGTTGAAGCGCTGAAGAACGGGCAGGTTGACTGCGTCATTCTCGACAATGAGCCTGCGAAGGCGCTGGTCGCGGCCAACGAAGGCCTGCACATCCTCGACACCGAATATGCCGTTGAGGATTATGCCATTGCCATCGCCAAGGAAAACACCGACCTGCTGGAGAAGGTCAACAAGGCGCTGTCCGAATTGACCGCCGACGGCACGCTCCAGTCCATCGTCGACAAGTACATCAAGTAATCCAATTGAATCTGTATCTTCGCAACGGGACGGAGCGATGCTCCGCCCCGCTGCTTCGCGCCATACGACTTTATAGAAAAGAGGGAGCGCTTCGCCCATGACAGAATGGTTTCGGACATGGATTGCAAAGGTCGCCAAGGACTTTGTCACCTGCTTCATCACCAAGGATCGCTGGAAATATATCGTAAAGGGTCTGGGCAATACGCTCCAGATCGCGCTGGCCGCCGTGCTTTTGGGTATCCTGATCGGCACGATCGTCGCCATTATCCGCTCGACGCACGACAAGACGCATGAGACGATGCGTCCCGGCCCCGGCCGGACGCTTCTGAACATCGCAAACTGGCTCTGCAAGGTCTATCTGACCGTCATTCGGGGCACGCCTGCAATGATCCAGATTCTCATCATGTTCTTCGTCGTCTTCTCCACCGCACGCAACGGTACGCCCGTCGCCATGCTCACCTTCGGCATCAACTCCGGCGCTTACGTCGCTGAGATCATCCGCGGCGGCATCATGGCCGTCGACGAAGGACAGAACGAGGCGGGCCGATCGCTCGGCCTTAACTTTGCGCAGACCATGCTCTATATCATCATTCCGCAGGCGCTCAAAAACGTGCTGCCTGCGCTGGCGAACGAGTTTATCGTGCTGCTGAAGGAAACGTCCGTCGCCTGCTATGTGGCCGTCAACGATCTGACCAAGGGCGGCGAGATCATCCGCTCGCAGACGTACATTCAGGCCATGCCTCTACTGATCGTCGCAGCCTTGTATCTCATCATGGTCGTATTCTTCTCGCATCTGGTAAGCAAGCTGGAAAGGAGGCTGCGCAGCAGTGACCACTGACGTTCTGATCCAGGTTCAGGATCTGAAAAAGCATTTTACCGGCACGTCCGCCATCAAGGCGCTCGACGGCGTTTCGGTCGATATCAAAAAGGGTGAAGTCGTGGTCGTCATCGGCCCGTCCGGCTCCGGCAAGTCCACGTTCCTGCGCTGCCTCAACCTGCTGGAGGTTCCGACAGGCGGACAGATTCTCTTTAACGGCGTCGATATCACCGATAAGAGCTGCAATATTAACCTCCACCGCCAGAAGATGGGCATGGTGTTCCAGCATTTCAATCTCTTCCCGCATATGACCATCCTGCGCAACATGACCCTTGCGCCCGTAAAGCTCCTGCATAAATCGCAGGAGGAAGCGGACGCGCAGGCGCTGAAGCTGCTGCAGCGCGTCGGTCTCGGCGACCGCGGGAACGCGTACCCCGCGCAGCTGTCCGGTGGACAGAAGCAGCGCGTGGCCATTGTCCGCGCGCTCATGGTGGAGCCGGAGGTCATGCTCTTCGACGAGCCGACGAGCGCGCTCGACCCGGAGATGGTCGGCGAGGTTCTGGAGGTCATGAAGGAGCTGGCGCACGACGGCATGACGATGGTCGTCGTCACGCACGAGATGGGCTTCGCCCGCGAGGTCGGCAGCCGCGTGCTGTTCATGGCCGACGGTAAGCTCGTCGAGCAGGGAACACCTGAGCAGATTTTTGAGCACCCCCAGAATCCCCGTCTGCAGGATTTCTTGGGGAAGGTCCTGTAAAAAGTCCGGCCCGCTGCAAAAAAGCAGCGGGCCGGTTTTGTATGAAGCACGGGCGCGGGAGCGCCCCAAGGCATCTCCGGAGGAAGGCTTCGATGTGCGCACGCGTTCATGCCTCCCGATCGTCGCGGATGAACATGAGGATGAAGCTGATGAGCAGCAATCCGCAGCAGACCCAGATGGCGCGGATGTCAGTGAACTCCGTCACAAGACTGCCGAGGCCTGCGCCTGCGGCGAAGACCTGACTGCGGCTGATTAGGTATAGGCGTCCTGAAAGCCGCCGGAGAGCGTGACGAAGACCGCTGCGCGGAAGGTATCGGACATCTGCCCGTGAAAATGATGACTGTGCTGCATACCGCACCTCGTTTGAGTTAGACTTGCGCCGCAAGTCCGGCGCAAACGACCCATATTACATGCGATAACCGAAAAAAAGTAAACCCTTTCTGCAAAAACCGCTTGACTCGCACTCGCCGAAAAGAACGTGTTTGAGGGCGACGTGACAGGATAAGGATGGATCTGAAAAATTTGTGACCGAGATCACCATCCCGGTGCGGCCTGCCGGATAGACGGAAAATTTTTGCCGGGGGTGTTGTTTTATGCCGGGTTTCGTTGTATACTGGGAGTCAGAATAACAGCGGAAAAACCGCATAATGGAGGTAAGATACCATGTTTACAAAGCTGATCGACGCACTGAAGGCTACCCGCCGCACCATCGTCTTTACCGAAGGCCCCGACGCCCGTATTCTCGAAGCGGCTGACCGCCTCATCAAGGACAATCTGATGAACGTCATTCTCATCGGCAATGTCGACGAGGTCAAGGCCGCAGCCGAAAAGGGCGGCTTCGACATTGCCAAGGCTGAGATCATCGATCCGGCCACCTATGCCGGCATGGACGAGATGGTCGCAAAGATGGTCGAGCTGCGCAAGGGCAAGATGTCCGAGGAAGACTGCCGCAAGGCACTCGCCAAGGGCAATTATTTCGGCACCATGCTCGTCAAGATGGGCAAGGCCGACGCGCTGCTCGGCGGCGCGACCTATTCCACCGCTGATACCGTTCGTCCGGCGCTGCAGCTCGTCAAGACGAAGAAGGGCGCGCATCTGGTGTCCTCCTCCTTCATCCTCTTCCGCAAGGACAAGGACGGCAATGACGAGAAGTACTGCATGGGCGACTGCGCCATCAACATCGACTATCAGGATACCGTCGACAAGGCGACCGGCGAGGTGACCTTCACGGCAGCGCAGAAGCTGGCTGAGGTCGCGGTCGAGTCTGCCCGTACGGCAGAGTTCTTCGGCATCGACCCGAAGGTCGCGCTCCTGTCCTTCTCCACGAAGGGCTCCGGCAAGGGCGGCACGGTCCAGCTCAGCCACGACGCCACCATCGAGGCGCAGAAGCTTGCACCCGAGCTGGCCATCGACGGCGAAATGCAGTTTGACGCGGCCGTCTCCCCGGTCGTCGGCCAGCTGAAATTCCCCGGCAGCAAGGTCGCGGGCTACGCCAACACGTTCATCTTCCCGTGCATCGAAGCCGGCAACATCGGCTACAAGATCGCCCAGCGCCTCGGCGGCTTTGAGGCCTACGGCCCCATCCTGCAGGGTCTGAACGCCCCCATCAACGACCTCTCCCGCGGCTGCAACGCCGACGAGGTCTACAAGATGGCCATCATCACCGCTGGTATGGCGTAAGCTGTAATTTTATAGAATTTGCGTAAATTCGAACACAATCTGTAGGGGCGGACGACACTGTCCGCCCGCAGAACGCAGTGTTTTTTCGAAAATCTGCGGCGAATTTGCCACATTTTTGAGGCCGACAGAGTCGTCGGCCCCTACGCACTCCGTTAAAGCCAAAACGCGAGCTTCGCTTGCGTTTTGGAGCGGAAGAAGGAAGCCGACAGGATAAGCAGCCTTGCTTTGCAAGGATGCGTTCCGAAAGGCTTTCTTCTGACGCGGTGTCCTGCGCCACCTGAAAAACTTCGTGGGGATACTGCCGCAAGGCAGCATCCCCACATCTTTGCCTTGGAGTATTATTTCTTATGAAACTGACTGATTATCTGGGCGATAAGCCCTTCTGGCGCGTGACCGTGAAGCTGGCGGTTCCAGTCGCGCTGCAAAACGTATTGACAAGCTCGTTCCAGCTGGTCGACACGCTGATGGTGTCGCAGCTGGGCGACGTGACGCTCTCCGCCGTCGGCATGGCGGCCCAGTGGGGCTGGCTTTGCGGGCTTCTGGGCTTTGGCCTGTGCTCGGGCATGAGCGTGTTTATCTCGCAATATTGGGGCGTCAAGGACCTCAAGGGCATCCGGCGCGTGATGGGCATCGGCCTGATGCTGGCGATGCTCGTTTCGCTCGGCTTCCTGGCCGTCGCGCTGGCGGCGCCCACATGGGTGCTGGGCCTGTTCAATCAAGACCCCGCCGTCGTGGAAACCGGCTGCCGGTATCTGCGCATCGTCTGCTTCTCCTATCCTGCCGTCGCGCTGACGTATCTGCTGTCCAACGTCCTGCGCGGTACAGAGCGCGTCCGCCTGCCGCTCTATGTCTCTATCGTCACGACCATCGCCAACGCCTTTGCGGACTATGGCCTGATCTTCGGCGCGTTCGGCCTGCCGCGGCTCGGCGTAGAGGGCGCGGCCATCGCAACGTGCATTTCGTCCTGGCTGGGGCCGGTGCTGATTCTGATCTTCTCTGCGTTTGAGAAAAACCTGCTGGTCGGCCCGGTGCGGGAGATGCTTGACTTCAACCTGAAGCAGCTCGGCGAGTTCTGCGCCCGCGCACTGCCCGTCATGTCGAACGAAGGCCTGTGGGCGCTCGGTATGCTCATGCTCAACCGCATTTATGCCAACATGGGCTATGAATATTACGCGGGCATGACCATCTTCAAGACGTTTTCCGAGCTGGCCTTCGCGTTCTATGTCGGCCTCGGCAACGCCTGCGTCATCATGGTCGGCAAATCCATCGGCAGCGGCAAAATTCAGCGCGGCGTGTCCGACGCCCGGCGCTTTTCCGTGCTGGTGCCGCTGATGGGCCTCGTTGTGGGCCTGACGATGATCGCCGCGCGGCACCCGCTCGTGTCCCTGTTCGCCATGGGCGACAATCTTTCGGCCACGACCATCTCAACGGCCTACGCCGTGACGATCTTCTGCTCGCTGGAATACTGCTTCCGCAATATCTCCTATGTGCAGGTCGTGGGCGTGTTCCGCTCCGGCGGCGATACGCTGACGGGCATGATCTTCGACCTTGCAAGTCTCTGGGTCGTCGCCATCCCGCTGGCGCTGCTGGGTACGCGGGTGCTGCACGTGTCGTTCCTCGGCGTCGTGATCCTCGCGTATCTGGGCGAGGACATCCCGAAGAGCATCCTGTGTCTGCTCCACTTCAGATCCATGCGCTGGCTCAAGCCCGTCACCGAAGAGGGACGCGCGGGGCTGAAGGCGTATAGAGAGGAAGAATAACCGCCGTACCAAAGGCTCTCCTTGTTCCAAAGGGGAGCCTTTGCCGCTTCATAGAAGATGGGAATGCTGCAGCGCACTGCCGGCTCTGCCTGCTTTTCCCTGCCCATGTCCCGACTGTATCCGCGCGGCGAATCTGCCACACTAAGGGCAGAACTTTCGGAAGAGGGGATGCAGATGAAAAAACAGCTGCGGGGGCTTTTCTGCGCAGCGGCGCTGGCAGCGGTGCTGGCGCTTCCTGCGCGGGCAGCGGAGCAGACGCACCGCGCCTATCTTTGCGGCTACCCGGATGGAAGCATCCAGCCGGGTGCGCCCGTCACGCGGGCGCAGCTTGCCTGCGCGCTCGTGCGGCTGGCGGAGGAGCCGCTGCCGGAGCCGGAGCGCGTGACGTTTTTTGATGTGCCGGGCGACCACTGGGCCTGCGCGCAGATCGGGAAGCTCACGGGCCTGGGACTGCTGCCGTTCGGAGACGGCGGCTGGTTCCTGCCGTCTGCCGCAGTCAGCTGGCGGGAGCTGTGCGGCGTGCTGGACACGCTGGCGGACTCGGAGACGGGCCGCGAGATATTTCCGGCGCTGACTGGTGCGTGGGAAGAGAAAGCGGTTTTTGAAGCGGGGCAGGGGAGCGCCGCAGGCAGCGCAGCGGTCAGCCGGGCGGAGCTTGCGCGCGCAATGAACAGTTTGCTCTCCCGCAGTCCGGACAGGGAAGATGTGCAGCTGCGTGCCGCCGCGTGGTACTGGGACAATCAGGACGAGACGGCGTGGTATTACGCCGATCTGATCGAGGCGTCGGTCGACCATACCTGCCGCGTCCCGGTCGCGGCGGAGCAGTGGACGGGCATCGGCTAGATATTGTTCCGCAATCGCAAACGGCGTGCAAAATGCTCAAAAATGGGGCGCGAAGTTTGTAAAAAATGGCGGGCAGAAAATTTGACAGGAGCATTGAATTTTTTTTGCCCGCCATTTATAATGAAACTACAATCTAAGATTGGTAGCTGTAAGGAAGTGTTTCGCACACGGGCTGCAACTATCACTCGGCTGGCGCGGCAGAGTGTTTCAGATGAGAATCTGAAGCACTTTTTGTTATGGCAGCACCGCGCAATTGCGCCTGCACGCTTCGGCGGATCTTTTCCGCCAATCCTGCGGTTTGACGAAAAATCTCTCGCCGAATCTGCTTGCCGAATTGCGTGGTGTTGCCTTATATCCGGCCGGTGATCAACGCAAAGGAGGATTCATCCATGTACTTACTCACAAACGGACGCGTCATCACCCGCGACGAGGGCGGCAAGGGCTACTACGAAAAGGGTGCCGTCGCCTATGAGGGCACCAAGATCGTGGAGGTCGGCGAAGAGGCCGCGCTGCGCGCGAAATATCCGCAGGCGGAGATCATCGACGCCAGGGGCGGCGTCATCATGCCGGCCTTCATCAACGCGCACACGCACATCTACTCCGCGCTGGCCAGAGGCCTCTCCATCGTCGGCAACAACCCCACCAACTTCTACGAAGTGCTCGACGGCACCTGGTGGGCCATGGACCGCAAGCTGACGCTCGAGGGCTCCCGCGCTTCCGCGGACGCGCTGTACATCGACTGCATCAAGCAGGGCGTCACCACCATCTTTGACCATCACGCGGCCTACTGCGAGATCCCCGGCTCCCTGTTCCAGATCGGCGAGAGCGCCAAGAAATTCGGCATCCGCTCCTGTCTGTGCTACGAGGTCTCCGACCGCGACGGCGAGGAGAAGTGCCTGCAGGCCATCAAGGAGAACGCCGACTGGATCACCTACTGCGAGCAGCAGAAGGATCCGATGCTCGCCGCCATGTTCGGCGGCCACGCGCTGTTCACCATCTCCGACAAGACGTTTGACCGCATGGTCGAGGCCAACAACGGCCGCACCGGCTACCACATCCACGTCTCCGAGGGCATGAACGACGTCTATGACAGCCTGCAGAATTATGGCCGCCGCCCCGTGCAGCGCCTGCACGACCACGGCATTCTGGGCGAGAAGACCATCCTCGGCCACTGCATCCACGTGAACCCCGCGGAGATCGAGCTCATCCAGAACACCCACACCATGGTCGTCAACAACCCCGAGTCCAACATGTCCAACGCCGTCGGCGTCTGCCCGGTGCTGCCGCTCTCGAAAGCCGGCATCCTCCTCGGCCTCGGCACCGACGCATGGACCAACGATATGATCGAGTCGCTCAAGGCCGCGCTCTGCGTCCAGCGCCTCAACGCCTGCCTGCCGAACGTCGCGTGGTGCGAGGTCACGGGCATGCTGTTTAAAAACAACGCGAAGATCGGCGCGAAGTACTTCCCGGACGAGCTGGGCGTCCTGAAGGCCGGCGCCGCCGCCGACATCATCGTCATGGACTACAAGCCGTACACCCCGTTCTCCGATGAAAACATCGACGGCCACATCCTCTTCGGCATGACCGGCAAGCTCTGCCGCACGACCATCGCGGGCGGCAAGCTCCTCATGAAGGACCGCGAGCTCATCGGCATCGACGAGGAAGCCGAAAACGCCCACATCCTCGAAGCCGCCAAGAAGCTCTGGGGCGAGCTGAACCACAGAGAGTATTAAGAATCAAAACCGCTGCAACAATTTCCGCGTTCCTGCGACTGTATAGATAGATATCCCTACAGTCAAGGAGGAACCATATGAAACGCATATACGATCATCTTTTCTGCTTTTTCCGTTGTTTCCACACTTTTGCAGGGGCCGATGGAGGCATCGGCTCCTGCCATGACGAACAGGAGGTAGACTGATGTACGAATTCCCCCGTCAGCGGTTCTGCAAGTGGCTTCTGCTTGCCGTGCTCGTCTTCTCCACGCTCGACGCTGCGCTGTTTGCCCTCTTCGATATCGGAATGGAACGGCTCGGGCTGCGCTGCCTGAATTCGTTCTTTGAATTCTACCTGCCGGAGCTGTTTCCGGGGAAGCTGACCGTGTATATTGCCGCGTTTGCCGGGCTGGCCGCGCTGGTCGGTTGGCTCCTGCTGCTCTGCGGAAAACGCGCGGGAATAACCGTGATCTTTGCCGTTTCAGTCCTTCCGTTTTTCAAAAGTATTCTGATTTTTCTGACCAGCGTGCTGGCGCTGTTCAGCGCAGCGGATTTCGGCGCGCAGGCGCTGGCATTCGCAAAGGATCTCGTGACATTCGTCACAGCCGGGCTGCCCATCGGATTGATGCTTTTCTGGAAGGGCCGCGGCTATTAAAAATTAGGAGGTAATCACATGTCTGAAAAAATGTATCCGATCCCGTTCAAGTCTCTGATGAACTGGGTCGTCACCGAATACGCCCGCGAGGGTGAGATCTTCGGCGTGCATACCCCGTACTACGCCGGCGGCAAGACGCTGCCCATCTTCGGCGAGACGATTGAAACGCCGTTCGGCCCCGCTGCCGGCCCCAACAGCCAGCTCGCGCAGAACATCATCGCCGCCTACTTCGCCGGTGCCCGCTTCTTCGAGGTCAAGACCGTGCAGAAGATGGACGGCGAGGAGCTGGCCCGCTGCATCCCCCGTCCGTGCATCCTTGCCAACGACGAGGCCTATAACCAGGAATGGTCCACCGAGCTGGAGGTCCCGCAGGCGCAGAACGAGTATATCAAGGCCTGGTGCGCGCTGAAGGTTTTGTCCAAGGTCTACGGCCTCGGCTCGCCGGACGGCTTCGTGTTCAACATGTCCGTCGGCTATGATCTCGAAGGCATCAAGGGCCCGAAGATCGACAGCTACATCAACAACATGATGGACGCATCGGGCACCGCACAGTTCCAGGAATGCCTGGCCGTCCTGACCGAGATGTTCCCGGCGGAGAAGGACTATATCGCCGCCATCTCCCCGCGCGTCAGCCGCAGCGTCACCGTCTCCACCCTGCACGGCTGTCCTCCGCAGGAGATCGAACGCATCACCTCCTACCTGCTGCGGGAAAAGCACCTGCACGCGTTCGTCAAGTGCAACCCGACCATCCTCGGCTACAAGACCGCCCGCACCATTCTCGATTCCATGGGCTATGACTACATCGTCTTCGATGAGCATCACTTCAACGAGGACCTGCAGTGGGCTGACGCCGTGCCGATGTTCGAGCGGCTGCAGGCGCTGGCCGATTCGCTCGGTCTGGAGTTCGGCCTCAAGCTCTCCAACACCTTCCCGGTCGACACCACGCGGAACGAGCTGCCCGGCACCGAGATGTACATGTCCGGCCGGAGCCTGTTCCCGCTGACCATTGAGATGTGCAATCGCATCAGCCGGCAGTTCGGCGGCAAAATGCGTATCTCCTTCGCCGGCGGCGCAGAATTCTTCAACTGCGACAAGCTGTTCGCGGCCGGGATCTGGCCCATCACCGTGGCCACCACCATCCTCAAGCCCGGCGGATACAACCGCCTGCACCAGATGGTCGAAAAGGTCGAGAAGCTGCCCTACCGCGCCTTCAGCGGCACCGACTCCGCCGCCATCAGCGATCTGTCCGCGGCCAGCCACACCGATCTCCACCATCTCAAGCCCATCAAGCCCCTGCCCGCGCGCAAGAGCGAGGACAAGGTCCCCCTCATCGACTGCTTCACCGCGCCCTGCAAGGGCGGCTGCCCGATCCATCAGGATATCCCGGAGTACATCGAGCTCGTCCGCCGCGGTCTGTACGGCCCGGCCCTGAAGCTCATCACCGAGAAGAACCCGCTGCCGTTTTTGACCGGCACGATCTGCGCGCACCGCTGCCAGAACAAGTGCACGCGCAACTTCTACGACGAATCCATCCACATCCGTGACGCCAAGCTTGTCGCCGCCGCACACGGCTATGGCGCGCTGATGGCCTCCATCCGGCCCACTGAAAAGCTGCCCGGCAAGAAGGCTGCCATCATCGGCGGCGGTCCGACCGGCATCGCGGCGGGCTACTTCCTGGCCCGCGGCGGCGTGCAGACCACGATCTTCGAGCGTGAAGAAAAGCTCGGCGGCGTGCCGCGCTACGTGATCCCCGCGTTCCGGATCTCCGATGAAGCGCTCGACAAGGACGTCGCGCTCATGGAGCGCCTCGGCGTCGAGGTCAAGTGCGGCGCTCCGGCCCCGAGCGTGGCCGAGCTCAAGAAGATGGGCTACACCCACATCCTTATGGCTACCGGCGCCTGGCAGGCGGGCGAGCTGGGCATCCCCGGCAACGTCCGCGGCGTCATCGCCTGGATGAAGGAAATGAAGCAGCAGGTCAAGCCGTGCCTCGAGGGCCACGTGGTCGTCGTCGGCGCAGGCAACACCGCGATGGACGCCGCCCGCGTCGCCAAGCGCATGGGCGCAGCCTCCTCCACGATCGTCTACCGCCGCACGAAGAAGGAAATGCCCGCCGACGAGCATGAGCTGAAGCTCGCCATCGACGAGGGCGTGAACCTCGTCGAGCTGGCCGCGCCGGTCGAGCAGAAGGACGGCAGGCTGATCTGCAATCAGATGAAGCTCGGCGAGCCCGACGCTTCCGGCCGCCGCAGCCCCGTCGCCACCGGCGAGACGTTTGAGATCCCGTGCGACCTCGTCCTCTCCGCCATCGGCGAGAAGGTCGACGCGAAGCTCATGGCCGAAAACGGCATCGAAATGGGCCGCAAGGGCCCAGCCTTCCAGACCAACGTTGAAAACGTCTGGTCCGCCGGTGACGCGCACCGCGGCCCCGCGACCGTCGTCGAGGGCATTGCCGACGCCGCCGCCTTTGCAGAGGCCGTCATCGGTGCAGCGCACACCTACGAGATCCCCGAGCAGGCCTATCCCACCAAGGCCGACGCCATCGCCAAGAAGGGCACGCTCCACATGGCCGGCTGCTCCGGCTGCGAGGGCAGCCGCTGCCTCGACTGCAATACGGTCTGCGAAAACTGCGCCGATTCCTGCCCGAACCGCGCCAACGTCGTCGTGAAGCTGGCCGATGGCCGCCACGAGATCGTCCACGTCGACAAGATGTGCAACGAGTGCGGCAACTGCACGCAGTTCT
>ERZ773139.3936-NODE-3936-length-12583-cov-3.600096_pt1 | contig 12583 bp, 12 predicted proteins | sample MGYA00580854_ERZ773139 | MGnify/ENA primary metagenome ERZ773139 (study PRJEB29015, sample SAMEA2737809) | human gut metagenome | biome: human gut; feature: human-associated habitat; material: faeces | place: China | collected 2012 ...
CGGTGCTACCAGCATGATCGCGGGCTACACCCCCGGCAAGACTGCCACCATCGCCACCACAGTCTACCAGCTGTGGCGCACCAACGATGAACTGGGTGCTATGCGGTGGGTGCTGGTGGATATCGTCATCTCGGCGGTGGTGCTGCTGGCTGTGGGCGCGGCTCTGTTGGCCTACGGCGGCAAGGGGGAGGGCTCCCTCACTGCCACTGTGAAGCATCGGGGACAGGTGGTGGCCCAGGTGGAGCTTTCGTCTCTGCCGGGGGAAAAAACTATCTCTATAGACGGCACCTATCATCTGACCGTTATCCTGGATAAAACCGGTGCTGCCGTCACGGACAGCGATTGCCCCGGACGGGATTGCGTCCATACCGGGCGCATTACCCGGGCAGGACAGAGCATCGTGTGCCTGCCGGAGCAGGTCGTTGTCACCTTGGAGGGGAAAACCCCTTCGGCGGACGTGATCCTGGGATAGGAGGCGGACGGATGAAGCTGACAACAAAAAAATTGGCCCTCTGCGCCGTTTTAACGGCCCTTGCTCTGGGTCTCAGCACGCTGGAAAACCTGTTTCCTGTGTCCCTGGTGGTGCCTCTGCCGGGCATCAAGCTGGGCCTTGCCAACATCGTCACGGTGTTTGCCCTGTACCAGTTGGGGGCCGCCCCGGCATTGGGGATTCTTATGGCCCGGTGCCTGCTGGGTTCCCTGTTCGCGGGAAACGCCTCGGCCTTGCTGTTTTCCCTTATGGGCGGCGTAGGAGCTATGCTTGTGATGATAGCTCTGCGCCGGGTGCGGGGGTTGTCCGTTTACGGTGTGTCCATCGCCGGAGCGGCGGCCCATAATATCGGGCAGATCGGCGCCGCCATGATCGTATTGGGCGGCACGGCAGTGCTGGGGTATCTGCCGGTGCTGCTGGGAGTGTCCCTGCTTACGGGGACGCTGACAGGCTTTGTGGCAAGCCTTCTGTTCCGAGCTATGAAAAACATACATTTTGCCCGGTAATCCCCCGTTATTCCGAGGGGCGAAGCGATTGCGGGAATCCGTTCTTTCATCTTTTGGGAGATACGGATCGCAAAGCCGGTGTGCGCACCGGCTCCGCAATGACAAATTATATCTGGTGAGGAGAGCAAATATGGACAGAAAAGACGAGATCATTTTGCAGCAAATGGATCTGATCCGCTCCATGACCGAGCGGAACCTCCGTAGCATGGACACGGATTTTTGGGGCACGCCCTTGATGAAAAAAAAGACGAACCAGCCCCCAATATCGGAAAAATCCGAGAAACCGGCCTCCCAGACCCAGGCGGCAAAGCCCGAGGAAAAGGAAGAAATTCCCCCTAAGGAGAAAATCGAGGATCTGCTGGCGGAGCTGGATAGCTATGTGGGCATGGACGCCATCAAGACCGAGGTGCGCAGCCTCATCAACATGGTCCAGGTCTATAAACTGCGCCGGGAGCATGACCTCCCCACCACAGATATGTCACTGCACATGGTCTTTTCCGGCAACCCCGGCACCGGCAAGACCACCGTGGCCCGCATCATGTCCCGCATCTATCACAGCCTGGATATCCTCTCCAAGGGCCAGCTGGTGGAGGTGGACCGCAGCGGCCTGGTGGCCGGCTATGTGGGCCAGACGGCCCTAAAGACCCAAAAGGTCATTGAAAAGGCCATGGGCGGCGTGCTGTTTATCGATGAGGCCTACGCCCTCAACGGCAAGAGCGAAAACGACTTTGGCCAGGAGGCCATTGACACGATCCTAAAGGCTATGGAGGATCACCGGGACGATCTGGTGGTCATCGTGGCGGGCTACACGGAGCTGATGGACCGGTTCATCCACTCTAACCCTGGCCTGGAGTCTCGTTTTAACCGCTTTTTGATGTTTGAGGATTATACTCCGGAGCAGATGGTAGCTATATTCAAGATGCAGTGCAAGAAGGGCTGCTATGTGCTGGCCCAGGGCACCGAGGAGCTGGTACGGGACTTCATCGCCGAGGAGAGTGCCGACGATTCCTTTGGCAACGCCCGGGGTGTGCGCAATCTCTTTGAGCATATCCTGGTGGCTCAGAATAACCGCCTGGCGAAAATGGAGAACGTGACCCGGGACGATCTGATGCAGATTCTACCGGACGACGTGCTCCATGCCCGGGGCAAGATAGACGAATGATAAAAGCGAGGCAGCAAGACCTATGAACGACATCACTCTGCGCCATGTGTGCAAGTCCTATACCACTCAATCCACGGATATTATGATCGACCACGCGCAACCTCCTACCCGCACACGGCAAGTGCTGCGGGACGTGAATGTGACCTTTCCGCTGGGAAAGCTCACCGTCCTGGTGGGCCGCAGCGGGTGCGGAAAAAGCACGCTGCTGCGCCTGCTTTCCGGGCAGGATCAGCCCGATTCCGGGGAGATTGGAATTCCGGAGGGCTGGCACAGTGCCGTACTCAGTCCCGATCCCTATGTCATCACCTGGACCAGCGTCCTGCGCAATGTAGCTATGGCCTGCGGCGTGGGCCGCACCCCGGAGGAGCGGCTGCAGCTGTCAGAGGATTTTGTGGAGATGGTGGGTCTAACAGACTATGCGGACCTGACCCCGGCGGAGCTATCCACAGGCATGAAGCAGCGGCTGGGTTTGGCACGGGTGCTGGCCGGCCAGGCGGAGCTGCTCTTAATGGACGAGCCCTTTGCGGCCCTGGATTTTCTTACCCGGGCAGAGCTGCAGAGCCAGCTTTTGCAGATCCAGGCTCGGATGCCCCGGACTATTGTGCTGGTGACCCACCAGCTGGACGAGGCTATTTTGCTTGCACAGAAGATTGTGGTGATGCACTCGGACAGCAGCCTGTGGGAGTGCAGCTTGGCAGACAACGCCTACCCCCGGGATGTGGACGAACCGCAGATGCGGGAGCTGAAGCAGCGCATCACGGAGGAGTGCCGAAAATAAGAGCTTGTGGGAAAAACCAATGGTTTCCCACAAAGAGGCAATAGTCCGCTGTGCACATAATGTTAACGCAGCGGCAGGGAGAACAGATTACGGAGCCAGTGTACACTGGCTCCGTAATGACAAGTGCTATAGGAAAACAGAACGCCGCAAGGAATGAACCGTACCCTATTTGTTAGATAAGTATGGTATAGTACTTGAACTAAGAAAGAGGGCGTTTTTTTATAGCATAAGGTATGCCAAACAAGGAGTATGCGGCGGAGCTGAGGAAACCCGCAATTGAGACCGTGCGGAAGCCTTTGACGTTGAGCACAGAAGCCGCCGCAGCATTCCATGCAGCTATACCACATCAGATCAAATGGTGCTGAATATGGTCACCGCTGGAGTGCTGCAGCAATTGCAGGATCAAGGCAAAGCTGAAGGGGCTTGTCGTCTGTAAATTACAGATGGCAAGCCCCTTTGTCGGCTTAAATAAATTTCATTACAATGTATTTGCCAGGTTTTTGGGGGGCGCTTGGCAATGCGTTTTGGGACCTATTGCTTGCAGTTTAGCCGGTAGATCCGCTCCATGCCCCGCAGCAGCAGGCTCTCGTCGTAGATGAAATTCTTGCGGCAGTAGGGGACAATGCAGCCCGCCAAGCCGCCGGTGGCCAGGAGCGTACATTTCTGCCCCAGCTCTGCCTCAAATCGATCTGCCAGACCGTCCATCATGGCTGCGGCGCCGAACACAGCACCGCTTTGGATGGATTCCAGCGCCGTGCCGCAGATGGCCTGCTTCGGTGCCTGGATAGGCACCGACGGCAGCTGCGCCGTGCCTGCAAACAGGGCCTGGATACCCAGCCGCACCCCGGCCAGGATAGCCCCACCGATGTACCGCCGGTCCTTATCCACTACCGTTACGGTGGTGGCAGTGCCCATATCAAAGATGATGGCAGGCAGGGGATATTCTGCCGCAGCAGCGGCATCGCCTGCCAAAATATCATTTCCCAGAGTATCCGCTTCCGGGATGGCCAGGGTCAAGCCACTTTCGGAGCGAGGGGTAATGACGCAGGGCACGATTCCTGTCAGGTGCTGCACCACTTGGGATAAAACCGGCACCAAAACCGGCACCACGGAGCAGATGACCGCCCCGTCCACCTGAGAAAAATCCACACCCTCCCGGGCAAAGAGACTATCTGCCAGGGCGAAGTATTCCTCCGCCGGGCGATCTGCTACGGTGCTCAGGCGGTAGAGCTTGCGCGACCGGCCATCGCCCTCCGGCAGGCCGAAAACGATATTGGAGTTGCCTATATCAACGGTCAGCAGCATTCCGTCCACCGCCTTACTTCTTCTTGCCGATGGCGATAAGCCGGGAGATTGCCGGAGCCAGCACCACATTCACGCCGATCTCCAGTAAGAAGTTGCCGCCCGCCAGACCCAAAACCATGTATGCTCCGGCACTTTCATAGCCCAGAGCGGCAGCCCAGCCGTTGAGAGTGTCCATGAAGAACACCAGGCAGCCCAGCAGAAACACGCCCGTGTTCACTACGGGGCAGACAATGGCTGCCATGATAATGGCCAGCCACTGATTCTTCTTGCTTAGGGCTGTGTACACAAGACCGGCGATAAGGCCGCACAGCGTACCTTTCACCAAAACCGTTACGATCGTGCCCAAGGGATTGATAGGCAGGAAAGCCGCTGCCTGCCCGGCAACGAGGATCACTCCGCCGGACATGAGGCCCAGCCAGGCGCCTACCTTCCATCCGTATACCGCAGCGCCCACCACAATGGGTACCAGGGATACATTGATGTTTAGCCCTCCGATTTGGAAGGTACCGCCTAAAAATTGCAGCACCAACACAATGGCGGTGAACACACCTGCGCCCACCAAGTTCTTTGTTTTCTGATTCACTTTTCAAACCTCCTGCTGCCGCTCCGGCGAATCCGGATGCAGCGCATATTTTTGGCGTGTGTTTGGTATACGCCGAAGGCATTGTACCCCATACGACAGTGAAATGCAAGATATTTTTTTCACGAACTTGGGAGGGCATGTGTTGTAGTCCTACAACGCTGGGCTTGGGACATTTATTTTAGCCTTGAAAACGGCGGCACTTTCTGCTATAATTATTTAGTTAAAGTATGCCATCGAGTGAAAAGGGCAGTATTTTGAATCGAGGTGAACTGCGTGTACTTAAAGGCTTTGGAAATTCAAGGCTTCAAGTCCTTTCCGGACAAAACGGTGCTGAACTTTGGCGAGGACATCACCGCCATCGTGGGCCCCAATGGGTCCGGAAAGTCCAATATATCCGATGCCATCCGCTGGGTCATGGGTGAGCAAAACAGCCGCCAGCTTCGCGGCGCCAAGATGGAGGATGTAATCTTCGGCGGCACCGAAAAGCGCCGGGCCATGGGCTTTGCCCAGGTGACGCTGGTCATTGACAATACCGAGCATATATTTAACCGCGATGAGGCGGAGGTGGCGGTGACCCGCCGCTATTACCGCAGCGGGGAGTCTGAGTATTATATCAACCGCCAATCCGTGCGGCTCAAGGACGTGAATGAGCTGTTCATGGACACCGGCATGGGCCGGGAGGGCTACTCCATCATCGGCCAGGGCAAGATTGATGAGATCCTCTCCGCCAAGAGCGGGGAGCGGCGGGAGATCTTCGAGGAGGCCGCCGGCATTTCCAAATTCCGCCACCGGAAGGAGGAGGCGGAGCGGAAGCTGGAGCGGACGGAGGAGAATCTGGTCCGCATCAATGACAAGATCGCCGAGCTGGAGCTTCAGGTGGAGCCCCTGCGGGAGCAGGCGGAGAAGGCCAGGAAGTATCTGGTGCTCCGGGATGAGCTGCGCCTTCTGGAGATCTCCGTCTGGCTGGAGAACCTGGACACCCTGAAGGCGGGCGCCCGGAAGCTGGAGGCGGACTTTCACGCCGCAGAGTCCCAGCGGGACGAGGCCCGCGCCGCTCTGGACGCCCTCTATGCCGAGGGGGAGCGGTACAGCGAGCGGATGCGGGAGAAGGACATGGAGGCTGAGCGTGTCCGGACAGAGTCCGCCGTTCTGGAGGAGCAGATCAAGGAGAAGGAGTCCGCCGCCGCCGTGCTGGAGAGCACCGTCACCCACAACCGGGAGAACATCCAGCGGGCGGAGGCGGAGCTGGCAGAGGCGGAGAGCCGTTCCGGCGGCCTTGCGAAGCAGGCGGAGGAGCAGGAAGCCCGGGTGGCGGAGATCGACCGCCGGATCGGGGAGCTGAACGGTGCGCTGGCCGCCCTGCTGGAGACCGCCCAGACCATGGCGGAACAGGCCGGCGGCGCCCAGAACGAGGCGGAGCGCCTGCGGGCACAGGAGGCCCTCGCCATGGCCGCCGCCGCGGACGCGCGGGCGGAACTGGCCGCCGCCGCCGCGGAGAAGAAGCAGATCCAGGAGCGGCGGGAGGCCGCAGAGCGAGACAGGGCCGCCGCGGAGGAGCAGCTTCAGTCCGCCCGGCAGGAGGCGCGGGAGAACCGCCGCGCCCTGGAGGATGCCAGGGACGAGGCGGAGGCCGCCGCCAACATCATCGCCGGCCACAGCCTGCGGATGGAGGAACGGAAGAAGAAGGCCGCTGCCGCCGCGGAGCGGCGGGTCCAGCTGACCATGGACACGGGGGCGCTGGAAAACCGCCGCCGCCTGCTGACAGAGATGGAGAAGGAGTACGAGGGCTTCTCCAAGGCGGTCAAGTTCGTGTGCCGCGCACAGAGCGGCCTGCAGGGCATCCATGGCCCGGTGGCCAATCTGGTGAAGACCGATGGCAGGTACTCCTTGGCCATCGAGATCGCCCTGGGGGCGGGACTGCAGAACATTGTGGTGGACCGGGAGGAGGATGCCAAGGCCGCCATCAGCTACCTGAAGCAGCGGGACGCCGGACGGGCCACGTTCCTGCCCCTCACCGCCATCCGGGGTGACGAGCTCCATGAAAAAGGCGTGGAGAAGGAATTTGGTTTTGTGGGCCTGGGGTCCCGGCTGGTGACATTTGACCCGGCGTACCGGAATATTGTTTACAACCTGCTGGGCCGCACTGTGGTGGTGGAGGACCTGGACTGCGGCATCGCCATGGCCCGGAAGTACCGCAACGCCTTCCGGATCGTGACGCTGGACGGCCAAGTCATTAACCGGGGCGGCTCCATGACCGGCGGCAGCACCAGCCGGTCCGCCGGTGTACTGAGCCGGTCCGCGGAGTTGGAGCAGCTCACCGCCCGGACCGCTGCCATGCAGGCAAAGCTGGCGGAGGCAAAGCAGGCGGAGGAGGATACCGCCCGGGAACTGGCCGCCGCCCAATACGAGCTGGAGACCGCGGAGGCCCAGCGCCGCCACGCAGAGGACGAGGTCCTGCGGCTGGAGGGCATCAGGGGACAATATGATCTCCTGCTGCGCTCCCTGGAGGAGAGCGTGGAGAACCTCGTCGGCGAGCTGGAGAGTCTGGCCGGACGGCTGACGGACAACGACGCCCGGTCTGCCGCCGCCCAGGTGGAGATCAACCGACAGGAATCCGCCGCCGCGGACGCGCGGGCCCAGGCGGAGGCGGCTCTTTCCGGCCAATCGGAGCTGCTGGAGAAATCCGGTGCCCTGGCCGAGGAGATCAGCGGCAGAAAGAGCGATCTGGCTGCCCTGGCGGCCGAGCGGGAGGCCACAGTCCGCAGCGCCGCGGACCTGCGGGCGCTGTGCGCGGATCTCTCTGGTGACCGGGAGCAGAAGGAACAGATGGCGGAGACCTACCGCCGAAACATCGCCGCCGCGGAGGAAGAGATCGCCGGATTGCAGACGGCGCTAGAGGAGCTGGCGGGCCGGGGCGCGGCCTTCCGGCAGCGGCTGGCCGCCATCACAGAGGAGAAGAACGCCCTGGAGGCGGAGCGGACTGCCAAGAACCGGGCGGGCCAGGAGATGAACGAGAACCTGCTGAACCTGGAGCGGGCGGTGGCCAAGCTGGACCAGAAGCGGGCCACCTCCGCCATGGAGGAAAAGCAGATCCTGGACCGGCTGTGGGAACACTACGAACTCTCCCACTCCGACGCCCAGGCACAGCGGATCGAGCTGGAGAGCGTGCCCAAGGCCAACCGGCGGATCGGGGAGCTGAAGCGGGACATCACCGCCCTGGGCACCCCAAACATCGGGGCCATCGACGAGTTCCAGCGGGTGAACACCCGCTACACCTACCTGACGGACCAGCGCAACGATGTGGAGAAGGCCAAGGGCGAGCTGCAGAACATCATCGGCGAGATCACGGAGGAGATGACCAAGATTTTCGCCGAGCAGTTCAAGCTGCTGTCCGAGAGCTTCCAGACCACCTTCCAGGAGCTCTTCGGGGGAGGGACGGCCAGATTGGAACTGGAGGACGAGGAGGACATCCTGGGCTGCGGCATCGAGATCAAGGCCCAGCCGCCGGGAAAGACCCTCAAGACCATCTCCCTGCTGTCCGGCGGCGAGAAGGCCTTTGTGGCCATCGCGCTGTATTTCTCCATTCTGAAAGTCCATCCAACGCCCTTCTGCGTGATGGACGAGATCGAGGCGGCTCTGGATGACGCCAACGTCACCCGCTACGCCCGCTATATGCGGACGCTGGCAGGCCGGACTCAGTTCATCGTCATCACCCACCGCCGGGGAACCATGGAGGAGGCCGACGTCCTCTACGGCGTCACCATGCAGGAGCAGGGCGTGAGCAAGATCCTGACCATCAATCTGAATGACATGGCGAAAGAGCTGAAGATCAAGTGAGCATGGTGACGCCGCTCCAGGGCTCCCGCCGAAACCCAGCGAAGCGGTTTCGGTGGGAAAAGGAGGAGCAGCGGAGAGAGTGAGTTCCGGCCGGGAGGCCGGAACGAGGGATGCGGAGCTTGCGACAACGCCACCGTGCAGGAGCAGGGCGTGAGCAAGATCCTGACCATCCACCTGAATGATATGGCGAAAGAACTGAAGATAACTGAAGATCAAATAAGGAGCGGAATCCATGAAGCGCAAGCATAAACAGATACTGATCATCTGGGTGGGCCTGCTGGCAGGCCTCCTTATCTTCCGGGGCGGATGGATGACCTATGCAGGGCTGCTGATTTTCCTTTTGGATCTGGGGCTGGTGTGGTGGCTGCTGCGCTGCCCCCACTGCGGAAAGTCCGTTCGGGAGCTCCGACCGGATAAGACCTGCCCATACTGCGGCAAGAAAGTGGAGTGAACGGCGACCCGGCGCAAGAGGATTTGAAGCGATTGGGAGGACGATCTCATGACACTGCGCAGATGGACGATCCTGAGCGTTATCCTGCTAGTCCCGGGATTTGTTCTGCAGTTCCTCAGCAGGACCGTATTTGTACCGGAGGCGGGCGTGATCGGGGGACTGCTGCTGGCGGCGGGCCTTGCGATCCAGTTGTTCGTGATCCGCTGCCCGGAGTGCGGGGCACATCTGCCGCTTTTTCCCGGCGAATACTGCAAATATTGCGGAAACAGGTTGGACTGGGATAAGCCTCTCCGGCGCTGATTTCCGATTTGGGAGGATACCATGGGCTTTTTTGACAAGCTGAAAAAGATCACCACAAATCTCTTCTCCGGCTTCTCCGAGGCGGACGAGGCCTTTTTCGAGGAGTTGGAGGAGACGCTGATCCTGGCGGACCTGGGCATGGACACGGCGCTGGACGCCGTGGAAAAACTCCGCACGAGGGTCCGGAAGGAGAAGCTCCAGGACCAGGAGGCGGTCAAGGCCGCCCTCCGGGACATTCTGGCGGAGGAGATGGACGTGGGCGGCACGGAGCTGGATCTCTCGACCCGGCCTGCTGTGGTGCTGTTCATCGGCGTCAACGGCGTAGGCAAGACCACGTCCATCGGCAAACTGGGCTATCAGCTGAAAAGCGAGGGCAAGCGGGTCCTCTTCTGCGCGGCGGACACCTTCCGGGCCGCAGCGGCGGACCAACTGCAGATCTGGGCGGAGCGGGCCGGCTGCGAACTTGTGCGCCAGCACGAGGGGGCTGACCCCGGCGCGGTGCTGTTCGACGCCCTGCAGGCTGCCAAGGCAAGAGGGGTGGATGTGGTGCTGTGCGACACTGCCGGCCGCCTCCACAACAAGGCTAACCTGATGGCGGAGCTCGCCAAGCTCTCCAAGATCATCGACCGGGAATGCCCCGGCGCCGCACGGGAGACGCTGCTGGTGCTGGATGCCACCACCGGACAAAACGGCCTGATCCAGGCCCGCCAGTTCAAGGAGGCCGCAGGACTCACCGGCATCGTGCTGACGAAGCTGGATGGCACGGCCAAGGGCGGCATCGTCATCGCCATCGCCAAGGAGCTGGGCGTACCGGTGAAGCTGGCCGGTGTGGGCGAGGGGGTGGACGACCTGAAGCCCTTCGACGCGAAGGAATATGTGGAGGCCATTATTTGAGCGGCAGCAGAGAGACAAGGATCACCATTTGGAATCGGAGAAAACTGATCTCTGTGTCGTCGCAGCAGATGTACTTTCGGATCCGCGGGGCGCTTTCAGATGCCGGGCTCTCCAGCGGCACCAGGACCCGGGGCCTATACGCCGCGGCTGCCCGCCGCAGCAGGGGGCCGCTCCGACTGCTGTACAGGACAGCGTCCTGACCTACACCATCTATGTTCACAGGGATGACTATGACCGTGCGTTCGCGGCGATCCAGTCCTCTCTGCGGGGAAAATGAAAAGGAGCGCATACCATGACCAGACAAGACGGACGGGCGTTTGACGAGCTGCGCCCGATCAAAATCACCCCTGATTTCGTAAAATTCGCGGAGGGCAGCTGTCTCATCCAGTGCGGCGACACCATGGTGCTCTGCTGCGCCAGCGTGGAGGACCGGGTGCCGCCCCATGTGCCGGAGGGCACCGGCTGGGTGACGGCGGAGTACTCCATGCTGCCCCGGGCCAACCGGGAGCGCAGCAAGCGGGACATCGCCAAGCTGAAGCTCTCGCCCCGCAGCGCAGAGATCCAGCGGCTGGTGGGCCGTTCCCTCCGGGCCGCCGTGGACCTGGCGAAGCTGGGGGAGCATACCATCACCATCGACTGCGACGTGCTCCAGGGCGACGGCGGAACCCGCACCGCCTCCGTCACCGGCGGCTTTGTGGCGCTGGCTCTGGCCTGCCGGAAGCTGGTGGAGGAGGGCGTGCTGGCCTCCAATCCCATCCGGCATTTCGTCACCGGGGTGTCTGCGGGAATCGTCGGGGAGACCCTTATGCTGGATTTGCAGTACAGCGAGGACAGCCGTGCCCAGGTGGACCTGAACTGTGTGATGAATGAGCTGGGGGAGATCATCGAGCTCCAGGGCACCGGCGAGGGCCGGGCCTTCACACCCCAGGAGCAACAGGAGCTGGTGCGCTTGTGCGCCAAGGGCAACCGGGAGCTGCTGAAGCTCCAGCGGGAGATTTTGAAGCGATAAAACCACAAATTGAAAGAAGGAGATGGTTTCCGTGGCGCAGGTATTCGAGATGATTATGCTGATCTGCTTCGGCCTGTCCTGGCCCTTCAACATCACAAAGTCCGTGCGCTCCCGTACTGCAAAGGGCAAGAGCCTATGGTTTGAGGTGTGCATCATCGTGGGCTATCTCTGCGGCTTGGCGGGGAAGTTCATCAGTGGAAATGTCACCTATGTGGCGGCTTTTTACATTCTGGATATCACCATGGTCACCATCGACCTGGTGCTGACCATCCGGAACAAGCGTCTGGACCGTGCGGCGGAAAAGGAGGAGACGGTATGAAATTCGTGTTGGCAACCCATAACCCCGGTAAGCTGAAGGAGATGGCGGATATCCTCTCCGGACTGGGGGTGGAAGTGGTGAGCCCCGCAGACGTGGGAATCTCCGTAGACGTGGAGGAGACCGGCACCACCTTTGCGGAAAACGCCATGCTGAAGGCCAAGGCCATCTGCGCGGCCAGCGGGCTGCCCGCCATCGCGGACGACTCCGGTCTCTGTGTGGACGCCCTGAACGGAGGACCCGGCGTGTATTCCGCCCGTTACGGCGGGGAGGAGCTGGACGACCGGGGGCGGTATACCCTGCTGCTGCAGAACATGCGGGGACAGACTACCCGGGCGGCCCACTTCGCCTGCGCCATCGCCTGCGCCTTCCCGGGCGGAAAAACGCTGACGGCGGAGGGCCGCTGTGACGGCGCCATTGCCTTTGCGCCTCTTGGCGAGGGGGGCTTCGGCTACGACCCGGTGTTTCTGGTGCCGGAGAAGGGCAAGACCTTCGGCCAGCTGACGGCGGAGGAGAAGAGTGCCATTTCCCACCGGGGCAAGGCCCTGCGGCTCTTTGTGGAAGAGCTGAAAAAGGAAGGCATTTCCGAGATCCACTACATCGGAAATCTGGAAAAAACACTGGATTTTGTCCCCGCCTACGTGCGCACACCCTGGATGATCAGCGGCATGGGCATTCTCTACGGGAAAAAATAACAGTTCCCTACAGCTGCGCCAGCACTTCGCCGATGTCGCCGTCAATGCAGATCGAGCGTCCGTCAAGTTCCGTGATTCCTTTTTCCATTGTCATCCCGGCAAGATACGCCTCCTGCCGTGTAAAGTACGCACTTTTTTTGCCCCGGTTACCGGAAAGTAACTTAATGAAATGAATCTCGCTTGCGAGATTCTCCGCGCGCTCGCGGTTCGCAAAGCGATATTTTCCTTACCGCGAGCTGCGCATCCTCGCGGAGCGT
>ERZ773139.3948-NODE-3948-length-12551-cov-33.092590_pt1 | contig 12551 bp, 10 predicted proteins | sample MGYA00580854_ERZ773139 | MGnify/ENA primary metagenome ERZ773139 (study PRJEB29015, sample SAMEA2737809) | human gut metagenome | biome: human gut; feature: human-associated habitat; material: faeces | place: China | collected 2012 ...
TTGAGAAGCGCCGAGACTTTCTTCTTAGGAGCCATTGTATGGTTCTTCTTTCTGTAGAAGCGGTGGTAGCGGCACCGGAGTAGGTTTCCCGCGTCCGGTTCCTTCCGCAACGTATATTGCTGTGCTGTGCTAGCGGATTCCGTACCCTCATTCAGGCACGCCAAACCCTCCAGACACAAGCTTTCCTATTGTGCCCACTCCCCCAGACAAAAAAAGACCCCGCAATGCGCGGGGTCTTTCAAAGACTTATCAGGACAGTTTTTCTACTTGGTTGAAGCCCAACTCCACTGGCGTGTCGCGACCGAAGATGGACACGAGCACCGTGAGCTTCTGGGTGGTGGGCTCAACGTCGGAGACGACAGCTGCCATGGTGGTGAACGGACCGTCGGTGACGGTGACCTGATCGCCAACGGCGTAGGAGACTTCAAGGACGCGCTTCTTGTTGGCGGCCGGCTTGTCACCAGCCTTCTTGAGCGCTTCGGAAGCGATCATCGGAGCCATCATGGAGACGACTTCCTTGCGGCTCAGCGGCGCCGGTTCCTTGGTCGGACCGACGAAGCCGGTGACGCCTTCGGTTTCACGCACAATACGACGGGCGTTCTCATCCGGAAGCATGCGAATCAGCACATAGCCGGGAACACGCACGCGGGTGATGACCTTCTTGCCCTTTTCGGTGTGCTTTTCGACTTCTTCCATCGGCACTTCAATCTGGAAGATCTTATCTTCCATGCCGAAGCTTGCCACACGGGATTCAACGTTGGTCTTCACACGCTTCTCATAGCCGGAGTAGGTGTGCAGCACGTACCACTTGCCTTCGAGGGTGCGCAGGCTGTTGGAGAAGTCTTCGACGGCCTTGGCGCCAGCATCCAGCTCTTCGCCGCCCTCGTCCTCCGCGGACTCTTCGGAAGCAGCTTCAGCAGTCGGCTCGGCCTCAGCGACTTCCGGAACGCTTTCACCCTCGGCCTGCAGCGCCTCAACGGCAGCTACGGCCTCGAGATCAGCTTCTGGAGCTTCGTCGAGGTTGTCGGAAAACACTTCGTCAGTCATGCAGTTTCACCTTCAAGTCGTTGATCAGCCGAAGATCCACAGGGTCAGCTTGCCCAGACCGAAGTCCATGCCGGTGACCAGTGCCATCAGGAGCAGCACGAAGATGAACACGGCGAGTGCCCAGAAGAACAGCTCTTTGCTGGTCGGGGTCACGACCTTGCGGAGTTCGTCGATAATCTGTTTGATGAACAAGCCAAGACGCATGAAGATGTTCGGCTTAACGGCCTTTTCGCTATTTTTTGCCTTCGCCATAATAATCCTCCGCTGAGCTTGTTGTAAGAAGCTTGGCAGGGAAGGCGGGACTCGAACCCACAACCTACGGTTTTGGAGACCGTTGCGCTACCAATTGCGCCACTTCCCTAGGTGTACTCTGCCGTTTCTACTTGCTGGCGAGGATTTTGTGCGAAAAACCACGCAAGAAGTAAGCGGCAAAACCGCCAAGTCGAAATAATAGCGGGTATTTGCGACTTAGTCCAACCGGTTTTTCAAGAAATGTCCCAAAACCGCTATTTTTCAACGAAAAAAAGATTCGCACCCGGCATGTCACCGCGGTGCGAATCGTGTGAAAAGTCTCAGTCAGGCCAGTATCAGTCCTCGACCCACTGCTTCATACGCTTCATGCCCTCAACGAGGTCGTCGTCGGCAAGCGCGTACGAGAATCGCAAGTAGCCGGGAGCGCCGAACGCTTCGCCTGGAACGGCCGCCACATGACCTTCGTCAAGCAGTGCCGCAGCCAGTTCGGACGTGCTCGCATAAGCGGTTTTGCTGGTGCCGAGCGGCTTGTTCAGCAGTGCGCTCACGTCGGCGAACGCATAGAATGCGCCGGTCGGCGTCGGGCAGTTCACACCTTCGATATCGTTCAACGCGGCGACGATGGTCTGACGGCGCTTGTCGAACGCCTCACGCATCTCGTACACGGCGTCAAGAGATCCGGACACGGCTGCGATCGCGGCACGCTGGGAGATATTGTTCACGTTCGACGTCATATGCCCCTGCAGCTTGGATGCGGCCTTCGCCACGTCGAGCGGAGCGATCATCCAGCCGACACGCCAGCCGGGCATAGCGTAGGTTTTGGCCACGCCGTTGAGCACCAGCAGCTGATCACGCACTTCAGGCACTGCAGCGCCGATATACGTGGTTTTTGCACCATCGTAGTTCAGATGCTCGTAGATTTCGTCGGAGATCACCCACACATGGTGTTCCACAGCCCATTCGCCGATCGCCTTGACGGTTTCCGGATTCCACACGGCACCCGTCGGATTGTTCGGCGTATTCACGATGATGGCCTTCGTACGTTCGGTACGTGCCGCTTCCAGGTCTTCCAAGCTTGGCTCGAAATTGCGGTCAGCTCCCGCGAACACTTCGACAGGCACGCCTCCAGCCAGTTTCACGGCTTCCGGATAGCTCGTCCAATACGGCGTCGGAATGATGACTTCGTCGCCGTCATTGAGCAGGATTTGAAAGGATTCGTATACGGCCTGCTTGCCGCCATTGGTCACGATCACCTGATTCGGATCGACTCCATACCCCGAGTCGCGCAACGTTTTGTCTGCGATCGCCTTGCGCAATTCCGGCAAACCTGCCGTCGGAGTGTAACGATAGTTCTTCGGATCCTGCACCGCTTCGGCCGCAGCCGCGACGATCGCAGCCGGAGTCGGAAAGTTCGGTTCGCCCGCACCAAATCCAATGACGTCGATTCCTTCAGCTTTCATCGCTTTCGCTTTGGAATCAACGGCCAGAGTAGCGCTCGGAGCCACGCGGTTAATACGTTCGGAAAGAGTCTGCCAGTCAGCCATAGTCATGTTTGCCATGCTATCCCTCCCGCCCGAAAAACAACAGCCTTTTAGCACATTTTGGAATTCCTTTTCCCTGTTGACCGGTAGGGGCGGCATATTGCTATTTACAGGGCACCGAACAAAAGAGGGAAAGGGATTAAACCAAGACGAGGTTGTCGCGGTGGACTAGGGGGTGGGCGTATTCTTCGCCGAGGAAACGCTTGAGCTGGGCGGTATTGCGGCCGAGCATTTGCGGGATTTCTTCGGAATCGAATCCTACGAGGCCTTTTGCGAGGTGATTGCCCGCTTCATCGTCGATCCACACCGCGTCTCCGGCGGCGAAATCGCCCCGCACTTCGAGTACGCCGGCGGCAAGCAGGCTGGCGGCCCCTCCGCGTACCGCATTGGAAGCGCCGGCATCGGCCACGAGCGTGCCTTGCGGGTGTGCTGCGAACCCGATCCATAGGCGGCGTGATGATCCACGGTCGTTGATGGGGGCGAATGCGGTGCCGACTGGGTCGCCCATCATGGCCGGGCCTGCGTTTGCCGCGCAGGTGAGCACTGCGGGAATGCCGGAGACCGCCGCAACACGCGCCGCTTCCATTTTGGTGACCATGCCGCCGGTACCCACGTTTGATCCGGTGTCGCCGACCTGCACTTTGGCGAGCGCGTCCTCCACGTTCGGCACGTAGCTGATGCGTCGCGATCCGGGTTCGCTTGGGGGTGCCGTGTAGAGCGCGTCCACGTCGGTGAGGAGCACCAAAGCGTCGGCGACTACGATGTTGGCGATCAATGCGGAGAGTCGGTCGTTGTCTCCGAAACGGATTTCGTTGGACGCGAGGGAATCGTTTTCGTTGATGATCGGCACCGCGCCGAGGTCGAGCAGCCGGTCGAGGGTGCGTCGCACGTTGCGGTATTGCTGTGGTGCGATGGTGTCGGACACGGTGATGAGGATTTGCCCGACGCGCAGTCCGTATTGTGAGAAAGCGTTCTCGTACTGGGCCATGAGCAGGCCTTGTCCGACGGCCGCGCACGCCTGCTGGTCAGCCACGTCGGTTGGGCGTGAGTCGAAGCCGAGGGAGCCGAATCCGGCTGCGATGGCGCCGGAGGAGACGAGCACCACGCGCCCGCCCATGAGTCGCACGCGTGCGAGGGCCGCCACGAGCGCGTTGAGTCGTTCCGGATCGAGGTGGCCACTTGGTTTGGTCAACGAGCTGGATCCCACTTTCACCACGATGGTTTGCGCTTCGGCGATGGCGCGGCGCACTTGGGCTTGCGATGGCGTGTTCATGGTTCCTCCAGGCGTTCGAATGGCCGAAAAGAAAACCCGCCGACATGCCAATCGGCACATCAGCGGGCGTTTTGCTGCTTCTATTGTTCCACGTTTTCGGAATCGGTGGTTTCACCGCGTCCGAAGAGGCTGGTTTCGTCATGGCGGTCGTCGTCCACGGAAGGATCGGCCCAGTGTCCGGCCTTGCGTTCGGCCATCATGGCTTCACGCACGGCTTGGCGCGCATCCATCATTTCGTGGTACTGGCGACGGCGTTCCGCGTTGGTGCGGCGCTGCGAACGGCCGTCCTGTTCCTGCAGTCGCAGGTCGACGCCTCGTGCGCCAAGCTGGGCGCCGTCGAGCATTTCCGCGCCCGCAGCAATGGTCGGATCCCAATCGAATTCCACGGCTCGCGCACCCTTGCCGATGCGTACTTCGTCGCCAGGCTTGGCTCCCTTGTTGCGCAGCTCGTCTTCGACACCGAGTTTGGCGAGGCGGTCGGCCAGGTAGCCGACTGCTTCGTCGTTGTCGAAGTTGGTTTGCATGACCCAACGTTCCGGCTTGGTGCCGAGCACTTCGTACCAGACGTCGCCGTTGCCGGCTTCCTTGCGTTCCACGGTGAAGTCAAGCGCGGTGCCGCCTTCGTCGTTGCGGCGACGGCGGTTGCGCGGCTCTTCGAGCGGCTTGATGACCACGCGCGCTTCTTCTTCGGCCTGTTCGCGTTCGGCGACTTCCTTGCGCATGTCGGCGACCATGGCCGCCAACGCCCAGTTGAGTTCCTTCAAACCTTCGTGGGATGCGGTGGAGATGACATACACATTGAGACCGAGTTTTTCGAATTCCGGTTTGACGAATTCGGCCAATTCCTTGGCTTCCGGCATATCGACCTTGTTGAGGATGATGATTCGGGGGCGTTCGGGGATTGGGATTGCGCCCAACGGCAGTTCCAGCTTGTCGGCATATTCGGCAAGCTCATGTTCGAGCGCCTTGTAGTCGCTCATCGGATCACGGTCAGGTTCCAGCGTGGCACAGTCGATGACGTGGGCGATGATTTCGGTGCGTTCGATATGGCGCAGGAATTCAAGGCCGAGACCCTTGCCTTGGGATGCGCCCGGAATCAGGCCCGGCACGTCGGCGATGGTGTACCGCATGTCTCCGGCCATAACCACGCCGAGGTTCGGCACGAGCGTGGTGAACGGATAGTCGGCGATTTTCGGCTTGGCGGAGCTCATGGCTGCGATCAGGCTGGATTTGCCTGCGGAGGGGAAGCCCACCAAGGCCACGTCGGCGATGGATTTGAGTTCGAGAATGACGTCACGTTCCTCGCCTGGTTCGCCAAGCAACGCGAATCCCGGAGCGCGACGGGTGCGGTTGGCCAATGCGGCGTTGCCAAGACCGCCGTTGCCGCCGGCCGCCACCACGAACTTGTCTCCGGCATGGCGAAGATCGGCGAGCTGCTCGCCCGGATGCTTAGGCTTGCCTTGCGGCCCTTTGGCTTCGAAAATCACGGTGCCCACAGGAACGGGCAGGATCAGATCGGCACCTTTCGAACCGTCTTTGGTGTCTCCCAAGCCCATGGTGCCGCTTCCAGCCTCGCGGTGGGGCATGAAACGGTAATCCAACAGGCTGTTGGCGTTCTGGTCGGCCATGAAGATCACGGAACCGCCATCACCGCCGTTGCCACCGTTCGGTCCCGCCAACGGCTTGTATTTTTCCCTACGGATGCCGGCGGAACCGTTGCCGCCGTCGCCGCCCTTCACATGGACGGTCACGCGATCGACGAAATCACTCATGTATCTACCTTAATCGTTTGTTCGAAACGGTCCGATTATTGTCCGTTTGATATGTCTTATGCAACTGTATGCAACGTTACGTGACGTTTGGGACGGGCTGAAGGAAACCAATCCTCAGCAATCATCAAAATAAAGAAAAGCCGCGTCCATAACGGGCGCGGCTTTATCTTGTAAGCGTTAATTGCGCGTATTTCAGGCGGCAATCACGTCGACGACCTTGCGGTCACGACGCACGCCGAACTTCACGCTGCCGTCCTTGAGGGCGAACAGGGTGTGGTCCTTGCCCATGCCGACGTTCTCACCCGGGTGGAACTTGGTGCCACGCTGACGAACGATGATGTTGCCGGCCACGACGGCTTCGCCGCCGAACTTCTTCACACCGAGGTATTGCGCGTTTGAATCGCGACCGTTGCGCGAGCTGGACGCGCCCTTCTTATGTGCCATGTCTGTTCCTTTCGGTCCTTGACTCTAACCCTGCGCCAATCAGGCGATAGCCGTGATCTTGACAGCGGTCAGCTGCTGGCGATGGCCCTTGCGACGAGCAACGCCGGTCTTGTTCTTATACTTCATGATGCTGATCTTCGGACCCTTGGCCTCATCGTTGACAACCTCAGCCTTGACGCTGACGTTGGCGAGATCCTTGGCACCGAGGACAACCTTGGAGCCGTCCACAACGAGAGCAACCGGGAATTCCACGGTTTCGCCCTTCTTAGCCTCGAGACGGTTGACGTAGATGACGTCACCGACCTCAACCTTTTCCTGATGGCCGCCGGCCTTCACAATCGCGTACATATCCGTTCCTTTATTAACTTGGAAAGCTTACTGCCCGGCACGTTCGAGCCTCGCGGCCAGACACCAGCAATCTAATTTACACATACCCGCGTACAACCGCAAGTCTGTTTCCGGCGTGTCAGGTTGACAGACCGGAATAATCATTTATTCTTCTATGCTTCCTCGCCCAGTTCCGCATTGTTGGCGGCCACGGCAGCCGCCGCGATCTGCGCGAGTTTGGCCTTCACATCCGGCGAGGAGCCTTTCGGCACCTGCACGTCCGTGCCGTGACCATGCTTGTTGGTCTTGACGAACGGGTCGCCGCCCTTCAGGGCGTACGGATCGTCATAATCCGCGGACACGGTCGGCTCGTCATGAAGAATGAATCCACGGCCCTTGCAGGTCGGGCATTCCTCGGAGAAAGCCTCCACCAAGCCCTGTCCGATGCGCTTTCGCGTCATCTGCACCAAGCCAAGCGAGGTGACTTCGGCCACCTGATGCTTGGTACGGTCGCGGGCCAGGCATTCCACCAGTCTGCGCAGCACCAGATCACGGTTGGCTGGCATGACCATGTCGACGAAGTCGATCATCACCATGCCGCCGATGTCACGCAGGCGCAGCTGACGTGCGATCTCTTCGGAAGCTTCGAGGTTGCAGCGGGTCACCGTCTCCTCAAGACTCTTGCCGCGGCCGATGAAACGGCCGGTATTCACGTCGATGGTGGTCATGGCTTCGGTGCGGTCGATCACGATCGAGCCGCCCGACGGCAGGTAGACCTGACGTTCCATGCCCTTGCGCAGCTGGGAGTCGATCTGCCACTTGTCGAACACGTCTTTGCCTTCATGTTCGGCCGGATCCCACTTTTCGAGCTTGTCTTTCAAGTCGGGAGCCATGGTGTCGAGGTATTCCTCGATACGGCCGTACACGCGGTCACCTTCAACGATCATCTTGGAGAAGTCGTCGTTGAAGATGTCTCGCACCACGCGGATCGCCACGTCCGGCTCGCCTTGCAGCAGCTTCGGACGCTTGCCGTGCAGGAATTCGTCTCGCTTGGAGGTGATGCGTTCCCACTGGCGCACCAGGCTTTCAAGATCCTTGGTGATCGCCTCTTCGGAGGCGCCTTCCGCTGCGGTACGAATGATCACGCCCATGTCTTTCGGCGCGACCTTCGACACGATGTTCTTCAGGCGGGAACGTTCACGCTCGCTGAGCTTGCGGCTCACGCCCGTCATGCCACCGGATGGCACGAGCACCAGGAAACGGCCCGCAAGGGTGACCTGCGAGGTCAGTCGCGCACCCTTATGTCCGATCGGATCCTTGGTGACCTGCACGAGCACCGGGTCCCCCGACTTGAACGCGAGTTCGATGCGGCGAGGCTGGCCTTCCAACCGTGCGGAATCCCAGTTCACCTCACCCGCATAGAGCACGCCGTTACGCGCCTGACCAATGTCGACGAACGCGGCTTCCATGCTCGGCAGCACGTTCTGCACGCGGCCCAGATAGATGTTGCCCACAGTGGCGACTTCCTGAATGTCGGACACGTAATGTTCGACGAGCACATTGTCTTCGATCACGGAAATCTGCGTGTGGCGTTCGCGTTCGCGCACCACCATCAGGCGGTCGACATGCTCGCGGCGAGCCAGGAAGTCCTGCTCCATGAGCTGGCTTTGACGGCTGCGCTCACGGCGATTGTCACGGCGACGCTGCTTCTTGGCCTCAAGTCGGGTGGAACCTTCGACGTCGGTGATCTCGTCGATGTACTGCTGCTTGCGGGAACGACGCACGAGCGGCTCTTCCGTCTCATCCGTCTTCGCACCGCCACGACGGCGACGACGGCGACGGGTCACCGTGCCTTCATCCTCGTCATCGTCCTCACGGCGACGACGGGACTCGCCTTCATCGCTATCCCGCTGCTGTTCGTCGGCTTCCTCACGATTGCCGCGGCTGCGACGGCGACGACGGGTGCGCGTCGGCTGCTCGTCGTCATCATCGTCATGACGATTGCGGGTTTCGTCATCAATCGGCGCATACGTAATATCGTCGAGGATCAAATCCTCTTCGATCTGTTCGACTTCAGCTGCGGCACGACGCTCCTGCGCGTTCAAACGACGGGAACGACGCGACTTGCGAGATCCGCCTTCCTCGTCATTGTCCGCATCATCATTGCGATTGTCTTCGGAACGCTCTTCGTCGGCAACGTCGCGATTGCGGCGGCGACGGCGACGTGACGGACGATCCTCATCCTGCTCATCGTCATGGTCCTGCGCATTGCGATCATTACGCTCGCCGCGGTCATTACGGGAATCGTCGCGATCGTCGTCTGCCCTGTCTCGGGAATCCGCAACGGACGGCAAAACCGGCTCCTGGAAAAGCAGAGACATCATCGGACGCGGATTGTGGCGGACCTCATGGCCTTCCGGCAACATATCGACGGCATCCAAGGCACGCTCCACAGACGACTCCTCATCATGGGAATCATCGACGGAAGCGCGACGACGCGGCATCTCATCGTACTCATCCGCATCATCGGCGAAACGGCTGCGACGACGCGACGGACGATCCTCGTCCTGCTCATCCTCAACCTGCACCGAACGACGGCGACGAGAACGCGTCGGCCGTTCGTCGGCAATCTCACGAACATCATCATCGGACTGGACCGGACGACGACGGCGACGGGTCGGACGGGTCATACCCTCGGAATCAGCGGAATCACCGGTATCATGCGCAGGTTGCTCAACCGGCAACTTCGGCTCCTCGAACAGCGGAGCCGAAGCATGCTCCTCGACCTTCAACTCCAAGGACGCACCGGCAGCTCCCACGCCACGCACCACGCGACGACCGCCACGACGGCGACGCGGGGCAGGATCGGACTGGACCGACTCGAATTTCACAACATTCACGGCATGCTCAGGCGATGCCGAAGCTTCGACCTGATCGAAGCCCTCACTGGTATTAGGCACAATGGCTCCTCGACGACACGCTGCAATCGCGCCGCCCACGCTTAGGCCTCATACGGTTCTCACACCACGCTCTCACCGTGGCCGCGCATCATGGCGCCCGTAGGAAGCAACTTCCGTCAAAAGTCCTCATCATGCGACGGCGGACACCAGCGCTCGCGGACACACATGAACTTCACGCGAGGGGATCAACGCCATCGGATGCATTGGTGATTTGCAGAACCACCGTCTATAAGTATGACACAAAAAACAACGGAACGTGACATGACGGGAAATTTTCCGGATCCTGCAACTCACCGCCTGCTTTCCCCGCCCGCAAATCCCAGGCCCCGTCTACACAAGTCGTTGCTCCGTCTGCACAAGTCGTTGCTCCGTCTGCACAAGTCGAAAGAAATCACGATTCGCGAGAAATGCAGACACAGATTACGACTCGTGCAGACAGCCGATCCGACTCGTGCAGACAGAAGACGGAAAACAACAAACAGCCGATAGCAGGCAGAAACAGGAGGCAGAAAAAGGCAGCAGACAGCTACTTCAGCCAGTCTTCAAGCAAGTTGGCCATCAGCAGCAGATCCGATTCCGGCAGCTGCTCGTCATGCTTGTGCGCCAGCAACGGACTGCCCGCACCCAGATTCACCGCGGGAATGCCCAGCATCGAGAATCGCGCCACATCCGTCCAGCCAAGCTTGGCCAGAGGCTCACGCCCCGTGCGCTCGCGCACCAATTCCACCAGCGACTGCGCGAGCGGCGACGTCAACCCCGGACGTGCGGAAGGTGACTCGTCCTTCATTTCAATGCCGAAGCCTTCGAATACGCCACCTGTGGCAACATGCTCGCCATTGCCCAATTCCGCACCGGCATCCGCGCCAATCATCAGCGCCTTCGCCTCAGCCAACGACTTGTCGGGGGCAAAACGGTAGTTGACATGCACGCGGCATTCGTCGGGGATCACATTCGTGCCCTTGCCGCCCGAAATCAGCGTGGCATTCAGGCCTTCCTGATACGTCAGGCCATCCACTTCAATCGCACGATTTTCATAAGCGTTCAGTCGGCTCAGAATCTCAGCGGCCGCGTGGATGGCGTTCCTACCCATCCACGCACGCGCCGAATGCGCCGCAATGCCGTGCGTGATCACGTCGAAACGCATCGTGCCATTGCAGCCGCCTTCAATACCGCAATCGGTTGGCTCCCCGATAATCGCAAAATCGCCGGAAATCCAATCAGGATGCGCCTCGACCACCTTGCGTAGGCCGTTCTTTTCGGCGGCAACCTCTTCGTGGTCGTAGAACACGTATGTCAGATCGTATTTCGCATCCGTCAACGCGGCCGCCAAATACATCATCACCGCGTCGGAGCCCTTCATATCGGTGGCACCGCGCCCCCATATCACGCGCTCCCGCCCATGGCCGGCGGCAACATCCTCGCGAATCAGCGGATCGCCCGGTTCCAGCCAACGCGGCGGGAAATTGTCGATCACCGGCACCGTGTCGAGATGCCCGGCGAGGATCACGCGACGCTCACGCCCAAAATTCGTGGATGCGACCAGCGTATCGCCATGCCTGCGCACTGTCAGATGCTGCTGTTTATTCAAAAACGCTTCGACCGCGTCGGTCAACGGCCCTTCGTCGTCGCTCACGGAATAGGTTCCCATGATCTGGGTCATCAGCTCGTTCAGCTGCTCCTGCCTGGTGGCGGAAGCGGAAAATCCAATCTCAAGTTCGTTCATACCGCCCATTATCCAGCACCACCGGAACCGACATCGCCGTTCGACAACGCTTTTGAGACGGATCGGATGTCATCCATATGCATGGTGCAACACTGGATAGCGGCCAAACCAACGGCCGAGAGCGAAAGGAAGAGTGTCATGCCTGGTCTGTTAAGCGCATTGGAAGGCTTCTGCGTCATTGGCATCGTCATCGGCACCGGTTACGTGGCCGCGCGCATGCGCATAGGCGGACCTACCGCGCAGATGGTGCTCAACAGGTTCAGCTTTTTCGTATCGAGCCCGTGCCTGATGTTTGCCATCCTGTCCAAGGAGAGAATCTTCGAGATATTCCACTCCTCCATTGTTGTGGCGTTCTTCTCGGCCGTGCTGGTCGGATTGGTGTTTCTGATCCTCAATAGGCTGTTCTTCCATCTGAAGGCGGCGGATGCCACCATCGGCGCGTTGAATTCGCTGTATCTGAACTCCAACAACATCGGTCTGCCGATCGCCACGTACATTCTGGGCAATCCCGCTTTGGTCGCGCCGATTCTGGTCATGCAACAGGCGGTGTTCACACCGATCGGCCTGACCGTGCTCGATGTGACCACCAAAGGCAAGGTCTCCACGAGGGAGATTCTGAAGCAGCCGCTGCATCAGCCGCTGCTTATCGGTTCGCTGCTGGGCATCGCCGTATCCGCGATTTCCGCAAAAACCGGTCATTTCGTGGTGCCGGACTGTATTTACGATCCGATCGACATGATCGGCGATTCCGCAGTGCCAATGATTTTGATGGCATTCGGCATGTCGTTGCACGGCACGAAGCCGCTGCAGGACAAGTCGAATATTCCCGCGGTGTTCACGGTGGCGGTATTGAAGAACATCGTGATGCCAATTATCGCGTTCCTGCTGTCGTATTTCGTGATGGGCTTCCGCGGCGCCACATTGTACGCGTGCGTGGTGCTCGCCGCCCTGCCGACCGGGCAGAACGTCTACAACTACGCGGCGCGGTACAACGTGGGTCTCTCGTTCGCACGCGACGGCATTCTCTTCTCGACACTGACCTCACCGATCTTCATCGCAATCATCGCGGTGCTGCTCGGCTGACCTCGCCAGTCCTCGCCGCGGTATCCACGACCGCCGCGGCGAGACCATCAATCGTCCGTACGGTAGCCGGCATGACCGAGCCCGTGCGCCGCATGATTCGCGGCACACCCTCCGAGCACCATCAGCGCA
>ERZ773139.3951-NODE-3951-length-12534-cov-7.932767_pt1 | contig 12534 bp, 10 predicted proteins | sample MGYA00580854_ERZ773139 | MGnify/ENA primary metagenome ERZ773139 (study PRJEB29015, sample SAMEA2737809) | human gut metagenome | biome: human gut; feature: human-associated habitat; material: faeces | place: China | collected 2012 ...
GCGACGAGCACATCTGATAGGCGTTTTCCAGCCGCACGATGCGGATGCCGCTGCGGGTATAGCTCAGCTCGTCCATCAGGGCCTTGCAGGCCGCGTGGATCTCATCTTCGTCGTGCTCGAGCGTCTGGCTCAGGCGCTTGGCATCGACCGGCTCGCCCGCGGCGAACAGGACGGCCATCAGGGCCCGCTGTAAATCGTTCTGCTCCAAGGTTTGCCTCCTGTCAGGAAATATCCGCCTGCACGTCCGCATCCGGCGTTTTCAGATACGTGACCGACGGTTCGCCGTTCTCGTCCTCGCCCACGGATACGGACCGCAGGCGGCACAGCTCCAGCACGGCGAGGAAGGTCGCCACGATCTCCGAGCGGCTGCGGCTGCCCTTGAACAGGGCGAGAAAGCGCATCACGCCATGGGAGATCAGGCGGCTGATGACCTGTTTGGCCTTCTGGGTGACGGGATAGGGCTCCGTGCCGACGATGCCGGCAAAGTTGCTCACCGGCGGCGGCAGACGCCGCTCCGTCCGGTCCTGCATGGCGGCGAGAGCCGCGGTGAGGTCGGCGCGGTCATGCCGGTAGCGGTAGGTCTGGTCCGGCTGATAGGGCTCCGGGCCCTTGGTAAACAGGCCGAGGCCCAGCTCATTGCGCGCGCCCAGCTGCTTTGCGGCCTTCTGGATCTGCTGATAGGCATCCTGCCGCTGCCGCTTCTGCAGGGATTCGACGAGCTTGTCCATCTCGCTCTGCGCCTCTTCCTGCTCGGCTTTGGACAGGAGCATGCGTGTCTTGATGTACATGAGGTAGGACGCCATGGCGATGAACTCGCTGGCGATCTCCATATCCATCCGCTTCATTTCATCCAGATAGGCCAGATACTGCTCCAGAATGGCGGAGATCTGGATATCCTGGATTTCTATTTTATTTTTGCTCAGCAGCAGGAGGATGACGTCCAGAGGGCCATCAAAATCCTCCAGCGTCTCGCCCTTCGCGTGTACGACGCTGCCGAGGTGGTATCGCGGTTCATCCATGCAGTAAGAACTCCCAAAGTAAACTCAGCGCAGCGCAAGCAGCAGCTGCACCGGCCAGGTGCCGATGGCTTCCAGTCCGTTCAGAAGTCCGTCGCGCAAAAATTCCAACGGCACATCCAGAACGCCGGTCAGCAGCAGGAGCATCAGAAGCGCCATGCCGTAGCGCTCATAGCGCATCAGCCAGTCATACGCCCGGTCTGACAGGCAGGAAAACAACACCTTCGATCCGTCGAGCGGCGGGATCGGAAAAACGTTGAACACGGCAAGACCGGCCGAGATGATCTCTACATAGTAGAAAAACAGGGCCAGCGCGTACACGGCCATGGAGCCGGAGACGTAGTACCATACGGAGCACAGGCCGCGCAGCAGCACGGCCAGATACGCCAGCAGCACGTTGGATACCGGGCCTGCCGCAGCGGTCAAGGCCATGTCGCGCTTCGGGTGTTTGAAGTTGCGCATATCGACCGGCACGGGCTTCGCCCAGCCGAAGCGGAACAGCGCCATCATCAAAAGGCCGCCGATATCGACGTGCCGCAGCGGATTGAGCGTCAGCCGCCCGGCGCGTTTGGCCGTCGGGTCGCCGAGGCGGTAAGCCGCGAGGCCGTGGCAGGTCTCATGAAAGGTGATGCACAGCAGCGACGCCGCTACCAGCAGCGCCGTCTGCCAGACGCCATCAAACTGCAGCTGCCTGAGCCACGAAACAAATCCGTCCAAATCTCTGTCCCACCTGTGTGTCCATATATTTTATGTATTCTATCACAGTTTTTCCCGCTTGACAAGGAAGTTCTGTCATCCGGCGCCATCCGGGCGGCAGACGAAAAGCCGGCAGCGCGGCCGATTGACTTTCCACGTCCCGTCTGGTATCTTAATAGTATCTTACCGCGTGTTTTCATACGCAGTTTCACATTGCGGCGCAGGAGGTCTGATATGTCCGCTTACACCAAGCAAGCCATCAAAAACTCGTTTCTGAAGCTCCTGAATGAGCGTCCGATCAGTCGGGTCACCGTCAAGGCCATCGTGGAGGACTGCGGGATCAACCGCAACACGTTCTACTACCACTTTGCCGATATCCCCTCCCTTGCGACCGAGATCATCACCGAACGGGCGGACAGCATTGTGCGGGAATACGCCAATCCGGAATCCCCTGCAGCCTGCCTGCATGCCGCCGTCCAGTTCATGACGGAAAACCGGCGGGCCGTTATGCATATGTACCGCTCGATCAGCCACGACACCGTCGCATTCTATCTGATGCAGATCTGCCGCCACACGGTCGAGGCCTACGCGGCGGCCGCCTACGGCGATCTGCCGATCAGCAAGGAGGATCAGGATATCCTGATCCGTTTCTGGCAGTGCGAATGCTACGGGCAGATCGTCGAGTGGCTGTCGAACGATATGCGCTATGATATCCAGGCGCAGTTCGACCGGCTGTGTACGCTCTACCGCGGCGGCTTCGACGCGATGGTCACGCAGAGCCTTGGCATGGCGTCCCACTGAACGGCACACAGGCATTCGGCTCCGATTGCCCGTTTTCTTTTTACTCCGTGTGCGGTTATGATAGAAGGGAATAACATTATGGAGGTTGCGATATGGACACAAGCTTCATTCTTTCGTGTGAGTCCACCATCGATCTGCCCTATTCCTACTGCGAAGCGCGCGGGATCCCCGTGCTGTTCTACTCCTATCAGGTCGACGGCGTCAGCTATGAGGACGATATGGGCCGCGACCCGGCGGCGCTGCCGCGATTCTACGGCTTTCTGGACATGGGAAAGCTGCCGACCACCGCGCAGCTGAACGAATTCCAGTATGAATCCTTCTTCGATGCGCTGCTGCAGCAGGGCGACGTGCTGCACATCGCGTTCGGCTCCGGCATGACCGCCTCTGTGCAGAACGCCATGCTGGCCGCCGAGAGCCTGCGGGAAAAATACCCGGAGCGGAAGCTCGTCGTGATCGACTCGCTCTGCTCGTCCTCCGGCTACGGCCTGCTGGTCGACGGCGCAGCCGATCTGCGCGACGCCGGAAAGAGCATGGACGAGATCGCCGACTGGACGATGGCCATGCGGCAGAACGTACACCATCAGTTCTACTCCACGGAGCTCAAATTCTACCGCCGCAGCGGACGCATGTCCGGCGCGGCCGCCGCGATCGGTACGGTGCTCGGCATCTGCCCGATCATGCGGCTGGACGACAAGGGCCGCATCATCGCCTACGATAAGGTCCGCGGCAAGAAAAACGCCGTCGCCCGCACCGTCGAGACCATGAAGCGCCACGCGCAGGGCGGCGTAGATTACGCCGGCAAGGCCTTCATCTGCCACTCCAACTGCCTGTCGGACGCGCTGGCGACCAAGGCCGCCGTGGAGGCCGCCTTCCCGCATCTGGACGGTGAGGTCCGCATCTGCGACATCGGCACGATCGTCGCCTCCCACTCCGGCCCCGGGACCGTCGCCGTCTTCTTCTTCGGCGACGCCCGCGCCCCGGAAGGTGACCCCGTCTGAGCCTATAAAAGCCTTTCCCCCTGCGGGAAAGGCTTTTTTCCGAAAAAGCTGTTGCCAAGCGGGGGGTTTTGTGCTAAAATGCATCTGATATCTGGAAAAGCGAGGAACGAGCTGTCCTGATTTCCAAGGGAACTGTGATCGAGGTTCCCAAGACCGGCTGCAGAGAGGACGGGGTGCTGAGAGCCGTCTGCCGGCGGAGATTTGGGGCTTTCTCTCGGGAGCTGCCGCCTGAACGGGTCTTCCCTACTAGGACGCGCCGGCATGGCCGCCGTTACCGGGCCAAAAGCAGCGCAGATTTTCTGCGAACAGCGGGTGGTACCGCGGAAGCCTAGTCTTTCGTCCCCTATCAGGACGGAGGGCTTTATTTTTTTGTATTATGACGAAAAGGAGCATTCGTTTATGAAAGAACAACTGGAAAAGATCCGGCAGGAAGCGCTCGGCGCGCTGGACGGCGTCAAGGATGCCGGTGAGCTGGACGCGCTGCGCGTACGGTTCCTCGGCAAGAAGGGCGAGCTGACGGGCGTTCTGAAGATGATGGGCAAGCTGTCTGCGGAAGAGCGCCCGGTCATGGGTCAGGTCGCAAACAACGTCCGCGCGGCCATCGAGGAAAAGATCGAGACGGTCCGCACGGAGCTCAAGGAGAAGGCGCTCGAGGCCAGGCTCGAGGCCGAGGCCATCGACGTGACCATCCCCGGCACGCCCGTGCAGCTGGGCCACCGGCACCCGATGAACAAGGCGCTCGACGAGGCCAAGGATATCTTCATCTCCATGGGCTTCAAGATCCTTGACGGCCCGGAGGTCGAGCTTGCCGACTACAACTTCACCAAGCTCAACATCGCCGAGAACCACCCTTCCCGCGACCGCAGCGACACGTTCTACGTGACGGACGACGAGGAAGTCCTCCTGCGCACGCAGACGAGCCCGATGCAGATCCGCGCCATGGAGGCCATCGGCCAGCCGCCCATCCGCATTCTGGCCCCCGGCCGCGTGTACCGCAAGGACGAGGTCGACGCGACACACTCGCCGATGTTCCACCAGATCGAAGGTCTGGTCATCGACAAGGGCATCACGATGGCGGACCTCAAGGGCACGCTCGAGACGCTCATCAAGGCCATGTACGGCCAGGACTCCGTCGTCCGCTTCCGCCCGCACCACTTCCCGTTCACCGAGCCGAGCTGCGAGGTCGACGTGCAGTGCTTCAACTGCCGCGGCAAGGGCTGCCCGACCTGCAAGGGTGAGGGCTGGATCGAGCTGCTGGGCGCCGGTATGGTGCACCCGAAGGTGCTGGCCGGCTGCGGCATCGATCCGGAGATCTATTCCGGCTTTGCCTTCGGCATCGGTCTGGAGCGTATGGCCATGCGCCGGTTCAAGATCAGCGACATGCGCATGATCTTCGAGAACGACATCCGCTTCCTGTCTCAGTTCTAAGGAGGGTATGACATGAATATTTCGAGAAAATGGCTCCGCGAATTCGTTGACATCACGGCTACGGATAAAGAATATGACTCTGTCATGACCCTCGCCGGTCAGAAGGTCGAGACGACCGAGCGCATGGACGCCGAGATCAAGAACGTCGTCGTCGGCAAGGTCCTTTCGATGAAGAAGCACGAAAATTCCGATCATATGTGGGTCTGCATGGTCGACTGCGGCGCGGGCGAGCCTGTGCAGATCGTCACCGGCGCGCAGAACGTGCACGAGGGCGATCTCGTCCCGGTCGCGCAGCACAACTCGTATCTGCCCGGCGGCATCCACATCACCAAGGGCAAGCTCCGCGGCGTCGAGTCCTGCGGTATGCTGTGCTCGTACAAAGAGCTGGGCCTGACTGAGCATGACTGCCCGGAGGCGTATGCCGACGGCATCTGGATCCTGAACGACGAGGGCTGCACGGTCGGCGAAGACATGAACATCGTCATCGGCAACGACGACTCCATCGTGGAATTCGAGATCACCAACAACCGCCCGGACTGCTACTCGCTCATCGGTCTGGCGCGTGAGACCGCCGCGGCGTTCAACGTGCCGATGAAGCACCATGAGCCGGTCGTCAAGGGCGGCGCAGAGGGCGATCTGGGCGAGCTGCTGGACGTTGACGTACAGGCGGACGATCTGTGCCCGCGCTACACGGCCCGAATGGTCCGCAACGTCAAGATCGCGCCAAGTCCCAAGTGGATGCGCCAGCGGCTGCGCTCGGCCGGTATCCGTCCGATCAACAACATCGTCGATATCACCAACTATGTCATGGTCGAGTACGGCCAGCCGATGCACGCGTTCGACTACCGCTACGTGAAGGGCGGCAAGATCGTCGTCCGCCGCGCGGGCGAGGACAAGACGCTCACCACGCTTGACGGCAATGTGCGCAATCTCCAGCCCGACATGCTCGTCATCGCGGACGAGACCAAGCCGGTCGGTCTGGCGGGCGTCATGGGCGGCGAAAACAGTGAGATCGTGGACGATACGGTCGACGTGGTCTTCGAATCCGCCAACTTCCTCGGCTCCTCCATCCGCAAGACGGCGCTGGCGCTCGGCATGCGCACGGACGCCTCGGCCAAGTTTGAAAAGGACATTGACCCGATGCTGACTGTCCCGGCTGTCAACCGCGCGTGTGAGCTGGTCGAGATGCTGGGCGCGGGCGAGGTCATGGACGGCATGATCGACGTGCTGAACTATGTCCCGCAGCCTGTCACGGTCAAGCTCGAGCCGGAGCGCATCAACGCCCTGCTCGGCACCGACATCCCCGAGGCGGATATGATCGGGTATCTGCGCCGCGAGGAAGTGCCGGTCGTGGACGGCATGATCCAGGTCCCGTCGTGGCGGCCGGATCTGCGCGTCATGGCAGATATTGCAGAGGAAGTCGCGCGCTATTACGGCTACAACAACATCGAGACCACGCTGATGCGCGGCGCGACCACCATGGGCGGCTATTCGGACGCGCAGAAGCTTGAAAACGCTGCAGGCGCGGCGGCCAGAGCGATGGGCTACAGCGAGATCATCACCTACTCCTTCGTCTCCCCCGCTTCGTTCGACGCCATCCGCATCCCGGCTGACAGCCCGCTGCGCAGGACCGTCAAGCTCGTGAACCCCCTGGGCGAAGATACCTCCATCATGCGCACGGTCATCCTGCCCAGCATGCTGGATATCCTCTCCCGCAACTTCGCGTTCAAGAACAAGGGCGTGAAGCTCTATGAGATCGGCAAGATCTATCTGCCGAAGGACGGCGAAAAGCTGCCCGACGAGCCCAAGCGGATGATCTTCGGCACCTACGGCGAGCATGAGAACTTCTTCACGCTCAAGGGCGAGATCGACGCGATCCTCGACCAGCTGAACGTGCATCCGGCGACCTATATCGCCGACACCAAGAACCCGAGCTATCATCCCGGCCGCTGCGCCGACATCGTGATCGACGGCAAGAAGATGGGCGTCATCGGCCAGATCCACCCGCTGGTCGCAGAGACCTACGGCATCGGCGGCGAGGTCTACGTTGCGGAGCTCGACTTCACGGGCCTGCAGGCCGTTCTCGCGCCGGAGCGCGTGTTCCACAGCCTGCCGAAGTTCCCGACGGTCAGCCGCGATCTGGCGCTGGTCTGCGAGGAATCGATGACGGTCGGCATGCTCGAAGCCTGCATTAAGAAGGCCGGCGGCAAGCTGCTGCGCTCGGTGCAGCTGTTTGACATCTACCGCGGCCCCGGCATTGCCCCGGGCAAGAAGAGCATCGCCTTCAGTCTCGAGCTGCGCGCGGACGACCGCACGCTCACCGACGAGGACACCACCGGCGTGATGAACGCGGTACTCGAAAAGCTCAAAAACGACCTCGGCGTTTCGCTGCGCTGAGTTTTATGCGAAAAAGGACGTGCCCGATGGGCACGTCCTTTTTGTCGGCCGGACGCTAAATCTTGTGCTTTTGGGGAAATTGTAACACAAATGAAATGTTGGACGCATTTACAAACCGGGCACAATATATTATGATAGTGGCACAAGCTCAAAAGAAGGAGGCTAACCGTTATGAATGACAACACCATCAAATTTGTGGTACCGGAGGACAGCAGTGAGGAAATGAAAACGATCCTGACCGCGGTATATGGCGCACTCAGCGAAAAAGGCTATAACCCCATCAACCAGATCGTCGGTTATCTCCTGTCTGAGGACCCCACTTACATCACAAATTACAACAATGCCCGCAGCCTGATCTGCAAGCTCGACCGCGATGAGCTGCTGCAGGAGCTCGTGAAGCATTACCTGTTTTCATAAGGCAAGCGACAAGACCTGCCAGTGAGGCTCTCACAGGCAGGTTTTCTTCATGCAAAGACGGCGGGTATCCGGCTTTCGTGCCGGATACCCGCCGATTTTTTCTGTTTTTTGTTTACTGCAGGCCCTTGCCGGACTTGACTTTGTCGAACTCCTCCGTGATCTGTGCGTCGGGCTCTGCCGTGCAGAGGGAGACGACGACGATCACGAGGACGCTGAAGATGAATGCGGGCAGCAGCTCATAGATGCCGAACATGCCGCCGAGGGGCTTCAGAACCAGCTTCCAGAAGAAGACCATCGCGCCGCCCGCGACCATGCCGGCGATTGCGCCCTGATAGGTCGTGCGTTTCCAGAACAGGCTCAGCAGCATCAGCGGGCCGAAGGCCGCGCCGAAGCCGGCCCAGGCAAACGAGGTGATGCCGAAGATGGTGGAGTTGGAGTTCCACGCGATCGCCATGGCGACGATGGTGATGATGACGAGCGTGATGCGCGAGCACCACATGACCTGCTTTTCGGTGGCGTCCTTCTTGAATACGCCGCGGTAGAGGTTCTGGCTGACGGCGCTGGCCGAGATCAGCAGATAGGAATCAGAGGACGAGATGGCCGCGGCCAGGACACCCGCGCAGGCAAAGCCCGCGAGGATGGGCGGCAGATAGGACGTCGCGGCGTCGATGAAGATATTCTCCGCGTCATTGTTGGAGAGGTAATCGAGCCCCGCGACGCTGCGGCCGACGACGCCGATGAACACGGCGGCGGCCATGGAGATGACGACCCAGATGATCGCCACGCGGCGGGAGCGGCCCAGCTCATGCTCCGAACGGATGCCCATGAACCGGAGCAGGACCTGCGGCATGCCGAAGTAGCCAAGGCCCCAGGCCAGGCAGGACGCGATGGACAGCACGCCGTAGGGCTTGCTGGCGCCGAAAACATTGACCTCGGTGGTCGACGGGGTGGCCGTTCGGACCATGGAGAAGAAGCCGTCGATGTTCTTCGCGTTATTGATGACCGTATGCAGTCCGCCTGCGGACACGACAGACAGGACGAGGATCAGCACGAGGACCGTCACCATCACGACGCCCTGCATGAAATCGGACGCGCTCTCGGCCAGATACCCGCCGAGGAAAGTATAGGCCAGCACGAACACGGCCGCGACGATCATCATGCCGCCGTAGGAGAAGCCGAAGAGGTTCGCAAACAGCTTGCCGCAGGTCGACAGGCACTGAGCCGCGTAGACGCTGAAGGAGATGATGATGATCAGCGAGCAGATCGTCATGATGATCTTTTTCTTCTCATGGAAGCGGTTCGAGAAGAAATCCGGGAGCGTGAAAGCGTCCACGGCGATCGAATAGCGGCGCAGCCGCTTGGAGACGATCAGGAAGTTGAGATATGTGCCGATGGCAAGGCCGATGCAGGTCCAGCCCGCGTCGGCAAGACCCGTCCAGTACGCGAGACCGGGCAGGCCCATCAGCAGATAGCCGGACATATCCGAGGCTTCCGCGCTGAATGCCGTGACCCACGGGCCGAGGCTGCGGCCGCCGAGGAAATAGGACTCCGCGTCCTTATTCGCCCGTCCGGCAAAATAGATACCGATCCCCACGACTGCGGCCATATACAGGACCATGGCCAGCAGATGCTGCAAATTTGCTCCGCTCATACTGTTTCTCCTTTTTCTCTCCCCTTGACACATTACGTTTTATCATGTATAATATCAAGGAATCGCATAATATGCGCGTATGATATCACGTTAAAGTGAAAAATGCAAGAGGAAATTTTCCATGGATACGAAGAAATATGAGGTATTGGAGAAAACGGTCGAGCTGTCGTCGCTGACGAAGGCTGCGCAGGAGCTCGGACTGACGCAGTCGGGCGTCAGCCATATGCTCGCCGCCATCGAGGCGGAGCTGCAGCTGCCGCTGCTCAAGCGCACACGGACCGGCGCGCGGCTCACGCCCGAGGGCGAGCAGATGATGCCCTACATCCATGAGATCGTGCGGCAGGAAAAGCTGCTGCGGCAGGCGGCGGCCGCGCTCCACACGCTCGTCACCGGCAAGATCCGCATCGGCACGTTCACGAGCGTCGCCACGCACTGGCTGCCGGCGATGATGATGCAGTTCCAGCAGGCGTATCCGCAGGTGGATTTTCAGCTGTTCAACGGCGATTACCACGATATCGACACCTGGCTCGGCGCGGGCAGCGTCGATCTGGCGTTCACGACGCTCCCCGCCCGCCCCGGCTGCAGCTGCGTGCCTTTATATGAGGATGCGCTGGCCGCAGTCCTGCCCAAGGGGCACCCGCTGGCCGCAGGTCCGGTCTGCCCGGTGGAGGAGCTGGCAAAGGAGCCGTTCATCTCGCTGCTGGAATCCTCCAACCACGATGTGCGGCGCGCGTTCCGCGCGCTGAGCGTCAAGCCGAACATCCGCTTTGAGACGAAGGACGACTACGCCGTCATCGCCATGGTCCGGCAGGGGCTGGGCGTGAGCATCATGCCGTCGCTGCTGCTGCGCGGCAACACGGACGGCGTGGAGATCCGCCCGATCGATCCGCCAGCCAGCCGCACGATCGCGCTGGCCGCCGCCTCTGATGCGCCAGGCCCGGCCGCCAGCCGGTTTGCGGAATTCGCCGTCAAATGGGTCAGGGAAAACACATAAAAAACGCGCCCGGAGGTTTTTGAGCCATCCGGGCGCGTTTTTTGTTGGGGTGTATCTGAAAACTGACGATGTGACCGGCGGCGAGGAATTTTCGCGCTGAGCAAGACATTTTTTCGCAGGAATACTGACGTATTTCAAGGAAAAATGACGCAGCACAGCGTGAAAAGGCCCGCTGTCCGGGTGCGTTGGCAGTTTTCAGAGACACCCTAGATCAGGCGTTTTCCGCCAGCTTTTCGCGCGCCTGCTTCAGCGCGGTCGCCAGCTGGTCGGGACAGGAGGTCTCTTTCATGCCGCAGTGGATGCCGTCCAGCCGCTCGATGACGGTATCGATGTCCATCCCCTCGACAAGCTTGGAGATCCCCTGCAGGTTGCCGTTGCAGCCGCCGATGAATTCGATATTCCGGACGGTCTTGCCGTCGACGTCAAACAGGATCTGCTGCGAGCAGGTGCCTCTGGTTCTGTAGGTAAAATGCATGATGGTTTCTCCTTTTATTCTGTTCGATCATTGACCGATGGTTTACGGTTCCAGTTCTCCGTCCCGGATGCGGAGCACCTTGGTGAAGCTGTCTAAAAACTCCGGGGAATAATTGTGCATGGCGACGATCAGGATGTCGCACGGCAGCTGCGCGATCTGCTTTTCCAGCTCGACGCGCGTTTTTTCGTCCAGTCCGGCAGTCGGCTCGTCCAGCATGACAAGACTGCCCTGCCGCCAGAGCGTCCGCGCAAGATCGAGCCTGCGTTCCTCGCCGCCGGAGAGCGCGTGCGCCTCCCCGCCGATCGCTGCATCCATGGACGCGCCGCGGTCGGCGTACCATTCGGAAAGACCGGCAGCGGCAAGGGTCTTTACAAGCGCTTCATCCTGCTGCGCCGTGCCGGAGAACATGGTGAGATTGTCGCGGATGGAGGCGCTGAAGACGAAGGTCTTCTGGGCCAGCAGCGTGACCTGCCGGCGGAAATCCGCGTACCGGTAGGCATGGCAGGGGCGGCCGTTGATGGTGTATTCGCCTTCCGCGCCGCACATGGCGGCCAGCACCTTCAAAAGCGTCGACTTCCCCGCCCCGCTCTCGCCGAGCAGCGCGATGCGGTCGCCCTTTTGGAGCGTCAGATCGACGTGCTTTAAAATTTCTCGTTCCCCTCTACGGCAGGAAATATCCCGGAGCGAGACGGTCTCCACACGAGTGAGCGGCTGGCTGCCCCAGCCGGACGCTTCATCTGTCGGCTCGTCCAGGAAGGCAAGCACGCGCTTACAGACCGCCGAGGCGGCGATGGTCGAGGAATAGCGTTCGCTGATGATCTGCACCGGCCCGGCGACGAGGTTCATGAGGCCCGCGAAGGTGATGAGCGCCGGAAGCGTGATGACGCCGCGCGCAACGAAAAACAGGCCGAGCACCCACGTGCCAAGCACGACCAGATTGCCGCAGCCATACGCGCCCGCGTACAGGATCCTGCGGATGCGGCGGGAGCGGAGCTTTTTCCGGTAAAGATTTTCGTTTGCTTCGTCATGGGCGCGGTTGGCACCTGAAAATGCGTTGAAAATTTTCAGCTGGAAAAATCCAGAGAAGATCTGCGTGATTGCCGTCAGATAGCGGGCCTTCGCCTGCTGCTCGTTCTCCTGATACGTCTGCAGGCGCTTTTCCGTCAGCTTGGGAAACGCAGCGGTCAGCACGCTGACGGCGATCATGATCAGGGTCATGACCGGCTGGATGGCAGCGGCCGAGGCGACCGCGAGCAGGAAGCAGCAGATCTGAAAATAGATCTCGCCCAAGGACGCGACGTAATCCTGCTGGATGGTGTCGACGTCGTTCTGTACGAGAGACAGGCAGGCGCCGTCGTCTTTCTCGCTTTTCTGCATATAGCTGAGCGACTCGATCTTCCGCACGGCGTCGGCGCGGAGGTCCCGGCCGACGCGCTGGACGACGATATCGCGCGAATAGTCCAGCAGAAAGGCGAAAAACGTCTCAACGCAGAGGTAAACCAGCGTCACGAGCGCGATCTTCCACACGCGCGAGAGATCTCCCTCCATCGCGCTGTCGGCGAACAGGCCGAGCAGGAACGACATGAGGACGGACGAGACGGCCGCGAGAAGGTTGGACACAAGGAACAGCGCAACAGATGAGCGGTTTTTGCGGTAATAGC
>ERZ773139.3961-NODE-3961-length-12497-cov-8.747629_pt1 | contig 12497 bp, 10 predicted proteins | sample MGYA00580854_ERZ773139 | MGnify/ENA primary metagenome ERZ773139 (study PRJEB29015, sample SAMEA2737809) | human gut metagenome | biome: human gut; feature: human-associated habitat; material: faeces | place: China | collected 2012 ...
CCTTCGGGACATTTCCCCCTGATAGGGGGAATCGGCCCCTGGGAGGGGAGCCTTTTTCTGCAGCTTTTTCCTCTGCTTCCTGCAGAAAACCGGCCCGGCGGGCGGCGGGGCAGAAAAACCGGCCGCCGGGTCCGCACATCTGCCCGCAGCACGCGCACGTTTTGCACGCCGCAGAACAAAAACCGCGAAACTGTGCACATTGCCGCAGGCTCCGCCCTCGTCGGCGGGTATTTTGTGTGATTTTTAATGTTCTGTCAATTAAATCGCTGAATTTTGCAGGGAATAACGCAAGAAATTTCATTTTTTAAAAATTTCCGATTGATTTTTCTGCTTTAATCATTTATAGTATCATAACAATACTCCAGCGAATACAGGAAAAGCACTTGTCTTTCTGCAAGCGACAGTTTCCAGTCTTTGAAAGTGGGATGAATGATGAATTCCAAGACGCTGTTTTACGTTCTCAAACGAATCGGTCTGGCGATTCTGACGATCTGGGTCGTTATCACGATCACCTTCTTCGTCATGCACGCCGTCCCGGGCGGCCCGTTCGTCGGCGAAAAGGCGACGACTCCTGCGGTGCAGGCCGCCATGGAGGCCAAATACGGACTTGACAAACCGGTCCTGGAGCAGTATTTTACCTATCTCGGTGATATCGTCCTGCGCTTTGACTTTGGCCCCTCGCTCAAGCAGCGCGGCCGTCAGGTCATCGACATCATCGCCGACGGCATGAAGGTCTCGGCCAAGCTCGGCCTTATCGCCGCCTTCGGCGCGCTCGTCGTGGGCATCGTGCTCGGCGCGGTCGCGGCGCTGCGGCGCAACAAGGTCATCGATAAGGTCATCATGGTCATCACCACTGCCTTCGTCTCCATGCCCTCGTTCATTGCGGGCGCCTTGCTCCTGACCATATTCGCCGTTTCCCTGCATCTTCTGCCAGCCAATGGCGCGCAGAAAAACGGCCTGATCCTGCCGGTCGTCACGCTCGGCCTCTACCCGATGGCCTACATCACGCGTCTGACCCGCTCGTCGATGCTCGACGTGCTCGGGCAGGACTACATCCGCACCGCCCGGGCCAAGGGCGTGCCGGGCTTCAAGGTCATCTTCGGCCACGCGCTCAAAAACTCGCTGATCCCGGTCATCACCTACTTCGGGCCGATGCTCGCCTACATCGTCACCGGCTCCATCGTCGTTGAGCAGATCTTCGCCGTGCCCGGCATCGGCCGCGCGTTCGTCAACAGCATCACCGGCCGTGATTACCCGCTCATCATGGGCACGACCATCATTCTGGCCTGTCTCATTATTATTATGAACCTCGTGTCCGACCTTCTGTACAAGATCGTCGACCCGCGGATCGAACTGGACTAAGGAGGCGCGAACATGGATAAGAAACACAGATTCACCCTCCATGTCAACATGGATGACTTCATTCCCGCCACCGACGAGGAAAAGTCCTACATCGTCCAGATGCGCCCGTCCACCACGTTCTTCAAGGACGGCGTCAAGCGCCTGTGCAGGAACAAGGTCGCGCTCGTGAGCCTGATCGTCGTAGCCATCATCACGCTTTCGGCCATCCTCATCCCCGCCTTCTGGCCGTACTCCTACGATCAGCAGCTGGGCGTGCGTCCCGGCAAGCCCGTCGACGCTTCGTTCAATAACCTCGCTCCCTTCGAGTACGGCAAGACCGAGCTCAAGCGCATCGAAGAGGGTGAAAAGGTCTTCCCGCATGTCTTTGGCACCGACTCCGCCGGGCGCGACTACTTCATCCGCGTCGTCTACGGCACGCGCATTTCCCTCGCCGTCGGCTTCTTCGCGAGCCTCATCGTGCTGATCATCGGCATGACGGTCGGCTCCATCGCAGGCTACTGCGGCGGCAAGGTCGACCTCATCATCATGCGCATCGTCGATATCATCTACTCCCTGCCCGATACGCTGATGGTCATCCTGCTCGCCACGGTCCTGAAGGTCTCGATCGGCGACAAGCTCGACGGCACGCCGCTGGCCAAGATCGGCAGCAACATCATCAGCCTCTTCATCGTCTTCGCCGTCCTCTACTGGGTCTCGATGGCAAGACTCATCCGCGGCCAGATCCTGTCCCTGCGCGAGCAGGAATACGTCCTCGCCGCGCAGGCGACCGGCGCCAAGGGCCGCTGGATCATCACCCGCCATCTGGTGCCCAACTGCATGAGCGTGATCTTCATCTCCACGGCTCTGCAGATCCCGAACGCGATCTTTACCGAGAGCTTTCTGTCCTACCTCGGTCTCGGCGTCAACGCGCCGATGCCGTCGCTGGGCTCGCTGGCGTCCGACGCGCTCAACGGCCTGACCTCCTATCCCTACCGCATGGTCATCCCGGCGCTCGTCATCTCGCTCATCGTGCTCTCGCTCAACCTCTTCGGCGACGGTCTGCGCGACGCGTTCGACCCGAAGCTCAACGGTTAAGGAAGGAGGAAGCAGCATGTCTTTACTTGAAGTACAGGATCTCCATACCTCCTTTTTCACCGACGCGGGCGAGGTCAAGGCCGTCAACGGCGTGTCCTTCTTCCTTGACAAGGGCAAGGTGCTCGGCATCGTCGGCGAATCCGGCTCCGGCAAATCCGTGACCGCGTATTCCATCATGCAGATTCTCGCCTCCACGGGCAAGATCGTCTCCGGCTCCATCAAGCTCGACGGGCAGGAGCTCGTCGGCGCAGGCGAGGACGTGATGAAGCATGTGCGCGGCAACAAGGTCTCGATCATTTTCCAGGATCCGATGACCTCCCTCAACCCGACCTACACCATCGGCCACCAGCTGATGGAAGCCATCACCCTGCACACCGACCGCAACCGCAAGCAGGCGTGGGACCGCGCGGTCGAGATGCTCCGCCTCGTCAATGTCAACGAGCCGGAAAAGCGCATGAAGCAGTATCCCTATGAATTCTCCGGCGGCATGCGCCAGCGCGTCATGATCGCCATGGCGCTGGCCTGCGAGCCCGATATCCTGATCGCCGACGAGCCCACCACCGCGCTCGACGTCACCATCCAGGCGCAGATTTTGGACCTCATGAAGTCTCTGCAGAAAGAGCTCGGCATGGCGATCATCCTCATCACGCACGATCTTGGCGTCGTGGCCCAGATGTGCGACGAGGTCATCGTCATGTACGCCGGCTCCATCTGTGAGCAGGGCACGGCGGACGAGATCTTCTACAATCCCTGCCACGAATACACCAAGGGCCTCCTGCGCTCGATCCCCTCGGCCAGCAACGTCGGCGAGAAGCTCGAGCCGATCCACGGCACGCCGATCGACCTTCTGAATATGCCCGCCGGCTGCCCGTTCGCCCCGCGGTGTGAGGCGGCCATGAAGATCTGCCTGCGCGAACGCGCCGAGCGGATGCGGATCAACGAGGATCATCTGGCCTCGTGCTGGATGAACGTCAAAAAGGGCCTCGAGGACGGCAGCATCGAGCTTGCCGAAGACAAGGACGCGGAACGGAAGGACGGTGCCGACGCATGAAAAACGAAGCTGCACAGCCGATCGTCGAAGTACGCAATCTCAAAGAGTATTTTAACATCAACATGGGCATGTTCCGGACGAAGCCGCTCAAGGCCGTCGACAACGTGAGCTTTGCCATCCAGCCCGGCGAGACGCTGGGTCTGGTCGGCGAGTCCGGCTGCGGCAAGACGACCGTCGGCCGCACCATCCTGCACCTGTACAAGCCCACCGGCGGCGAAGTCCTCTACAAGGGCAGGAAGATCCAGACCAAGGCCGATATCCAGGCCTTCCGCAACAAGGCCTCCATGGTCTTCCAGGATCCCTATTCCTCCCTTAACCCCCGCATGACCGTCGCCGACATCATCGGCGAGCCGCTGGACGTGCATAAGCTCTACTCCAGCCGGCAGGAACGGCAGGAGCGCATTCTCGAGCTCATGGGCTATGTCGGCCTCAACTCCGAGCATGCCGCCCGCTACGCCCACGAATTTTCCGGCGGCCAGCGCCAGCGCATCGGCATCGCCCGCGCGCTCGCGGTCAACCCGGACTTCATCGTCTGCGACGAGCCGGTCTCCGCGCTGGACGTGTCTATCCAGGCGCAGGTCATCAACATGTTCGCCGAGCTGCAGGAAAAATTCGGCCTGACCTATCTGTTCATCGCCCACGATCTGCTGGTCGTGCGCCATATCTCCGACCGCATCGCCGTCATGTACCTCGGCAAGATGGTCGAGCTGGCCAACGCCAACGAGATCTATGACCATCCCCTGCACCCGTATTCCAAGTCGCTTCTGTCCGCCGTCCCGGTCCCGGATCCGAAGATCGCCCGCGCCAACCAGCGCATCGTGCTCTCCGGCGATATCCCGAGCCCGCTGAACGCGCCGAGCGGCTGCCCCTTCCGCACCCGCTGCCCGTACGCGTGCGACAAATGCGCCGAAAGCATGCCGGATTTCCAGGAGGTCTCCGCCGGCCATTTCGTCGCCTGCCACCGCGTGGGCGAGATCAACTGATCTTCATATGCACTGCATATTGAGATAAAATTTTTGAAAGGATGTATCAAAAAATGAAAAAAATGATCGCTCTTCTGCTGGCGCTGATCATGGTTTTCTCTCTGGTGGCCTGCAGCGGCTCCGCTGACACCGCCAAGGATACGACCACCACGGACAGCACCACGGACAGCACCACGACCGACACTGCCGACACCACCGGCAGCGATACCACTGCCGAGCCCGCAAGCACCGAGGGCAGCGTCATCAATGTCTGCCTGGCCTCCGAGCCCGACACCATTGACCCGGCTCTGAACTCCGCCGTCGACGGCGCTACGATGCTCGCTCACCTGTTCTCCGGCCTGGCCAAGTGGTCCCAGGATGCCGACGGCAACCTGCAGATCGTTGCCGACGCAGCGACCGAGCTGCCCGAAGGCGTTGAGAACGAAGACGGCACCGTGACCTACACCTACACCCTGCGTGACGGCCTTGTCTGGTCCGACGGCCAGCCGGTCACCGCTGGTGATTTCGCATTCGCATGGCAGCGCGCTGCTTCCCCCGAGCTGGCCGCCGACTACGGCTACATGTTCGAGGTCGTTGACGGCTACGCCGACATGTGGGCGACTGACGACGACGGCAACTTCCTGAACCCCGACGCACAGCTGAACGTTGTCGCGCTCGACGACAAGACCCTCCAGGTCACCACCGCCAACTATGTTGCGTACTGGAATGAGCTCCTCGCCTTCCCGACCTACTTCCCGGTCCGTGAGGATGTCGTCTCCAACGACGCATGGGCGACCGATCCTTCCACCTACGTCTGCAACGGCCCGTACACCATGGAGTCCTGGGAGCACAACAGCGTCATCACGCTGGTCAAGAACCCCAACTTCTACGACGCCGATGAGATCACGATGGAGACCATCAACTTCTACCTCTCCGACGACGCCAACAACATGCTCTCCAACTTCAAGAACGGCGACTGGGAGCTCATCGACGACGTTCCCACCAACGAGATCGCCAGCCTGAAGGCTGAGTATCCCGATGAATTCGTCGTTGCCGGCCAGATCGGCACCTACTACGTCTGCTGGAACATCAACGAGGACATCCTCCCCGCTTCCTCCACGCTGACGGGCGCTGAGGCTGAGCAGGCCAAGGCTGAGATCCGCAACGCCATCGGCCTGCTGTTCGACCGCAACTACATCGTCGAAGAGATCGGCCAGGCCGGTCAGATCCCCGCTTCCTCCTTCGTCGCCATGGGTATGACCAACCCCGACGGCACCCAGTTCTATGAGACTGCCGGCCACAGCGACGACTATGTCGGCTACTACGACGTCTCCGCTGACGCTTACGAGTCCAACTTCGAATCCGCTGTCGAGACTCTGAAGAAGTACTACACCTATGACGAGTCCACCGGCATGTTCACCGACTTCCCGACCCTGACCTACCTGTACAACACCTCCGAAGCCCACAAGGCCATCGGCGAGTACCTGCAGTCCGCGATGGCCGCTGTCGGTATCACCATGAACCTGGAGAACCAGGAATGGGCCACCTTCCTGAACACCCGTAAGGCCGGCGATTACTCCATCGCCCGTAACGGCTGGGTGGCTGACTACAACGATCCGATCTGCTTCCTGGATATGTGGGTCACCAACTCCGGCAACAACGACGTCCAGTTCGGCAAAGGCAATGCCGCCGACGCCAAGGTCTACTCCCTCGACCTGACCTCCTACGGCTATGACACCAAGGTCGAAAACGGCACCTGGGCTGAGACCTACGACGTTCTGATCTCCGACATCAAGAGCTGCACGGATCCCGAGACCCGTTACGCCCTGATGCACGAGGCGGAAGACCTGCTGATGAGCACGGGCTGCATCGTCCCGCTGTACTACTACACCGACATCTACATGCTCGACAGCAACATCCACGGCTTCTTCTCCAACCCGCTCGGCTACAAGTACTTCATGTACTGCACCATCGGCTAAGCACTTTTGGGAGCTCCTGCGAAAGCAGGAGCTCCTTTTTTCTCAGAAATTCATACTTTTTCCATAAAAGCAGGCTTGCATTTTCCGCGCGTCTGTGCTATATATAGTTTTCGCGAAATGTATATTTTCATCACATGTTAGTCGTGTCTAACTTCCGCGGTGCGGCTGACATACATAACAGGAGGATTTTTTATGAAACATCTTGGTTTGTTCGCTGCAGGCGTTCTGTTCGGCACCGCCGGTCTTAAGATCCTGAGCAGCAAGGAAGCAAAGACGGTCTACGCCCACACCACCGCCGCCGTTCTGCGCGCGAAGGACTGCGTCATGCAGACCGTCACCACCATCCGCGAGGGCGCGGACGACATCTACGCCGACGCCAAGTCCATCAATGACCGCCGCGCCGCCGAGGCCGAGCCCGAGACCATCGAAGACGCTTCTGCCGACGCAGAGTAACACCTGAAGTCCGCCCGGAAGAGCCGCCGCGCGGCTCTTCCGGTTTTTTGGAGGTTCACAGCATCCTATGAAATGTACCATTCTGCATCAGTCCCCCGGGCGTATGCGCGTGCATCTTGCCTGCCGCCGCATGTCGCTGCGCGAGGCCGATATTCTGGAATATTATCTGAAAAATGTCCCCGGCGTCACCGCCGTCAAGGTCTTTGACCGCACGCAGGACGCCATCATCATCTACCAGGCGGACCGGACCGCGCTCATCCGGGCGCTGGCCGTCTTCTCCTTCACCTCGGAGCAGGCCGTCGCCCTCGTGCCGGAGCATACCTCCCGGCAGCTCAACCGCGAGTATGAGGACAAGCTTGTCTTCACGGTCTGCCGCCGCGCGTTCTCCCGGCTGTTCCTGCCCTACCCCATCACGACAGTCATCGCGCTGTTCCGCTCGGTCAAGTACATCAAGGAGGGGCTCAAGGCCCTCTGGCACGGTAAGCTCTCCGTCGCCGTGCTTGACGCCACGGCCGTGACGGTCTCGATGCTCCGCGGCGATTTCAATACCGCGGGCTCCGTCATGTTCATGCTGCGGCTGGGCGAGATCCTCGAGGAGTGGACGCACAAGAAGTCCGTCGCCGATCTCGCGGGCGCGATGGCCCTGAACGTCGACAAGGTCTGGCTGCAGTCCGGCGAGACCGAGCTGCTCGTCCCCATCGGCGACGTCCGCCCGGGCGACCGGATGATCGTCCGCACCGGCAACCTCATCTCACTCGACGGCAAGGTCGTCTCCGGCGAAGCCACGGTCAACCAGGCCTCCATCACCGGCGAGTCCCTGCCCGTTGCCAAGCGCGCCGGCAGCTACGTCTACGCCGGGACCGTCATCGAGGAGGGCGAATGCGTCGTCTCGGTGGAAAAGGCGCTCGGCGGCGGCCGGTATGACCGCATCGTGCGCATGATCGAAGAATCCGAAAAGCTCAAGTCCACCGCCGAGGACAAGGCCTCGCGGCTGGCCGACCGCCTCGTCCCCTGGACGCTCGGCGGCACGGCGCTGACATATCTGCTCACGCGCAATGTCACGAAGATGCTCGCCGTGCTGATGGTCGACTTCTCGTGCGCGCTGAAGCTCTCCATGCCGATCGCGGTGCTCTCGGCCATGCGCGAGAGCAGCAGCTACCACATCTCCGTCAAGGGCGGCCGCTTCCTGGAGGCCGTCTCCAAGGCCGACACGGTCGTTTTCGACAAGACCGGGACGCTGACCTACGCCACGCCGAAGGTCGCGCAGATCGTCACCTTCGGCGGCCACGAGGCCTCTGAAATGCTGCGGCTGGCCGCGTGCCTGGAGGAGCATTATCCGCACTCGATGGCCAACGCCGTCGTCGACGAGGCCAAGCGGCAGAACCTCAAGCATGAGGAATACCACTCGCAGGTGCAGTATGTCGTCGCGCACGGCATCTCCAGCATGGTCGAGGGCAAAAAGGTCCTCATCGGCAGCGCGCATTTCGTCTTTGAAGACGAGGGCTGCACCATCCCCGCCGCCGAGCAGGAGAAATTCGACACGCTCGACGCGCAGTATTCCCATCTGTATCTGTGCATCGCGGGCGAGCTGGCCGCGGTCATCTGCATCTCCGACCCGCTGCGCGCCGAGGCGAAGGACGCCATCCGCGCCCTGCACGCCTGCGGCATCCGCAAGGTCGTCATGATGACCGGCGACAACCGCAGGACCGCCGCGGCCGTCGCCGCCGAGGTCGGCGTAGACGAATTCTTTGCCGAGGTCCTGCCGGAGGACAAAGCCGCCTTCATCCGCAGCGAAAAGGCCGCGGGCCGCACCGTCATCATGATCGGCGATGGCGTGAACGACTCCCCTGCTCTCTCGGAGGCCGACGCGGGCGTCGCCATCTCGACCGGCGCAGCCATCGCGCGGGAGATCGCCGACATCACCATCGCCTCGGAGGATCTGTTCGAGCTCGTGACGCTCCGCCGCATCAGCGAAGCGCTCATGGCCCGCATCCACCGCAACTACCGCACGATCGTGGGCTTCAACCTCGGCCTCATCATTTTCGGCGTGGCCGGCATCCTGCCGCCCACCACCTCGGCCCTGCTGCACAACGCCTCCACCCTCGCCATCAGCCTCAAGAGCATGACCAACCTGCTCCCCGCGGCAGCGGTGTAAACAGCCATAAAAAAAACGGACGTATCCTGTGTGATACGTCCGTTTTTTATGCCATTTTTACTTGATGACGCCCTTCTGGAGGATGATGTTTGCGTAGATGGCCGTCTCGCCGGACTGCAGGATGCAGTAGGTCTTGCGGGCCTCGTCGTAGAACTCGAAGCGCTCGTAGCTGCCGAAGGCGGCCGCGCCGCGCGCGTCGTGTCTGGCGACGATCTTCTTGTATTCGTCCCAGATGGGGACCTCCAGCCCCTTGTCCTTCTCCGCGACCTGCATGATCATGACCGGGTGCTCGACATATTCGTCCAGCGGGATGACCTGCAGGATGGCGTCGAGCAGCTCGGGCACGCCGTGGCCGTCGGCGCGCAGGAAGACGCAGTTGTTGGGCTTTGCCATCGAGACGCCGGGGAAATTGCCGTCGCCGATGCAGATCCGGTCGCCGTGGCCCATCTCACACAGGACCTTCAGCAGCTCCGGGGAAAGGATCGGGGGGATATTGTTCAGCATATTCAGTACCTCCTGTTTTCACGGCCGCCCGTTGACTTTGGGCGGCGGACCATTTAAAATACAGACAAACGTACAAAAAGGAGACCATTGTCATGGACTATGCACAGCAGCTCGCCGATTTTGCCCACATTCTGGAGCAAAAGCGCCTCGTCACCGCGCTGGAGGGCAACGCCTCCGTCATCGACCGGCAGACCGGGCTGACCTACGTCACGCCCTCCGGCCGGATGAAGCTTCTGCTGGAAAAAGAGGATATCTGCGTCATGAACGCCGCGGGAGAGCAGATCGGCGGCCGCGGCCGGCGCTCGAGCGAGTATCTGCTGCATGAGGCCGTCTATCAGGCGCGGCCGGATGTGACGGCCGTGGTCCACAGCCACTGCCCGTTTTTGACAGCCTACGCGCTGCGGTATCAGAACTTTGACGTCCCGGAGACCTGCTCGCTGCGCGAGGTGTTCACGCACTTCACCTGCCTGCCCTACGGCAAGCCCGGCACGCATGAGATCCACCGCGGCATCGGCGAAGCGCTGGCCGACAGCCCCATCTGCCTGCTCGGCGGCCACGGCGTCGTCTGCGCCTCCACGTCCCTCGAGCGCTGCATCGGCCTCCTCGAAGCCGCGGAAGGCCTCGCAAAGACCATCTGGCTGGCGAAGTGAGGCCATAAGCCTCCCCTTCCAGGGAAGGTGGCTCGGCGAAGCCGAGACGGAGAGGTCGTAGCAAATTTGCAGCAACCTCTCAGTCTGCTTCGCAGACAGCTCCCCTGGAAGGGGAGCCTTTGGCCCGCTGCGGCGGGGTTCAATCCCTCAGTCAGCCTTACGGCTGACAGCTCCCCTGGAAGGGGAGCCTTTTTATTTATGCTCTGGTGTGGAACGCCTCTTTGAGGCTGGGGTAGAGCATGGCGTAGCGCTTTTTGATGAGCGCGTAGACCGGCTGCACGGCAGGGTCCGGCTCGATGTCGCCGCTCATGCGGATATGGCTGCAGGCCTCCGGCAGATCCCGGAACAGCCCGATCGCCACGCCCGCGGCCGCGGCCGCGCCGAGGCTCGTCGCGCTGTCGGAGAAGGTGGAGACGTCATGGAACGTCACATTGCACACGTCGGCCAGGATCTGCTTCCAGAGCTTCGACTTTGCGCCGCCGCCGATGATGCGCAGATCGTGGATCTCCTGCCGCTCGCGCATCACGTCCAGGATCTGACTCAGCCCGCAGGCCGTGCCCTCCAGAACGGCGCGGAGGAAATGCTCGCGCTTGTGCGTGGTGTTCATTCCGAAGAAGACGCCCTGCGCCTGCGCGTCAAAGACCGGGGAGCGTTCGCCCTCGAGATACGGCAGGTAGATGAGGCCGCCCGCGCCCGCCGGGACCGTCGCCGCGGCGGAATCGAACGCGCGGGCCGAAGCCACGTCAAACAGCTCCATCGCCCAAGAGACCGACCGCCCCGCGCACTGCTCTGTGCCGAAGACGTTGCAGCCGTGGCCGTCGAGCGTGTAGATGTGGAAGACGCGGTGCTGCGGGTCGATGAACGGCTCTTCCATCTGCCCGGCGATCCACGCGGTGGTGCCGAGACTGAGGTAGAAATCGCCGGGCTTCGCCACGCCCGCGCCGATGTTGGCGCACGCGCCGTCGCCGCCGCCGACGGACACCGGGATGCCTGCCCGCAGGCCGAGGCAGCCCGCCGCTTCTTCGGACAGGTAGCCCGCGAGCTCGCAGCTCGTGCGGATCTCGGGGAATTTTTCCGCGTCCACGCCGACGTTCCGGAACATATCCAGATCGTACTGCCGCGTGCGCAGGTTCATCAGCAGCCCGTGCGAGGCATCGGACATGTCGGTCGTGTCCATATGCCCGGTCAGGCGGTAGACCAGATAGTCCTTCGACTGCAGGATCCGGGCGGTCCGGGCGTAGAGCTCCGGCTCGTGCTCCTCGAGCCAGAGGGTCTTGCAGAGCGTCGAGGCCGGGGAGAGCACGTTGCCGCAGATCTCATAGAAATAATCCCGGCCGTAGTGGGCGCGCAGCGCGTTGGAGATGGCCAGCGCGCGGGTATCCGCGTGGATCATCGCGGGGCGGAGCGTCTGCCCCTCGCTGTCCATCGGCAGGCAGCCGAGCATGTGGCCCGAGACGCCGATGGCGTCGACCCGCTTGACGTACTCCGGCACAAGCTCGCGGAGCATCATCATCGCGCGGACCGCGCTCATCCACCAGTCCGCGGCCTCCTGCTCGCAGCCGCCGTCGGGATAGTGATGGGTCGGATAGGTGGTCGTCACGTTGCGGATGATATTGAGATTTTCGTCGACCAGCGAGGCCTTCAGGCCACTGGTGCCGATATCAAAAGCCAGTAGTGTGCTGTGCAAACTGAATCACTCCATGTATGGGATGCCGGGTGGCCCCGGTGGGGATGCCCTGTTTTATTGTACAATATCCCACCGGAAATGCAAAGAGCTTTTTGCGCAATCTGCCTGAAAAAAGGCGGGCATCTGCCCGCCTTTTTTGTTTTGCCGGTTCAGCGGATGTTCTTGTACATCGGGCCGTAGGCGGCGCAGGCACGGTAGTCCTGGCCTTCCTTGTCCATGCCGAAGGCATTCCAGGCCGCCGGACGGAAGACGTCCTTGTCGGCGACGTTGTGCATGCACACGGGGATGCGCAGCATCGAGCAGAGCGTGATGAGGTCCGCGCCGACGTGACCGTAGGAGATCGCGCCGTGGTTCGCGCCCCAGTTCTGCATGACGGAGTAAGCGCTCTCAAACGGGCTGCCGGCCTTGCCGTCGCAGCGCGGGGTGAACCAGGTGCACGGCCACGTGGGGTTCGTGCGCTCCATGAGCGTGTCGGTGACCTCCTCGGGCAGATGCACGGTCCAGCCCTCGGCGATCTGCAGCACGGGACCGAGGCCCTTGACGAGGTTCAGGCGGATCATGGTCGCGGGCATTTCCGCACGGGTGACAAAGTGGCTGGAGAAGCCGCCGCCGCGGAAGTT
>ERZ773139.3962-NODE-3962-length-12497-cov-4.796094_pt1 | contig 12497 bp, 8 predicted proteins | sample MGYA00580854_ERZ773139 | MGnify/ENA primary metagenome ERZ773139 (study PRJEB29015, sample SAMEA2737809) | human gut metagenome | biome: human gut; feature: human-associated habitat; material: faeces | place: China | collected 2012 ...
GCACCCGTCATCGCCGCGGCCTGCCCGTTCGCGGTCAGCGCAGCAAGACCAACGCTCGTACCCGCAAGGGTCCGAAACGCACCATCGCAAATAAGAAGAAGTAAGGAGGGATATGAATTATGGCTGCTAACAACGCAAAGAAGAAAGTCAGAACCCGCAGAAGAGAGCGCAAGAACATTGAAAAGGGTCAGGTTCATATCAGCTCTTCCTTCAACAACACCATGGTCACCATAACCGATACTCAGGGCAACGCCATTTCCTGGGCGTCCGCCGGCGGACTCGGTTTCCGTGGCAGCAAGAAGTCTACCCCCTTCGCCGCACAGACCGCAGCTGAGACTGCCGCAAAGGCAGCCATGGAGCACGGCCTCAAGACCGTCGAAGTGTTTGTCAAGGGCCCCGGCTCCGGCCGTGAGGCTGCAATTCGCGCCCTGCAGACCGCAGGTCTCGAAGTGACGATGATCAAGGACGTTACCCCCATCCCCCACAATGGCTGCCGTCCTCCGAAACGTCGCCGCGTCTAATTGAAGGAGGGTACAGATAATGGCAAAGAATACACAGCCCGTAGTAAAGCGTGCAAAGGCTCTGGGCGTTACCCCGGCATCTCTGGGTTACACCGGCAAGAGCAAGATCGACACCATACGCAACCCCAAAGCTCAGGTCCGCAGGAAGCAGAGCGAGTACGGTATGCAGCTCAACGAGAAGCAGAAGGTCAAGTTCATCTACGGCGTGCTGGAGAAGCAGTTCCGTCTCTACTATGAGAGAGCCGAGAAGATGCCCGGCATCACCGGTGAGAACCTCCTCGCCATCCTTGAGCAGCGCCTTGACAACGTCGTTTTCCGTCTTGGCTTCGGCATGACCCGCCGCGAGGCTCGTCAGCTCGTCAACCACGGTCACGTCACCGTCAATGGCCGCAAGGTCAATATCCCCAGCTATCAGGTCAAGCCCGGCATGGTCATTTCTCTCACCGAGAAGGGCAAGTCGATGCAGAAGATCAAGGAAAATATTGAGGATAACGCTTTCCGCGCCGCTCCCAAGTGGATCGAGTATGACAAGAATAATCTGACGGCAAAGATCATTGCAGTTCCCGCACGCGAGGACATTGATATGCCCATCGAAGAGCGCCTCATCGTCGAGTTGTACTCCAAGTAATAAAGACACCCTCAAATTGGTAAGCTGAATCACCGCATGTGCCGCAAGTGGCACAAGACTTAAAAGGAGGGTTATAAAACACTTATGATCGAAATTAAAAAGCCGCGCATTGAGTGCATCGAAACACCCGCAGACAGCTCGTACGGCAAGTACGTTATAGAGCCTCTGGAACGCGGCTACGGAACAACACTTGGTAACTCTCTTCGCAGGGTACTCCTGTCATCTCTCCCCGGTACCGCCTGCACCAGCATCAAGATCGCAGGCGTACAGCATGAGTTTTCCACTATCCCCGGTGTGAAGGAGGACGTGACCGAGATCGTCCTCAATGTCAAGAGCATCATAGCGCTTCTGCATTCTACCGGCCCCAAGACCGTGTACATTGAAGCCTCCGGCGAGGGCGTAGTCACCGCCGGCGACATCAAGGCGGACGCGGAGGTGGAGATACTCAATCCTGAGCAGCCCATTGCGACCCTTGGTCCCGACGGCGCGCTGAACATGGAGCTGGTTCTGGATCACGGCAGAGGCTATGTCTCCGCCGCGCAGAACAAGACTCCGCAGACGCCCATCGGCACTATTCCGGTAGACTCCATCTACACTCCTGTCCTCAAGGTCAACTACACTGTCGAGAACACCCGTGTCGGCAATCAGACCGACTTTGACAAGCTGACCATCGAGGTCTGGACGGACAAGACCATGGCTGCCCGCGATGCTCTCTCTCTGGGTGCAAAGATACTCTGCGACCACTTCACTCTCTTCACGGATCTGTCCGACACTATCGGCAGCAACTCCACTGTTGTTGAGAAGGTAGAGAAGGAACCGGACACCGTGCTCAAGATGACCATCGAAGAGCTGGATCTGTCCGTGAGGAGCTTTAACTGCCTCAAACGCGCAAATATCAATACCGTTGAGGATCTGGTCAGCAAGACTCAGGATGAGATGATCAAGGTCCGCAACCTCGGCCGCAAGTCCCTTGAAGAAGTCGAGCACAAGCTGACTATGATGGGACTGTCACTGGCGGACGAGGACAATCAGTAAGCTCTCAAGAAGGAGGAAATGCAATTATGCCCGGAACCAGAAAGCTCGGCAAGGCGACCGACGCCCGTATGGCAATGCTCCGTCAGCAGGTCACTGATCTTCTTGATCTTGGCCGCATGGAGACCACCGTTACCCGCGCCAAGGAGATCGCCCCGATGGCCGAGAAGATGATAACTCTTGGCAAGGCAAAGGATCTGGCGTCCTACCGTCAGGCACTGGCCTTCATCACCCGCGAGGATGTCGCCAAGAAGGTATTCGATGAGATCGCCCCGAAGTACGCGGAGCGCAACGGCGGCTACACCCGCATCACCCGCATCGGCACCCGCCGCGGCGACGCAGCGGAAGTCGCAGTCATCGAGCTCGTCTGATATCAACCGCAATGAATACGCAGAAAGCGAAAGCTTTCTGCGTATTTTTTTGTTGGGGAGGGGGAGGGGAGAAGTGTGCCGCACCAACTTGGCGCCCCTTCTAGGGGAGCTGTCAGCGAAGCTGACTGAGGGGTCGCCAGTCTTAATCAACTGCCATTAGGGAAAAGACAAGGCGTTGCTTAGATTCCCCTCCCCCCATCAAAACTCCTTCAGAAAAAAATTGCTTTCTTCTTCCGTTCCTGCTATAATCTGTATTTGTAGAACTCTGCGCATTTTTCGGGGGAGATTATGCCGATGAGATCAGGAAAAGCGAGCCTCATGGAACGTGTGGCCGCGTTCATTGTAGACAAACGAAACATCATTTTTCTCATATACATCGCCGCGGCGGTGTTCTGCATCTTTTCATCCGGCTGGGTGGAGGTCAGCGACAGCCTGACCAAGTACCTGCCGGAGAGCACCGAGACGCAGATCGGCCTCGAACTCATGGACGATGAGTTCACGACCTTCGGCACCGCGCGCATCGTCGTCGAGAACGTGAGCTACGAGCAGGCGGAGAAGATCTGCGCCGATATCGAGCGCGTGCCCGGCGTCAAGGAGGTCGCGTTTGACGACAGTCCGGAGCATTACAACGAGGCCGCCGCGCTCTTTTCCGTCACCTTTGACGGCGAAAACGATGACGAGGTCAGCGTCCTCGCCATGGACACCCTGCGCGACATGCTCAGCGTCTACGACCTCTACGTCAACACCGAGGTCGGCAACCCCCTCAAAGCGATAATCAACCGCGAGCTGCTCATCGTTGACGGCATTGCGGCGCTCATAATCGTCGTCGTGCTGCTGTTCACCTCGAAAACCTACGCCGAAATTCCGGTGCTGCTGATAACTTTCGGCGCGGCGGCACTGCTGAACATGGGCACGAACTACATGATGGGGGAGATATCTTTCGTCACCGACTCCGTCGCCATCGTCCTCCAGCTCGCCATGGCCATCGACTACGCCATCATCCTCTGCCACCGGTACATGGAGGAGCACGAAAACAAGGCCGCGCGCGAGGCGGCCATCGCCGCGCTCAGTAAGGCCATTCCGGAGATCTCCGCCAGCAGCCTCACGACCGTGTCCGGCCTTCTGGCGCTGACCTTCATGCAGTACCGGCTGGGCTACGACATCGGCGTCGTGATGATAAAGGCGATCATTCTCAGCCTGTGCTCGGTGTTCCTGCTGATGCCCGGCCTGCTCGTGACCTTCTCCGGCCTCATCGACCGGACGCACCACCGCAGCTTCATCCCGAAAGTCAGCTGGCTCGGCCGCTTCGCGTATAAGACACGCTTCGTGATGCCGCCCGTGTTTGCGATTTTGCTTGTGCTGGGCTTCGTGTTCTCCGGCCGCGTCAACTACGTCTATTCGCACAATTCGGTGGACTCCATCCGCCATAACGAAAACCAGATCGCCTACCAGCGCATCGAGGAGCTGTTCGGCATCGACAACCAGATGGCCATCATCGTCCCCGCCGGGGACTACGGCAGGGAAGCGAAGCTCATCTCCGAGGTCGAGGAGCTGAGCCGCACCGTCAGCATCACGGGGCTTGCCAACATCAAGGCCACCGACGAATACTACCTGACCTCAGAGCTGACGCCGCGCCAGTTCGCGGAGCTTGCCGACCTCGACTATGAGGTCGCGCAGGTGCTGTACACGGGCTACGCGATGGACATAAACGAGTACGGCCAAGTCGTCACCAATCTTGAAAATTACGCTGTCCCGCTGCTGGACATGTTCTGCTACCTCTGCGACAAGCGCGACGAGGTCGAGGTCAACATTCCGGCGGACACCGAGGAGCGGCTGGACGAGCTTGAGCAGCAGATAAACGACGCAAAGCTCCAGCTCAAAAGCGATAACTGGAGCCGCATCGTCCTCTATGCCGACATCCCGACCGAGGGCGAGGAGAGCTATAACTACCTCGAGATTATCCACGGCATCACCGCGCGCTACTACGACGAAGCCTACGTCGTCGGAGATACGACGAGCTGCAAGGATCTGCGCACCTCGTTTGAAAAGGATAACCTGCTGATAAGCGTGCTGTCGATCGTGTTCGTCATCTCGGTGCTGCTGTTCACCTTCAAGTCCGCGGGGCTGCCGGTGCTGCTCATCCTGGTCATTCAGGGCAGTATCTGGATAAACTTCTCCATACCCTACCTCGCGGGGAATAACCTGTTCTTCCTGACGTATCTTATAATAAGCGCCATCCAGATGGGCGCGAACATCGACTACGCCATTGTCATTTCAAGCCGCTTCATGGAGCTGCGCGAGTCGCTGCCGCTGAAGAAGGCCATCGTCGAGTCGATGAACCTCGCCTTCCCGACCATCGTCACCTCGGGCACGATGCTCGCCTCGGCGGGACTCATCATCGGCCTTGTCACCTCGGACGAGACGGTCTCCGCCATCGGCGTGTACCTCGGCATGGGCACCGCGATATCCATCATGCTCGTGCTGTTCGTCCTGCCGCAGATACTCCTACTGGGCGACATTCTGATCCGCAAAACCAAGTTCACCATATCCCGCGGCGCGGAAGCAACCACGCACACGGGCATAATCCGCATCAACGGCCGTGTGCGGGGGACGCTGGACGGCATCGTGGACGCGGAGATACACGGCGTTTTCAAGGGTACGCTCAACGCGGTCATCGACATGGGCAGCGTTGAGGAACTACCGGAAATCATCATACCGGAGCCGGATCGCGGCGGAGGAGAGGAACAATGAAGAAGAAAAGAGTAATGGCGCTGCTGCTGGCCGTGCTGCTCGCGGCGGGCATCGCGATACCCGCGGCCGCGGCGGACAATCAGGTCATACATATCGTGACCGCGGAGGATCTGCGCACCTTCGCGCGCAACTGTCAGCTGGACAGCTATTCCGTGGGTCTGTCCGTCCTGCTGGACGAGGATATCGACATGGGCGGCGAGGCGATACAGCCGATCCCGTCCTTCTCCGGCGCGTTCAACGGCAACGGCCACAGCATCACGAACTTCACCCTTGCGACCGACGGCTCGCATCAGGGCTTCTTCCGCTATATCGAGGAGGGCGCACGGGTCATAAATCTCAAGCTCTCCGGCACGATAACGCCGGACGGCACGCGTGAGAACGTCGGCGGCCTCGCGGGCACGAACCGCGGCACCATCACCGGCTGCGCCTTTGACGGCACAGTCTCCGGACTTACGAACGTCGGCGGCGTCGCGGGCGAGAACTACGGCACCGTCAAGAACTGCACCGTCACCGGCAAGGTCACGGGCAAGCGCTATACCGGCGGCGTCGTCGGCTTCAATAACGGCACCATAGACTCCGCGTACAACCACGCCGAGGTAAACACCAGCATCACCGCCAGCGAGCTGGAGCTTGACAGCCTCAGTCTCATGGACATGACCAGCCTTGACCTCACCTCTGCGAACGACGCCAACGTCGTCTCCGACAGCGGCGGCATCGTCGGCGGCAGCGTCGGGCTTATCTACAACAGCGTCAACTACGGCACCATCGGCTACCAGCACTACGGCTATAACGTCGGCGGCGTCGCGGGGCGGCAGTCGGGCTACATGGAGGGCTGTGAGAACCACGGCCGTGTCTACGGCCGCAAGGACGTGGGCGGCATCGTCGGCCAGATGGAGCCGTACATGGAGCTTGCCCTGTCCGAGGATCTGGCGACCGAGCTTCAGACCCTGCATGACCTCGTGACCGTGACTCTGAGCGACACGAATATACAGAACGACGATGTCAACGCCGCGCTCTCGCGGATGCAGAGCAACGCCTATTCCGCGGCGCAGGGCGCGTCGAACCTCGCCGACCACCTCGGCGGCGTTGCGGACACCGCCATCGACTCGACGAATGAGATACTCAACCGCATCGACTATTCGATCAAGGCCATGGAGCCGATAATGTCAGACCTGAACCAGGCGGCGGTCAACTTCTCCCTCGGTATGCAGCACATGGACAACGCCATGGATAACCTCGAGATGGACAGCGCCACTCTCGGCGAGCTGCACACGAATCTCGACCAGATGTCCGAGGCACTGGAGCGCATCAACGTGGAGCTGGAGTATCTGTCGTATATCGCCTCGGCGTATTTCAATAAGAAGGGCGACGGCGAGGTCGACCTCGACCAGCTGCGCCCGGATAATTCCGACGAGATAAAGGACAAGTACGGCTACGACTATGACCTTGACGCCGGCAGCTCTTCCGCCAAGCTCAAGAAGGCGCTGGTACAGGTAGTCTCCGACCTCATCATGGACACCGCCAAGCTCTCCAAGGCGACGAGCAAGGTGCTCGCCATCCTCGACGATTACTACCTTACCCCGATATATGACACCGACGGCGACGGCATCCCCGACCAGAGCCGCCTTGAGTACGCCAATGACGAGGGCGGCATGGCGCGCGACAACTTCACCGCCGCCTCCAATTACCTTGCCAGCGCTACCGGCGGGCTTGACGAGCTGAACCAGTACCTCGCCTCACTAGACAAGGTGCAGTTCCCGAACCTCGGCAGCAAGTATTATGACTATTCCGACGAGCTGTTCAACGGCCTGACCGGCGTCGCGGGCAGCATGAGCGACCTGAACGTCGCCATGGATTCGACCTCCGACACCCTGACGTTGAACCTCATGCGCGTCAACGACCAGTTCAACGTCGTCATGCAGCTGCTCGCAAACGCCCTCAGCGGCAATATCGAGAACAACGTCTATGACGACGTGTCCGAGCCGGATAACGACGAGAGCATCGAGGGCAAGCTCTCCGGCTGCGTCAACTACGGCGAGGTCAGCGGCGACCTTGACGTCGGCGGCATCGCCGGCGCTATGGCCATCGAGTTCGAGGCCGACGTGGAGGGCGACGTCACCAGCGGCCTGAGCGTCACGCGCATCCTCTCCAAGACCTATATGATAAAGTGCGTCGCCCGCCGCTGCGTCAACCGCGGCGCGGTTACGGCGAAGAAGAATAACGTCGGCGGCATTGCGGGCGTCACCGAGATGGGCACGATAATCGACTGCGAGGGCTACGGCAGTGTCGAGAGCAGCACCGGCGGCTATGTCGGCGGCATCGTCGGGTATTCCTACACCAATGTCCGCGACAGCTACGCCATGTGCAATATCGCGGGCGCGGAGTACGTCGGCGGCATCGCGGGCTACGGCACCGAGATAACCGATTGCCATTCGCTCGTCGGCGTCACGGGCGCGACGGCCTGCGGCGGCGCGATCGCGGGCTACGCCGATATGAACGGCGAGGGCGTCGTGGACGGCAACAGCTTCGTGCATGAGACGCTCGGCGCGATCGACGGCATCAGCTATAACGGCCGCGCCACGCCGATAAGCTATGAGCAGCTGCTCGCCGTGCCCGGCATACCGGACGAGTTCAGGACCCTGACCCTGCGCTTCGTCGCGGACGGGGAGACGGTCAAGGAGCTGAGCTTCAGCTACGGCGATTCGATAGACGAGAGCGAGATCCCCGCCGTGCCGGAGAAGGACGGCTACAGCGGCCATTGGGCGGATTACGATTACAGCGCATTGTATTTCAGCGACGTCATCGAAGCCGAGTACAGCTATAAGCGCGCGACGCTCGCCGTCGAGAATACCCGCGCGGGCTCGCCGATGTCAATAGTGCTCGTCGAGGGCAGCTTCAACGATGGCTCGCAGGCCATGCTCAACGAGTACGTGGGCGACGATCCGCATACCGACGGCACGGTGCTCGAAAAGTGGGTGCTCCGCATCGACGATATGGACGAGGACACCGCGGCCGGCAGCTATTCGGTGCGCTTCCTGCGTCCGGAGCTGGAACGCAGGTCGCATAAGCTGGAGATCTACACCTTTGACGGCACGGATTGGACACGTGTGTCCACCCGCAGCAGCGGCAGCTATACGGTGTTCGACTGCAATTCCGATACGGTCGTGTTCGCCGCGGTCGAGACGCGCGGCACACCGGTGTGGGTGTGGGTCGGCGTCGGCGTCCTCGCCGCCGCAGCCGTCGGCGCGTTCGCAGTCCTCCGCCGCAGGAAGTCGAAAGCCAAGGACGAAGAAACCGCCTGAGCGGGAGCAAATTAATAGGAAGTAAGAAGTAATATGTATACCACGGGGCGGCCAATGCCGCCCCGTGTTTTTGCACCGCGAAGCGCTGCCCTGTTGCGCCTATTTAAAACCTTTGCCGCGCCGTGACCGAGCCGCAGCGAGACAGTGTCGCGTCAGCGCCGAATGGGTCGCCAGAGCTGAGATACGAGCAGGGGAGAAAAGAAAGAGAGCGGTATAAACTAAAACCTTGGCTCCCTTTACACAAGGGAGCCAAGAGCGCACCATACCCCCCGCCGTAGGGGCCGGCCTCCGTGCCGTCCCGCGATTCCTCGCCAAATGCTCACCACCCCCAATTCACCATATTCACGGTATTGATTATTCCCGCGGGATGCTGTATAATATCAATGACAGTCTGGAATGGTATAACATTTCGGCGAAAAACGATAAAAAACTATGTGAAAGAGGTAACGAAATGAAGAAAATTATAGCCCTTCTGCTCGCGCTCGTCATGGTGTTCGCGCTGTGCGCCTGCGGCAAGACCGACAGCGCCTCCGGCGATAAGACCGTCGTCGGTCTCGTCGTGGCCGGTGCGTTCGGCGACCGTTCGTTCTACGACTCCTCCAAGGAGGGCGTGGACAAGCTCGCCAGCGAGTTCAGCAATGTCGAGGTCAAGACCATCGAGTGCAACAACGAGAACCATGACGCCCAGATGCGCAACGCCGCAGACGTCTCCAACATCGTCGTCTGCGTCGGCTGGGAGTTCTACAACATCGAGACTATCGCCCCCGAATACCCGAATGTCCACTGGATATGGATCGACAACGCGACCTCCGCGCCCGTCGAGAACGTCCTGAACATCACCTACGCCCAGAACGAGGGCTCCTTCCTCGCGGGTTACATCGCGGCTGCGATGTCTGACAGCGGCGTCGTCGGCGCGGTCGGCGGCGAGGACTCCGACACCATCAACGACTTCATCGTCGGCTACAAGCAGGGCGCCGAGTACTACGCGGCCGAAAAGGGCGGCAGCGTCAAGGTCGAGACCAACTACTCCAACGACTATGACGACCCCGCAAAGGGCAAGGAGTGCGCCAAGGCTCTGCATGATCTCGGCGCGGACGTCATCTTCCAGATAGCCTCCAAGGCCGGCGACGGCGTGTTCGAGGCGGCGCAGGAGGGTAATTTCTACGCCATCGGCGTTGACTCCGACCAGAAGTACATCGCAGACGACGTCATCATCTGCTCCATGAAGAAGGAAGTCGGCACCTCCATCTATGAGGCCATCAAGGCGTACCTCAACGGCGATACCTCCCTGTGGGGCACCACCTGGATCGCTGATATGTCCAACGGCTACGTCGGCATCGGCTACGGCGAGGAAGGCTCCACCCAGCAGGTTCCCGACGAAGTGAAGGCTGAGGTCGAGGCTCTTGCAGCGAAGATCGTCTCCGGCGAGATCAAGGTGGATACCACCAGAGGATAATTTCCGCAAACATAAAATGGCGTGGCGTTATGCCGCGCCATTTTTATAATATCAACGCTCCTGAGAGGAGATACATATGTCAGAAACGGTTGTAAAATTTGAGCACGTCTCGATGGAATTCCCCGGCGTGCTCGCAAACGACGACGTGTCGCTTGAAATAAAAAAGGGCGAGGTGTTCGCGCTCGTCGGCGAAAACGGCGCGGGCAAATCCACGCTCATGAACATCCTCTACGGCATCAATACGCCCACCAACGGCGAGGTCTACGTCAAAGGCCGGCGCATCGAGCACTTCAGCCCGAAGGCGGCCATCGAGCGCGGCGTCGGCATGGTGCACCAGCACTTCATGCTCGTCCCGTCGTTCACCGTCGCGCAGAACATCGTCCTCAGCCGCGAGCCGCGCAGGCTCGGCGTGTTCTTCGATAACGCCACGGCCGAGCGCGAAACGCGCGGCCTCGTGGAGGAATACGGCCTCGAGGTCGACCCCGCCGCCACCGTGCGCGATATCAGCGTCGGGCTTCAGCAGCGCGTCGAGATACTCAAAACGCTCTACCGCGGCGCGGATATCCTCATCCTCGACGAGCCGACCGCCGTCCTCACCCCGCAGGAGACGGACGAGCTGTTCGACGTCATCCGCCGCATCGTCCGCGAAAAGCAGATGACCGTCATCATCATCACTCACAAGCTCTATGAGGTCATGGCCATCTCCGACCGCGTCGGCGTGATGCGTCAGGGGCGCCTGGCCGGACTTGAAAATACCCGCGACGTGAACGAAAAGATCCTCGCCTCCATGATGGTCGGCCGCCCCGTACTCTTTGACCACCTTGAAAAGACCGGCGAGACGGGCGACGTTGTCATCGGCGTGGAGGATCTCCGTGTCGGCGATAACCGCGGGCTGGAGGCAGTGCGCGGTGTGTCGCTGTCGGTGCGCGCGGGCGAGGTGCTGGGCATCGCCGCCATCGAGGGCAACGGCCAGAGCGAGCTGCTGGAGGCAATATGCGGCCTGCGCCGCGCCGAGAGCGGCCATGTCCGCATCGGCGGCGAGGACGTTACCAACCGCAGCCCCGGCGAGATACGCGCCCGCGGCCTTGCGAACATTCCGGAGGACAGGCTCGCCACCGGCGTCGATAAATTCGCCAGCGTCACCGATAACCTCCTCGTCGGGCGGCAGCGCGACAAGGAGTTCAACGCCCTCGGCTTCCACCAGAAGCGCTCGTCGATAGAGCGCTACGCGTCGGAGCTGTACGAGCGCTTCGACATCCGCGGCGCGGGCGTCGATACCGAGGTCGGTTCGATGTCCGGCGGCAACATGCAGAAGGTCGTCGTCGCGCGCGAATTCTCGTATGACACCCCCGCGCTCGTGATATCCCAGCCGACCCGCGGCGTGGACATCGGCGCGATGGAGTTTATCCACACGCGCATCATCGAAAAGCGCAATTCCGGCTGCGCGGTGCTGCTCTCGTCGGCGGACCTCGACGAGGTGTTCCGCCTGAGCGACCGGATCATCACGCTCTATGAGGGGCGCGTGACCGGCGAGTTCCGCGCCGATTCGATAACCAAAGAGGAGATCGGCTACTACATGACCGGACATCGCGGAGAGGAGGCGGCGGAATGAAAAAGCGCGTGAATTTCAGCTACCTCGCGGCGCTGCTGATAAGCCTTGCCGCCGCGCTCATCATCGGCGCGCTGATCCTGCTGCTGTCGGGCTATGACCCGCTGAAGGCCTATGCCGCCATGCTGTCCGGCGCGTTCTCGAACGGGCGGCATATCGGCGACACATTGGAGTACGCGATGGTGCTGTGCCTCTGCGGCCTCGCCTGCGATATCGGCTCCCGCGTCGGCATCTTCAACGTAGGCGGCGAGGGGCAGCTGCTGTTCGGCGCGATATTCTCCGCGCAGATCGGCGTCTGGATGACCGGCCTTCCGCCCGTCGTCGTCATCCCCGTGGCCGCGCTCGGCGCGGCGCTCGTCGGCGGCTTCTATGCGTGGATACCGGGCGTGCTGAAGGTGAAGCTCAAGGTCAACGAGGTCATCACCACCATTATGCTCAATACCATTGCCGCTTCGATATGCCAGTTCCTGGCGAAGGGGCCGTGGAAAAACCCGAACAACAACATCGTCGCAGGTACCGCAAACCTGCCGAACCGGTTCTGGCTCGGCAAGCTGGTGCAGGGCTCGAACCTGTCCACGGCGATATTCGCCGCCGTTATAATGACGGTGCTGACCTGGTACATTATGCAGAAGACCTCGGTCGGCTACGAGATGAAGCTGACCGGCCACAATCCGCGCTTCGCGCTGTTCGCGGGGCTGAAAACGGACAAGATAGTCATCGTCACCATGGTCGTCTCCGGCATGATGTGCGGCCTTGTCGGCATGTTCCGCGTCTACGGCGCGACGCATATCTACACCGCCAGCATCAGCAACGACTATTATTTCGAG
>ERZ773139.3970-NODE-3970-length-12480-cov-4.232757_pt1 | contig 12480 bp, 10 predicted proteins | sample MGYA00580854_ERZ773139 | MGnify/ENA primary metagenome ERZ773139 (study PRJEB29015, sample SAMEA2737809) | human gut metagenome | biome: human gut; feature: human-associated habitat; material: faeces | place: China | collected 2012 ...
GTAGATCCATTTACTAATACAACCTTTCCTTTCAAGCCATAATCCATAACATGTACCTTCCTTTCCTAATTATATATTGATATGATGTTGGGGTCAAAAGCCCCCAACTATGATGCCTACGGATTGTTCCGTGCTTTGCACTCCCACAATCCTCCCAATTATTCGCATATCGTGGGATTGTCATCCCACTTTTAGGCTCATATTGGGGCGGGTCCCAAGGCCTTTCATCCACTTATGAGCAAGCTCATGTGGATTTAGACCTTTTGACCCTGGCATCTATAATATAAGCGGATTATAGCACATAATTCATATTTCATACAAGTATACCGCCAGGCTGATCCTCCGTTTAAACGGTCTAAAAACTGCCGTTTATATAAAATTGATTCCGTGTCCTGCGATTCCGGCATCTTCGATTGTACAATTCCTGATATAACATAAGCTCGATCAGATCTTTCAACTGTGCATCTTTTTCAATTTCAAGATATCTTTCCTCATTTTTTCTTACATTTTCATAAATTCTTCCACACATCATCCGTAATTGCAGCCGGTCCGGATACTCATCATAGATGACACTGTTCCCATATTCCATCCGGTCACATTCCTCTTCTATATAAGGAAGAATCCTCTTTGCAAGAGCCGGATAAAGGCTCTTCATATATTCCAGATCCATTCTCTCCACCCGTTCATCATCATAAGCAAGCGGCATTGGATAAGCCATATAATAAGGCAGTTTCTGATTCATTTCATTCACTCCCGGTCTGACATTATATTTCACTATATGCAGAATACAGCCAAACGTTCTTTTATGCCAGCGGGGCGGTAGACAACACTTTCACCGGTTCACTCAGATATACCGGTGACAGTGACTTCATCTCGACCAAACATAAGGGACATGGACTCGGCACGCAATCAGTGAAAATCATCACAGAAAAATACCACGGTGTATGCAGACTTGAATCCGGGGACGGAATGTTCTACGCTTCAGTAACGTGTCAAAGGAAATAAAAAGGGGAGAGCCTTATTCGCTCTCCCGTAAAATATTCAATATCTCAAGTCTGGTTCCGCCAAGCCCGATCACATCATCCTTCTGAAGAACAACCGGCCTTGTCACCGCTTCCCCGTTCAGATAAGTTCCGTTCCTTGATCCTTCATCTTTCAGATATAACTTATCGCCTCTGTGAACGATCACACAATGCTTCTTGGATACTCTTCCATCTTCTGATAATGAAAGATATCTTTCATAGCCCTGTCCCGACTCTGCTCTTCCGATCCCAATATTACTGTAAAAAATAAAACTGTACTTTGTCCACGAATCCAGGTCTTCCAGGATTACTTTCCACTGGCGGCGTTTTTTCCGCTCTTTTCTCTGCTCTGCCTGCACCCTGCGTGCTTCTTCCCGACGTGCCTGTGCATCCTGCTGCCGCCCGTTCTCTGCACCCTGGCTGCTCTGCCGTCCACCATCTGCTCTTTTCCGTCTCTCTCCCGGCTGCTGTGCTTCTTCTGCATTTCCCTGGCTCTTCCGCTTTTTCTTTCTGGCTTCTGCCCGCTCCGCAGCCTCCTCTGCCTTATTTTTCTTTATACTGAAAAATGTTCCGCTCAGTAATGCAATACATCCGATCACCAGTACTGCCATTACGACCCAATACCACATATGATTTTCTCCTTCCCATTCTAAATCTAAATGGTACTATATTTTCCTCTTCAGGGCAAGTATTATATAACTTTTTTGTCGAAAAATGTCATACTTCTTCTCTTCTTCCCGACAGAAAAAAGGTCAAATTGGGTATACATTTTTCCAACTTCTTGGTATGATATAGATTGTGAGAGTAAACCGCAACTAACTCATTTAACAGACCACAACAAAAAGAAAGAGGAGATCCTATCATGGAAAGAAACGAACCATGCTGGTGCGGCAGTGGCAAAAAATACAAAAAATGCCATATGCCCATCGATGAAAAAATACAGCTTCACGCAGACCGCGGGGAGATCGTCCCATCAAGAGCGATCCTCAAGACCCCTGCACAGATCGAAATGATCCGCAAAAGTGCTGATCTTAACACAGCGGTTCTCGATGAAGTAGCAAAGCACATCCGTATCGGAATGAGTACCGCTGAGATTGATGAAATTGTCTACCGTTTCACAACGGAGCATGGAGGAATCCCGGCACCTCTGAATTATCAGGGCTTTCCGAAAAGCGTATGCACCTCACTGAATAATGAGATCTGCCACGGAATCCCGGATGAAAATATCATGATCCAGGACGGAGATATTATTAATGTAGATGTTTCTACTATTTTAAATGGATATTTTTCAGATGCATCCCGGATGTTCAAGATGGGAAATGTCTCTGAGCGTGCCGAGCGTCTTGTACGTGTTACGGAAGAGTGCGTCCAGCGGGGACTTGCAGCCGCAAAGCCATGGGGACATCTGGGCGACATTGCCGATGCCATCAATACGCACGCACAGGCCAATGGTTATTCCGTTGTAGAAGAGATCGGTGGTCACGGGATCGGACTTGAATTTCACGAAGATCCTTTCGTAAGTTACGTTACACCAAAGGGAAGTGAGATGCTCCTTGTTCCGGGTATGATGTTTACCATCGAGCCTATGATCAACGAAGGCAGTCCTGACTTTTTTGTGGACGAGGATAACGACTGGACAGTCTATACGATCGATGACGGTCTTTCCGCACAGATCGAGTACATGGTACTGGTAAAGGAAGACGGCGTCGAAGTACTGACCAAATAATAAAAACCCGGCAGGAACTCGCTCTGCGTCTTTTCTGTGTTTTAACATTTTTATCGCATCACATTAATATTTACTAATTTTTTTAAAAATTTTACTTATTTTATGGTAAATTATTACAAGAAATAGTATAATGAAATGGAAGTATTATGAAAGAGAGGGCTTTATATGAAACAAGATAACATGTTGGCTATGATTTTAGCAGGAGGACGTGGTACAAGACTTCACGACCTGACAAAAAAAGTGGCCAAACCGGCCGTTTCATATGGTGGAAAATATCGTATTATTGACTTTCCGCTCAGCAACTGTGCAAATAGTGGTATTGACATTGTCGGTGTCCTCACTCAGTATGAATCTGTTCTCCTCAACAGCTATGCTGCTGCAGGAAGAAGATGGGGACTCGATGCAAAGGATAGTGGAGTTTACATACTTCCTCCTCGTGAGAAAGCAGATACAGGACTTGATGTATACAGAGGAACTGCCGACGCGATCTCCCAGAATATCGACTTTATTGATTCCTATTCACCGGAGTATCTCCTGATTCTTTCCGGAGATCATATTTACAAAATGAATTATGATAAAATGCTTGAGTACCACAAAGCAAATCATGCAGATGCAACGATCGCAGTCATTGAAGTACCAATGAAAGAAGCCAGCCGTTTTGGCATCATGAATACAAATGAGACAGGCCGTATCGTCGAATTTGAAGAAAAACCTGAGAAACCAAAGAGTAACCTTGCATCCATGGGTATTTATATCTTTAACTGGAAGCTTCTTCGCAAGATGCTTCTTGCTGATATGAAGAATCCTGAATCCAGTCATGATTTCGGTAAGGATATTATCCCGACCATGCTCGCAGATGAAAAGACGCTTTTCGCCTATAAATTCAAAGGCTACTGGAAAGATGTAGGAACCATCGACTCCCTCTGGGAGGCAAATATGGATCTTCTGAGCAAGAACAATGCATTGGATCTGAACGATTCTTCCTGGAAGATCTATACAGAAGATGTCACTGCTCTTCCACAGTTTGTCGGTGCCGATGCTGATATTGACAGAGCTTTCATCACACAGGGATGTGTCATTAACGGAACTGTTAAGAACTCAGTACTCTTTACAGGTGTAAAAGTTGCTACAGGTGCAAAAGTCATTGACAGCGTCCTGATGCCGGGCGTTGAGGTGGCTGAAGGTGCAGTCGTAACCCGTGCACTTGTTGCCGATAAGGTAAAGATCGGAAAGAATGCCGTAGTCGGCAGTGCAGACAGTGAGAATATCGAACTGGTTGCAAAACGTGTAAAGGGGGAAGAGTAAGATGAGTAAAGCATTTGGAATTATTAACTTTGCAAGAAATGACGTACATGTAAGTGGTATGCTGGATTATCGTCCGATCGGAGCTTTTTCTTTCCTCGGAAGATACCGTGTGATCGACTTTCCTATTTCCAATATGAGTAACAGTGGTATTGATGTCATGCAGGTGTATGTCCGCAGAAAACCCCGTTCCCTTGTAGAACATCTCGGAACAGGACGTCATTATAACATCAACTCCAAGCGTGGAAAGCTGAATATCCTTTTTGCAGAGACGATTGAAGAGAACAATGTCTACAATACAGATATCGCTGCATATATTGAAAACCTTGACTGCTTTGATGAGATTGATTCCGAATATGTTATCCTCGCACCAAGCTATATGGTTTACACAGCAGATTATAATACATTCCTTCAGACTCATATCGAGTCCGGTGCAGATATCACACTGATGTATCACAGTGTAGACAATGCAAAGGATCATTTCCTGAACTGCCATGCACTGGATATCAACAAGCAGAAGGGTGTTCTCTCCATCGAGCCAAACCATGGAAATACAAAGAGCAAAAATATCTTCATGGATACTTATGTAATGAAGAAAACTCTGTTCCTTGAACTGGTTCAGAAAGCTCATAAGCTTTCTTCCATGTATACACTTGCTGATATCGTACGTGAAGAATGTGAAGAACTGGATGTTCGTGCTTATCCTCACCGTGGATTTTTTGCTACGCTCACTGACTTCAACAGTTATTATGAGGCAAATATGGAACTGATCAACCTCAAGAAAGCAACCGATCTTTTCGATGATAACTGGCCGATCTACACCCGTACAAATGATTCCTGCCCAACGCAGTACTTTGATGGAAGTGAAGTGAAATCTTCCGTTATTTCAAATGGCTGCCTGATCGAGGGGGCTGTTGAAAATTCTGTTATCGGACGTGGCTGTACCATCAAAGAGGGAGCTGTTGTTAAGAATTGTGTCATCAATGCTGATGTAGTTATTGGAAGAGATGTTCATGTTGAAAATCTTGTGATAGATAAGCATGCCCGTCTGATCCGTGGAAAACGTGTCATCGCAACACCGGAAAAACCGGGATATATCAAGCGCGGTGACCGCCTGTAGGGCAACTTTGATCCATTGATCATTTATAAAGATTATTTTGTCTTTACATAATAAACCTTCCAAAGAAACCCGCTGCTTCATGGAACTTCCATCGCAGCGGGTTTCTCATAATTTATCTCTTTTCTTCTCTACTCTTTTGAACTTTCCGGTTCTTTCTGTAAATAACCGCCAGTCCTTTCAACAACAGATCATCATCCAAAATAATCTCTCTCTTACAATGCGGCACAATCTTCTTCGCAAGTCCGCCTGTCGCAATCACGGTGGCCTCCCCTTCCAGCTCATCCTGCAGTCTGTCAATAATTCCATCGATCGCTGCGGCACTGCTGTAGATAATTCCACTCTTCATGCATTCTACCGTATTCTTTCCTATGATATGCTCCGGTGCTTCAATCCCAATCCCTCCAAGCTGGGATGCACGAGCCGTCAGTGAATCCAGTGACACTCCGATTCCCGGATAGATCATTCCTCCGATATAATTTTTATTTTTGTCAATCACACTGACTGTATTGGCTGTTCCAAGATCCAGGATCAGAAGCGGTACAGGATATTCTGCGATCCCGGCTACTGCATTCACAACCAGATCACTTCCAAGCTGTGCCGGATTATCCATACGGATATTGAGTCCCGTCTTAATCCCTGCTCCTACTACCAGCACTTCTTTCTTGAGGATCTTTTCAACTGCAAGCTTTACAATATTCGTGATCTGCGGAACAACCGAGGAAACGATCCCGCCCTCTATATCACTTCTGTGAATATGATAGATATCCAATACATTTTTAATATCGATCGCATATTCCAGTTCGGTCTTCGTACGCACTGTGGACAGACGTTCCACGAATAAACATTCATCCCCGTCGATACATCCCAGTACAATATTTGTATTTCCTACATCAATCGCTAATATCATTTTTCTCCTGCCCCTCTCTGAAACTCAGGATACGGTCAAGGATCTCTGCCGCTGTATCCTCTTTTGACATCTTGCCGAGCTGCTCATCCCGATCCTTCGTGATAATCGTTACAATGTTCGTATCACCACCGAATCCGGCACCTTCCACCTTCAGGCTGTTCGCAACGATCATATCCAGGTTCTTTTTCTGCAATTTCCCACGGGAATTTTCAAGCATATGCTCCGTCTCCATGGAAAATCCGCAGAGGAACTGTTCTTCTTTCTTATGCATTCCAAGATAAGCTAAAATATCGTCCGTACGCTCCAGCTCCAGTGACAGATTGTCTCCCTTCTTCTTTACTTTCTCATCACTGATATATTTCGGACGGTAATCTGCCACAGCCGCCGCTTTTATGATGATATCCTGTTCAGCAGCCCGTCCTGTCACTTCATCAAACATCTCCTTCGCTGTCGTAACCGGCACAACCTTCACAAACTCCGGCTTCTTCAGTGCTGACGGTCCTGTGACAAGCGTAACCTCTGCACCTCTCTGCATGCAGACCCGTGCGATCGCATATCCCATCCGTCCCGTAGAATGATTCGTGATATAACGAACCGGATCTACCGCCTCCTGCGTCGGTCCTGCGGTCACAAGAACTTTCAGTCCTCTCATGTCCTTTTCCCGTGCCACTTCCTTTAAAATATACTCTAAAAGAAGCTCCGGCTCAGGCATCTTTCCTGCCCCTGTATCTCCACACGCAAGATAGCCGACTGCCGGTGAGATTACTTCATAACCATAATATTCCAGTTTTTTCAGATTATCCTGCACGATGGGATTCTCGAACATATTCGTATTCATTGCCGGTGCAATGATCTTTCTGCATCTGCATGCCATCACCGTTGTTGTCAGCATATCATCCGCAATTCCACCGGCAATCTTCCCGATCACATTCGCACTTGCAGGTGCGAGCATGACAACATCTGCCTTTTTCGCCAACGATACATGCTCCACACTATATTGAAAATTCCGGTCAAACGTATCAACCAGACATTTATTTCCCGTCAGCGTCTCAAACGTGATCGGATTGATAAAGTTCGTGGCATTCTGCGTCATCAGCACATGCACATCTGCGTCCAGCTTCTTTAATGCACTGGCAAGCGATGCGATCTTGTATGCTGCAATACTTCCCGATACGCCTAACAGAACTGTCTTCCCCTTCAGCATCGAGTTTTCCTCCTTTTGTCCGCCTCTTCCAATATTTACGCTTTATTATAGGGCATTGAATATGAAAAATCAACGGCTGTGTATAAAACTCCCTTCCCAGGGAATGCTGTTACTGTTCCTGAATTTTCTGCTGGTGAAGATCTCTTTCTGTCGCAGATCCAGAATCAGAAACAGCAGTCAATATCAGTAAATCAACAAATCACAGGAGGTTTTTATCCATGGACGAACAGACCCGTAAACTTTTAGAAGAGTGTACATCAGGATGCAAAATGGCTGTCAGCAGTATTCAGCAGATCCTTGAATTTACTCAGGACTCAGCACTCCAGAAAATATTGAACAAATACATCGAACAGCATACACACCTGCAGCAGACAGCAGAAAGCCAGTTGTCAGCAGACGGTTTTGAGCCAAAAGATCCGGGAATGCTTGCTTCAGCATTTTCCTGGTTTACAACAGAAATCAAGCTGGGCATGAACTCTGATAATTCTGAGATTGCTAAGGTTCTGATCGATGGATGCAGTATGGGGATCAAAACCCTGGGCGAGCGTGCCAATACACTCTGCCAGGCAGATAAAAGTGCTGATTCCATTGCTCGCAGGATCCTAAAACTTGAAGAAGAAATGATCCGTGAACTGGAGCCGTTTTTATAACTGGTTTCTTCCTTAATCATTAAAATATGTGAAGCCGACGCATTTGCGTCGGCTTTATCTGACCTTATATCTTTTTTCAGAATTGACCATTTTTAACGGTTCACATTTGTTGTATAGTAGAGAGAGTTTGAAAGGAAAGAGGTTTAACTATGAATACAACAACAAATTCAAAACTGAAAAAGATCGTTCTTACCGCATTGTTCGCAGCACTTTCCTGTGTTGCAACTATGTCGATCAAGCTTCCTACACCGGGAACCGGCGGATATATTCATCCGGGTGATGCAATGGTAATCCTCTCAGGTGTCGTTCTCGGACCATGGTGGGGACTTCTTGCAGGCGGAATTGGTTCTGCAATGGCAGATCTCCTTGGCGGATATTTCGTGTATGTTCCGATCACTTTTGCGATCAAAGGACTGGTAGCTGTCTGTGCCGGACTCTTATATCAGAAGATCGGTCATACTTCCAAGTCACGTTATGCCGCTGTCATTCTCGGCGGTATAGCTGATATCATCCTCGTAGCCGGTGGCTACTGCTTCTGCGAATACTTTTTCCTGTATGGTTCAGGTGCATTCGCAAGCGTACCTGCCAACCTGATCCAGGGACTCGGCGGACTCATCATTTCAGCAGTCCTTTATCCGATCCTTATGGCTGTCCCGGATGTAAGACAGACTGCCAATGCGGTAAATGAATAAGGAAACGAACAAGACTTAAAATTCCTGACAGCAAAAAGAACCAGTCATTTGCATAAGCAAATAGCTGGTTCTTTTTTATATGCTCATTTCACTCCGTCCACAGTTTCGTTCATCTCAACGTCAGTGTATCGATCGGTTTCAATACGATCGCTGAGTATGCTCCCATATTCAGCATGATCTCTCCATCCTCTACAATGTACTCATCATAAGCTGTTGTATATCCTTGCTCGTAGGTATAGATCAGACGCTTCATTCGCCCACTCATCTCCATTCCTGTCAGCCAGACAGGTACTGTTACTTCTTTCAGGATACTGCTGTTATTCACAATAATAACCAACTGCTCATCCTTTTCAAACCGTCCATATGCCAGCAGATTCTTCCCTGCGGCAAGCAGCTTGATTGAACCTTTTCTGAGCGGTTTTTCCGTCTTATGGATACGGATCATCTCTTTATGAAATGCAAGCAGCTCCTGATCTTCGTGCCCCCACGGATAAGTCCTTCTGTTATCCGGGTCAGTAAAACCACACAGTCCCACTTCATCTCCGTAATAAACCGTCGGTGCACCTACCCACGTCATCTGCATCACAACTGCTTCACGCATGACCGCAAGGTTTACACCCTCTTCTGCTCCTTTTGTGCCATGCTGACTTACCCGTCCGACTTTATGGTTCGTCCTTGTAAGGAACCGGGAATGATCGTGGTTGGATAATTCATTCATTGCCACCTGCAGAGACGGGGTCAGCATACTTGCCATAAAATGTCTCATTGCCCCGATAAAATTATCTGCATTGCCCCACAGATCCGTTCTACGCTCATCACTGTGCTTCTCCATACCGGTCAAAAACCAGGTCACCGGCTCCATAAATGCATCATAATTCATCACACTGTCCCACTCGTCTCCCTGAAGCCAGTCCTGTGGCTCTCCATAATGCTCTGCAAGGATCAGTGCATCCGGGTTCACACTTTTGACCTCTTTACGGAAACGTTTCCAGAATAAATGATTATATTCATTGCTGAATCCGAGATCCGCTGCGACATCCAGTCTCCAGCCGTCAATATTATAAGGTGCAGACACCCATTTCTTTCCGATCCGCATAATGTAATCTTCCAGATCCGGTGACTCCTCATACGCCAGCTTCGGCAGTGTATCATGTCCCCACCAGCCATCATATGTCCCATTGTACGGCCATGCTGAATCCTGGTTATTATGGAACAGGAAAAAGCTGCGGTACGGACTTTCCGCACTCACATACGCCCCCTTCGGGTAATCCGGCTGCGGTTCATAGATTCTCTCTCTGTCCATCCATTTATTAAAAGAACCGCAATGATTAAATACCCCATCCAGGATCACTTTCATTCCCCGCTGATGCATTGCATCCACCAGCTTTGCAAATAACTGGTTGCTGGCTTCCAGATTCCGCAGGTCTCCGGTTCTCTGCTGATACTTCGTTGCATGGATATTGTCCTTTGCACCCTTCGGAAGTACTTCTCCGTCATCCACTACGATCTTTCCGTAATGAGGATCAATATAATCATAGTCCTGTATATCATACTTATGGTTCGACGGAGACACGAACAGAGGATTAAAGTAAATCACCTCGATTCCAAGATCCTGCAGATAGTCCAGCTTATCTATGACTCCCTGCAGATCTCCGCCATAAAAGTTCCTGATATCCATGGATGCCGGAGCCTGACTCCAATCCTTAATTTTTTTACATGGAGCTCCGATATAAATATATTCATCATCTTCTACGTCATTTGTCGGATCTCCGTTATAGAAACGGTCTACAAAAATCTGATACATGACCGCCCCTTTTGCCCATTCCGGTGTGGAAAATCCCGGCTGGATAATAAAGGAATAGTACTCTTCTGCCCGGTAGGTCACACCATACCGGCTGAAATAGCAGATCTCTGTTCCTTTCTTGATCTCAAAATAATAGCGGAACGGCTCAGTTCCCAACTGATATTCGATCTCATAAAAATCAAATTCACCAGTCGTCTGCATTTTCCATAAAGTATAGATCTGTTCTCCTGCATGGAGCTTCACCTCATCCACATCATTGTGGGCTGTACGAAAACGCAGAACCACCTTTTCATTTATCTCCGGTTCTGCCGGAATGACATAATCGCCTGTTCCATCACAAAATAATGCTTCTCTGTTCATTCTCACCCTCCTCCGCTCCTTCGTATTCTGGATTCATAACCTATGAGAGAACCTGACACTGGCAGTTTCTCCTGCATACTCTGCTATGTCAGAAAACCCCCGGCCGTCAGTTCCTTCTGACGACAGAGGGTATACAGTAAACCTTTTTCAGGCATCCGTCTCACTTTCCTCAAACAGTGCTTCAAATTCGCTTCTGGTTATCTTCTCTTTCTCAAGCAGCAGTTCTGCACACTTTTCCAATACAGGATGGTATTCCTGAATAATACTTCTTGCCTGTGCATAACACTCATCTATGATCCGCTTGACTTCTTCGTCGATCGTTCCGGCAATCTTTTCTCCGTAACCTCTTGAAGTATGACCAAAATCTCTTCCGATAAAGACTTCATCACTGTCATTGTCATAATTGATCAGTCCCAGTTTCTCAGACATACCAAACTTGGTGATCATTGATTTTGCAATCGCTGTCGCCTGCTTAATATCCTGTGATGCACCTGTTGTAATATCATCAAAAATCTCTTCTTCTGCGACACGTCCTCCAAGAGATACTGTGATCTCCTGAAGCATATGTCCCTTTGTATTGAACATATCATCTTTTTCCGGAAGCGGCATTGTATATCCGCCTGCTCCACCCGTTGGAATGATGGATACACTGTATACCGGTCCTACATCCGGCAACACATGGAACAGGATCGCATGCCCTGCTTCATGATACGCTGTGATCCTTCGTTCCTTCTCTGAAACGATCCGGCTCTTCTTCTCCGGTCCGATCCCGACTTTTACAAATGCATGACGGATATCGGACTGCTGGATGAATACCCGGTTCTCCTTTGCTGCGAGGATCGCAGCTTCATTGAGAAGGTTCTCAAGATCTGCTCCTGAAAATCCTGCCGTAGTCTGTGCGATCTGCTTCAGATCCACGTCATCCCCCAGCGGTTTATTTCTTGCATGTACTTTCAGAATCTCTTCTCTTCCGCCCACATCCGGTCTGCCGACAATCACATCACGGTCAAACCTTCCCGGACGTAAGATCGCCGGATCAAGGATGTCTTTCCGGTTCGTTGCCGCCATCACGATGATGCCTTCATTTACACCAAATCCATCCATCTCTACGAGGAGCTGGTTCAATGTCTGCTCTCTCTCATCATGGCCACCGCCCAGACCGCTGCCGCGTCGTCTTGCAACAGCATCAATCTCATCAATAAACACGATACAAGGTGCATTTTTCTTCGCATCCTGGAACAGATCACGGACACGGGAAGCACCCACACCAACAAACATCTCAACGAAATCTGAGCCCGAAATGCTGAAAAATGGTACTCCTGCCTCACCGGCTACAGCCTTTGCAAGAAGTGTCTTACCGGTTCCCGGAGGTCCTTCTAAAAGAACACCTTTTGGGATACGTGCTCCAACCTGGATGTATTTCTTCGGATCTTTCAGAAAATCTACGATCTCCTCCAGTTCTTCCTTCTCTTCTCTCAATCCTGCAACATCACGAAATGTAACCTTGATCTCATTCTTCGTACTCATCTTTGCGCGGCTCTTTCCAAAGTTCATCGCCTTAGAATTTCCCCCGCCGTTCTGACGGCTCATCAGGAAAAAGATCAGAAATACTCCACCAAGTGTGATCAGCATCGGAACTACAACTGTTGTCAACATAGAATCCTTCGGTACATCCGAAAGTCTGCACTCCACC
>ERZ773139.3972-NODE-3972-length-12477-cov-3.473112_pt1 | contig 12477 bp, 12 predicted proteins | sample MGYA00580854_ERZ773139 | MGnify/ENA primary metagenome ERZ773139 (study PRJEB29015, sample SAMEA2737809) | human gut metagenome | biome: human gut; feature: human-associated habitat; material: faeces | place: China | collected 2012 ...
GCCGAGACGCCGCGCGACACCATTTTCACCACCGAGTATTCCATGCGCACGGGCATGGAGGCCGTCTACACTCTGCTGAACGTCGACCGCGGCGTGCCCGAGGTCTGGGGCAGCGTGTACGATGTGCGCGACCTGCTCGACGCGACCGTGAAGCTGCGCGACGGCAAGAAGCCCATCGACATGGAGCTGAACCTCGTGGAAAAAATGGCGCTCAAGAAGGTGCTCGGCAAGATCGAGGGCACCGACCTCGAAAAGCTCCTTAAAGAGTACCACGTCATCTGACATCGTTTCCACGCGATCTTCTCACAACGAAAGCGAGACGCGAGGCCCCAAGAGGGCTTCGCGTCTCGCTGTTTTCTTTTGTTATCTCCGTCCCGCAAGGCAGCAGAGCAGGAACACGAGCAGATTGCAGAGCACCACGCTCGCGCCGACCGGCGTGGAGAGGAGGTACGAGGCGATCAGCCCCGTGCAGAAGCACACCACGCTCAGCGCGCCCGCGCACACGACCACCGCGCGGAAGCTCTTGAAAATGCGCATGGCCGAGAGCGCGGGGAAGATAATGAGGCTGGAGATGAGCATGGCGCCCATCATGCGCATTCCGAGCACGACCGTCAGCGCCGTGAGCAGCGCGAGGAGCGAATGGTAGGCGCCCACCTTCACGCCCGTCGCGCGGGAAAAGCTCTCGTCGAACGTGACGGCAAAGAGCCGATGGTAGAAGAGGATAAAGAGCGCCAGCACGGCAGCCGCCAGCGTCACCGAGAGCGCCACGTCGCCGCGCGACATGGCGAGGATGCTGCCGAACATATAGCTGTCCACATCCGTGGTCATGCCCGTGGTGAGGCTCGTGACCACAATGCCGATGGCAAGCGCCGAGGCCGAGAGCACCGCGATGGCGGCGTCCGCCCCGATGCGGCTGTGCTCCGCGATGCGCAGCAGCAGGAAGGCCGAGGCCACCACGACCGGCACGGAGAACGCCAGCGGCGCGAAGCCGCAGGCGACCGCGACGGCCAGCGCGCCGAAGCTGACGTGGGAAAGGCCGTCGCCGATCATGGAATAGCGCTTCAAAACGAGCGGCACGCCGAGCAGCGCCGCGCAGAGCGAGACGAGGATGCCCACGGCGAAGGCCCGCAGGATAAAGGGATAGGTGAACATTTCCAGCAGCAGACTCACAATGCACCTCCAAACCGCTTGCCGGCGGGGGAGGCAAGATACTCCGCCACCGTGCCGAAAAACCAGCCGTCGCGCCCGATGTGCAGGATCGTGCGCGCCTCGCGCAGAGCGCCGCGCATATCGTGCGTGACCATGATGACCGCCATCTTCTCTTTTTCGTTGAGATAGCGCAGGGTCTTATAGAGATCCTGCGTGGCGGCGGGGTCGAGACCCGTGACCGGCTCGTCCAAAATGAGCAGGCGGTCCGCCGCGCACAGGGCGCGCGCGAGCAGCACGCGCTGCTGCTGTCCGCCGGAAAGCTCGCGGTAGCAGCGGTTCTGCAGCTCCAGCACGCCGAGCTTGCCCATGTTCATCAGCGCCGCGCTCTTCTCCGCGGCGGAGTAGAAAAAGTGCAGTCCGCGCTTGTTGGCAAAGCCCGAGAGTACGACCTCGCTCACCGTAGCGGGAAAATCGCGCTGCGCGCTCGTCTGCTGCGGAAGGTAGCCGATGGCGCCCGCGCGCTGCGCAGGGCAGTCGATCGTGCCGGCGAGCGGAGGAAGCAGCCCGAGCAGGCTTTTCATCAGCGTCGACTTGCCGCTGCCGTTCTCGCCCACCACGCAGAGGTAATCCCCCGCGCGGACGGTAAACGTCAGATGCTCGAGCAGCGCGCGGTGCTCGTAGCCGAGGCTTGCGTCACGGCACGCAAGCAGAATATCCCGGTCCATCACAGCAAGCCTCCTTTCAAAGCCTCGTAATTTCGCTGCATCAGCGTCAAATAGGTCTCGCCCGCGTCGAAGTCCGTGCGCGAGACGGTCTGCATCGACCACAGCCGTTCGATGCGCGCGCCGGTGCATTCGCTCACCGCCTCCGCGACCTTCTGGCTGCTCAGGTCGATGGTGTAGACGACCGGAATGTGCTCGTCGTTCACCTTGTCGATGAGGTACTTGAGCGTGGCGAGGCTCGGCTCGGTGTCGCCCGAGCAGCCGTGGAACGCCGCGCGGTAATGGAGGTCGTATTCCTCACAGAAGTACAAAAACGGGAAGCGGTCGGCAAAGATCAGCAGATCGCGCACGGCATTCGCGCGCAGGGCGCGGAGGTCCGCGTCGAGAGCTTCAAGCTGCGCGCAGTAGTCCTCGCAGTTCGCGCGGTAGAGATCGGCGTTTTCCGCGTCCGCCGCGCAGAGCGCGTCGGCGACGGCGCGGCAGAGCCTGATGGCGTTTTTCGGCGACGTCCAGATGTGCTCGTCGTACTCGACCTCGTCGCTGTCATCATGGTCATGCTCCGCATGGTCGTGAAGCTCGTGGTCGTGCGCGTCAGGCTCGTCGTGGTCATGGTCATGGTCATGCGCGTGGTCGTGGCTGTCCGCGCCCTGCATCCCCTCGGAGAATTCCTCCTCGCGGGCATCGACAAAGTCCATCATGCGCAGCACCGTGCCGATGTCCTCGCCCACGGCGTCGAGCATATCGTCGACCCAGACCTCGCCCTCGCCGCCGTTGTAGATGAAAACATCGGCGCGCGAGATGGTCACGGCGTCGAGCGGGGTCGGCTCAAAGCTGTGCGCCTCGCGGCCCGGTGCGAGCAGCAGCGTCACGTCCGCGCGGTCCCCCGCGACGGCGCGGGCAAAATCGTAGTAGGGGAAGAGCGTCGTCACGACGCGCAGCCGCCCGTCGTCCGCCGATCCCTCCCGCACAGCGCAGCCGCCGAGCGAAAGCGAAAGCACGAGCGCGAGCAGCGCACCGACGAGCCGTATCCTGTTTTTCCTCGCCGTCACGGCGCGCTCACCTCCCCGAAAAGACTGCTTTTCCAATCATACCATGCTTTTGCGGATTATCAAGTGATTTGTAATGAAATCGTCACACTTTCCCGCCGCGCCCTATGCTATAATAGCCACACTGGAGGATTTCATTCCAGCTTATTCTGTGAGGAGGCGCTGACCATGAAGCGTATGTTTTCTTTCTTCCTTGCCCTCGCGCTGCTCGCCGTGCTCAGCGGCTGCGGAAAGCGGGAGCCCACCCCGAGCAGGCCCGACGAGCCGACGCCTCCGCCGGAGGAGGGCATCACGCTCGCGGAGCTGAATGTGGAATTTGTTGCGGGCGACCGTGACACGGACGCGCTGATGCAATTAAAGAAGGAGCTGCCGCCACTGCTCATCGGCGCGCTCGCCGACGAGGGCGTGACGGTCGGCAGGGTCAATGTGACCTTCGGCGCAAGCGACGAGGCCACCGCCGACGCGCTCGCGCGCGGCTCGGTGCAGGTCGGCTTCATGCCGATGGAGACGTATCTGGCGCACGAGGACACGCTGCGGCTGGTCTCTGTGCCGGAGGAACCCGCCGGCGACACGGAGCGTGTCGGGCTGTATTTCCCGGTCTCCGACCAGAACCGCACGCTGCGCGCGGCGTTTGAAAAGGACGCGGCGGGCGGCGGCGCGCTGCACGCGTGGGAGACGCTGCTCGGCAGCTTCTGGATGGATAATGGGAGCGGCCCCGTGTTCGCCGTGCCTGTGGATGACGATGTGGCCCGGCGGTTTCTCGACAGCATGATGGACGTGAACGCCAATGGCATGATGGCGGACAGCATTCCGCGCCTGACAGAGTACGTCAGCGCGGATGAGGTGTTCTCCACTGCGGATCTTGTGGTGCTGCACGGCGAGGCTCCGGATGAGGCGCTTTGGATGGAGATCTACGGCTGCACGGTCGGCGGCGAGACGGTGTCCGTCAGTACCGCTGACGCCATCGTCGGCGGCGACGAGTTCGCTGCGGCGCTGCTTGCCGCGCTGGAAAAACTCAGTGCGGACGAGACGGCACAGACGGTGCTGCGGCTCTACGATGGAGACGGTGTGCGCTACGGTGGGGCCGACACACAGGCTGTGGAATTTGCGCAGTATCTGCTCGGCAATACAGAGGGCGTTTACCAGCTCACGAGCGAGTAAAAGAGAAACGCGCGGCGACGCCGCGCGTTTCTTAGCCTCTGCACAGGCTCAGATCATCATCTGTATCCCGTTGTCCTCAATGCCGATCTCGATTTTCGGCACACCGGGGGCATATTCGCCGTCGAGCGTCCAGGGAATGCTGCCGTCGCTCTCCGCCGTGACATGGCGGACATGGCGGAAGATGAGCGCGTTGCTCGTTTCGTATTCCTCGTAAACGATGGCGCGGATGGTGCGCTGGAGCTGCAGCGGCGTTTTCGGCACGGGCACGAGCATCAGCTCAAACTGCCCGTCGCACAGGTCCACCGCGTCGGGTGAGAGCTTCATCAGTCCCGCGATGGAGGTCGAGTTGCATACCGCGCCGAAGAGGTACTCGCCCTCGAACACCTCGCCGTCGGCGGTAATCTTCATGGGATAGGGGCAGAGCGTTTCAAGGTCCTTCACGCCCTCGAGAAGATAGGCAAAGTGACCGAACATATTCTTGATGTCCTGCGGCACGGTGTAGGCCGTGCGCGTGAACGCGCCGAAGGACGCGACGTAAACGAAGTTCTTTTCATTGAACACGCCCACGTCCAGGTCGCGCGGCTGAAGGCGCATGGCGCTCTGCGCCGCGAGCGCGGGATCGGAGGAAATGGACAGGCTTGCCGCAAAGTCGTTCGTGCTGCCGCCGGGCAGGTAGCTCAGCGGCGGACGCTTCTCCCGCGGCAGGCGCATGATGCCGTTGACCGTCTCGTTGAGCGTGCCGTCTCCGCCGTGGCAGACGACGAGATCAAAATCTCCGCCGAAGCGCTCGGCCAGCTCGGTCGCGTCGCCGTGCCGCCGCGTCTCCGCCACGCGGACCAGATAGCCCGCCTTGGAGAAGATCGAAACGGCGTCGAACAGCGGTGCGCGCGATTTCGTCTTGCCCGCGCGGGGATTGACGATGAACAGCAGCTTCTTTTCCACAGCATTCATCCTTTCTGCGAACGGAAAAAGTTTGAAGATTCGGTTAATTTTAGTATAGCACAGAAATTGCGCTATTGCAATTCCACAATAATCATAGTATGCTAAGCTTGATCTATTCTGAATACGGGCAGGCACTGTGCCGGCCGAGGGCAAGGGAGGAAACATGAAGCAGAAAACCTATCTTCACTGGGGCGTGACCATTACCGCCGCGGCCTGCGCCATTCTCGTGTTTTACGACACCTTCTTTCAGGACGGCGTGCTGTTTATTTTTATAGAAAAGCTCTTCGGCATCCTCAAGCCCGTGCTCTACGGTCTTGCGATGGCCTACCTGCTCACGCCCATCGTGGACTTTTTCGACCGTCTCCTCCGCGACAGGCTCGGCGTCAAGCGCGCCGGACTGATGCGCTGCCTGAGCATCCTTGTGACCTGGCTCCTTGCGCTGGGACTCGTGTATCTGCTCTTCAGCATCCTGATCCCCGAGCTGGTCGCGAGCGTATCGCTGCTTTTTTCCAATCTCGAGAGCTATTACCGCACCATCTACACCTGGGTCACGCAGCTTGTGGAGGACAATCCCTACATCTCCGAGCGCGTGCTCACGCTGGTCCGTGATTACTACAACGAGCTGGTCGACTGGGTGAAGAACACCGTCATTCCCGGCGCGCAGGTCGCCATCGTCGCCGTGACCGGCGGCGTGCTGAGCGTGCTGGTCTTTGCCAAGGACCTGCTCGTGGGCATCGTCGTTTCCGTTTACATCCTCGCCCGCAAGGAGACCTTCGGCCTCCACACGCGCAAGCTGCTCTACTCGCTCGTCTCCGTGCCGCACTATGAGCGCGCGCTGCGCGCCACCCGCGAGGCCGACCGCATCTTCTCCGGCTTTGTGCGCGGCAAGCTGCTCGACTCGCTCATCATCGGCATTCTGTGCTTCATCGTCTGCTCGATTTTGAAGTTCCCCTACACGCCCATCATCGCGGTCTTTGTGGGCGTGACGAACGTCATCCCCATCTTCGGTCCCTTCCTCGGCGCGATCCCCAGCGCGTTTTTGATCCTGCTCGTGAGCCCCCGCCAGTGCCTCTACTTTATCATTTTCGTCATTGCCCTCCAGCAGTTCGACGGCAACATCCTCGGCCCCAAAATTTTGGGCGAGACCGTCGGCATTTCGAGCTTCTGGATCGTCGTCGCCATCCTTGTCGGCGGCGGCTTCGGCGGCGTGCTGGGTATGTTCCTCGGCGTGCCGGTGTTCGCCTGCATCCACTCCGCCGTGAGCTTCCTGTGTGAATCGTCCCTGCGCAAAAAGGGCGTGACGGACGACGCGATCTTTGCGCCCCGTCGGGTTTTGACGGGCTCGACCACAACACTAAAAGGAGAATTCCATGAATAAGTGCATCCTCACCCTGTTTCTTTCCCTGACTCTGCTCCTCTCCCTCGCCGCCTGCGGCGGGAACGCCGACACGACCGACGCGCGGCGCGACGCGAACGAGATCGTCGTCGGCATCGCGCAGGACCTGGAAAACAGCCTTGACCCCTACACCTCCGTCACCGCCGCGAACCGCGAGGTGCTGTTCAACGTGTTTGAGGGCCTCGTCAAGCCCGACGCGGACGGCAACCTGAGCCCCGCCGTCGCCGAACGCTGGGAGATCTCCGACGATCAGCTCACTTATACGTTCCATCTCCGCCCCGGTGTGAAGTTCCACGACGGCAGCGAGGTCACGGCAATGGATGTCGCATGGTCGATCGACAAGGCCATGCAGTCCGGCAGCTGGAAGGCGCTGGACAATATCGACGCCGTGAATATCGGCGATACCTTCTCCGTTGTGCTCAAGGCTGCCGACAGCGATTTCCTCTCCTACATGACGCTGGCCATTACACCGGAGAACCACGCCGACGGCGCGGACCCGGTCGGTACCGGCCCGTTTAAGTACGTCTCCCGCGCCGCGCAGCAGAATCTTGTGCTGGAGCGCTTCGCCGATTACTGGGGCGAGGGCGCGAAGGTGGACAAGGTCACCTATCAAATTTATGAGAATGCCGAGGCGCTCGTCATGGCGCTCAAGAGCGGCGCGGTGGACATCTGCGCCCACTTGACCGCCACGCAGGCAAACCAGCTCACCGAGAGCTTTGACATTCTCGAGGGTACCATGAACCTCGTGCAGGCCGTGTATCTCAACCACGCCTACGAGCCGCTTGCGAACGAAACGGTGCGCAAGGCGCTGTGCTATGCGCTCGACCGCGAGCAGGTCTTTGACGTTGTGGCCGACGGTCACGGCACGGCGGTCGGCAGCAGCATGTATCCCAACTTCCGCAAGTATTTCCTGCCCGAGCTTGCCAACCTCTATCCGCATGACACGGAAAAGGCCAAGGCGATGCTCGCCGAGGCGGGCTATCCCGACGGCTTTGACCTCACCATCACCGTTCCCAGCAACTACCAGCCGCACATGGACACCGCGCAGGTCGTCGCCGAGCAGCTCCGCGCCATCGGCGTGAACGTGACCATCGACCCCGTCGAGTGGGCGAGCTGGCTGGAGAACGTCTATTCCGGCCGCCGCTATCAGGCTACCGTTGTCGGCGTGGACGCCAGCACCCTGACCGCCCGCGCCATGCTCGAACGCTTTACCTCTACGGCGAGTAATAATTTCACAAATTATTCCAACGTGGAATATGACGAAGCCTTTGCCGCCGCCATCCGCGCCGCGACCGACGAGGAAGCGACCACCCAATACCTCCGCTGCGAGGAAATTTTGGCCGAGACTGCCGCGAACGTCTACATTCAGGACCTCGCGGACCTCGTCGCCGTGCGCAAGGACCTCACCGGCTACCGGTTCTACCCGCTCTACGCCATCGACCTGAGCACCGTGGCCTACACCTGACGAAAATCCGAGGGCAGACGCCCTGACCGACAAAGCGAGGCGAACACCATGCGTTATACAGCGAAAAAAATCGCAACGATGCTGCTGACGATGGTGATCGTCTCGTTTTTGACCTTCGTTGCCTTCTCCCTCCTCTCCGGCGACGCGGCGACGCGCCTGCTCGGTACGGAGGCGACTCCCGAGCGGCTTGAGGCCCTGCGCATCGAGCTGGGGCTGAACGACCCGCTTCTCGTGCGCTACGGCCGCTGGCTGTGGGATGCGCTGCGCGGCGACCTCGGCACCTCGTACCGCTACGGGCAGAGCGTGAGCTCGCTCATCGCGCAGCGGCTGGGTCCCACGCTGACGCTCACGGCGCTCGCGTTCGCGCTCATCGTGGCGGTCTCCATTCCGCTCGGCGTGCTGTCGGCCAAATACGCCGGCGGCCGGCTCGACCGCGCGCTGACCGTGATCAATCAGGTCGTGATGGCGGTGCCGCCGTTTTTCACCGGCATCCTCTTTACCTATCTCTTCGGCCTTGTGCTGCATCTGTTCATCGCGGGCGCGTTCCCGGCGGGCGGCGTGGGGCATTACATCGGTTATCTCTTCTTCCCCGCGCTCGCGGTCGCGCTGCCGCGCATCGCCATGACGGTCAAGCTCCTGCGCACGTCGATCTTAGACGAGGCACAGCGCGACTACGTCCGCACCTCCATGAGCCGCGGACGCTCGCGCAGCGGCATCCTCTACCGCCATGTGCTGAAAAACACGCTCGTGCCGGTCCTGACCTTCCTCGCCATGACGGTCGCCGATCTGCTCGCGGGCAGCGTCGTCATCGAGCAGGTGTTCGCCGTCCCCGGTCTCGGGCGGCTGCTGCTGACCTCCATCGAGGGGCGCGACGAGCCGGTCGCGCGCGCCATTGTCGTGCTGCTTGCCTTCGCGGTCATTCTCTGCAATCTCCTTGCCGATCTGCTCGCGCGGCGCATCGACCCGCGGCTCGGCTCCGGAGCGGGAGGTGCGGCATGAGAAAAAACACCTTCCTGCGCGTGGGCCTCGTGCTCACGGCGCTGGTCGTCGGCTTCATTGTCCTTGGCCTTTTCTGGACGCCCTACTCCCCCAACGCCATGGACTTTTCGCGCCTGCTGCCGCCGTCCGCCGCGCACCCGATGGGCACGGACAAGTTCGGCCGCGACATTTTGAGCCGCGTCATGGTCGGCGCGGGCGATACGCTGCTCATTGCGCTCGGCACCGTCGCCATCGGCACCGTGGTCGGCACGCTCGTCGGCGCGCTGACCGGCTGGTACGGCGGCTGGGTGGACGAGCTGCTCATGCGTCTGAACGACGCGCTCGCCTCCTTTCCGAGCATTCTCATTCTGCTCGTGCTCGTGAGCCTGCTCGGCGGCGGGCGGGAGCACATGACGCTTGCGCTCGGCATCGTCTTCATCCCCAGCTACGCGCGTATCGTGCGCAGCGAGTTCGCCCGCGCGCGCACGCAGAACTACGTCCATTCGGCGGAGCTGATGGGCGCGTCCACCGCGCGCATCCTCTTTGTTCACATTCTGCCGAACATCTGGCACACGCTCGTCTCCGCCATCACCATCGGCTTCAACAATGCCGTGCTCGCCGAGGCGGCGATGAGCTACCTCTCCATTGGCGTTTCGCCCGACGAGGCGAGCCTCGGCTATATGCTCTCGGAGTCGCAGAGCATGCTCGACTCCGCGCCGTGGTACGCGCTCGGCACGGGCGCGGTCATTGTGCTGCTGATCCTCGGCGTGAGCCTGATCGGCGAGGGCCTGCAGCGCGGCGAGAACTGATTTTCAGAAAGGAGATGTCCCCATGGTCGAAATTCACGATCTGCACGTCCGCTTTCACGGCGCCTCGCGCGAGGCCGTGGCGGGCATTGACCTGACGATCCGCGACGGCGAGGTCGTCGGGCTCGTGGGCGAGAGCGGCAGCGGCAAGACCGTGACCGCCATGACGCTCTCGGGCCTCATCGAGCGCAAAAAGGTCACGCTCTCCGGCGAGGTGCGCTTCGACGGGCGCGATATTCTGCGCCTGCCCCGCGCGGAGCTGCGCGCCATTCAGGGCCGCGAGCTCGGCGTTGTCTTTCAGGAGCCGATGACCGCGATGGATCCCCTCATGCGCATCGGTCCGCAGGTCGAGGAGGCGCTTGCCGTCCACACGCAGCTCACAAAGGAGCAGCGCCGCGCGCGTGCGCTCGAGGCGCTGCGCGATGTGGACCTCCCCGCGCCGGAGGAAATTTACCGCAAGTATCCGCACGAGTGCTCGGGCGGCCAGCTCCAGCGCGTGATGATCGCCGCGGCCATCGTCACCGATCCGCATTTGCTGCTGCTCGACGAGCCGACCACCGCGCTCGACGTGACCGTACAGGCGCAGATCCTCGCTCTGCTCCGCCGGCTCAACCGGGAGCGCGGCATCTCGATGCTGCTCATCTCACACAATTTGCAGGTCGTGCGTCGCATCTGCTCGCGCGTTGCCGTGATGCAGCGCGGTCACATCGTTGAGGAGGGCGCGCCCGAGCAGCTTTTCACCGCGCCGCAGCATCCCTACACCGCCGAGCTCATCAACGCCATTCCGCGCCGCGTGCGCAGAGGTTAACGCCATGGACGACCTTGTTTTAGAAGTCAAAAGCCTTACAAGCTGGTACCGCGACACCGATGAGCATGGGCGGCGGCACGACCATACCGTGCTGCACGACGTGAGCTTCACGCTTCGCCGCGGTGAAATTTTGGGGCTCGTGGGCGAGAGCGGCACCGGCAAAACGACGCTGGTGAAAAATATCCTCGGTCTGGTCAAGACCCACACGGGCGAGATCATCCACTACACCAAGCGCCCGCAGATGATCTTTCAGGACCCCTACTCCTCGCTCAACCCCGCCTACACCGTCGGCTGGAGCTTAGAGGAGCCGCTGCGCATCTACGGCAAGTACGACGCCGCTGAGCGGCGCCGCCGCGTCGCGGAGATCGCCGAAAAGGTCGGACTTCCCGCCGAGTGCCTGACGCGCAGGCCGAACGAGCTTTCCGGCGGGCAGCGCCAGCGTGTTTCCATCGGGATAGCGCTCATCCAAAAGCCGCGGCTCATCATTGCCGATGAACCGGTCAGCGCGCTCGACGTGACCATCCAGCGGCAGATTCTGGAGCTGATGCGCACGGTGCGCGACGAGCTGGGCATCTCATTCCTCTTCATTTCACACGACCTCAACGTGGTCTATCAGCTCTGCGACCGTGTGATGGTGATGAAGGACGGGCGCATCGTGGAGGAAAACACGGTGCAGGAGCTTTTTGACCACCCGCGCGAGGCCTACACGCGCGAGCTGCTCTCTGCCGCCGACTGATGCCATGAAAGCCTTGTTTTCCCATTACAAAAAACTGCATCTCTGGCTGCTTGCGAACCTCGCGCTTCTATCGGCCTTTCTGCTTGCGCGGCGCAGCCGAGGCGCTATGAACGCCCTGACGGAGGGCTTCACAAACCCGCTGCGCCGCATGCTTGGCAGGCTGTGCGAGTGCGTCCCCTTCTCCGTCTCGGAGGGGCTGTACGTCCTCGCGGCGATGGGCTTTCTCGCCTTCCTCGTGCTGGGCGTGCGCGCCGTAGTGCGAAGCCGGCACAGAAGCGGCACAGTCTACGCGCTCGTGCTTGGGCTTGGGAACGCGGTTTTGACCGTCTATGTGCTCTTTTGCCTGCTCTGGGGCGCGAATTACTACGCTGACAGCTTCACCGACAAAAGCGGCATCGATGTCAGGCCGGTCGCCGTCGACGACCTCGAGCGCGTGACGCGGCAATTCGCCGCACTGGTGAACGAATACGCCGGAGACATCCCCCGCGCCGCCGACGGCGCCTTTGCCGGCGACCGCGCGGAGATTCTCGCCTACGCGCCGAAGATCTACGAAAATCTGTATGAGGAGTTTCCGTTCCTCGAAATGACCGACGTGCCGCCCAAGACCATGCGCTTTTCCCGCGTGATGAGCGCGATGGGCTTCACCGGCTTCTACTTCCCGTTCACGGGCGAGTGCAATGTAAACGTCGATTTCCCCGCCGCGACGCTGCCCACCACCGTCGCGCATGAGCTTTCTCACCGCCGCGGCATCGCGAGCGAGCAGGAGTGCAATTTTCTCGCCGTGCTCGCCTGCCTGCGCTGCGGCGACGCCGCCTACCGCTACGCGGGCGCGCTGTCGGGCTACATCTACCTTGCCAACGCGCTCTATTCCGCCGACGCGGAGCGCTGGCGCGCCGTGCGCGAAACGCTTGACGAGCGCGTGGTCGCCGACCTGCGCGCTTCCGGCGCCTACTGGGCACAGTTTGAGGGACTGGCGGACACGGTCTCCAACGCCGTCTACGACGGCTTTCTCAAGAGCTACGGCACCATCGGCGTCAAGAGCTACGGCGCCTGCGTCGACCTGCTGGTGGCGTATTTCAAGTAAAGCAGAAGCGGCTTGCATTGCAAGCCGCTTCGCGCGTTTTCGTCTGCCGGCGCGAGTGCGCCGCCGCAAGCGTTTTGCGCGGCAAAACCTTGACGGAGGGCGAATTCACTTCGCCCAAGCATTTCAATTCCCGATCCGGGATTCCAAAAAAGAAGCGGCTTGCCTTTCAAGCCGCTTCTTTTTT
>ERZ773139.3984-NODE-3984-length-12409-cov-2.698640_pt1 | contig 12409 bp, 11 predicted proteins | sample MGYA00580854_ERZ773139 | MGnify/ENA primary metagenome ERZ773139 (study PRJEB29015, sample SAMEA2737809) | human gut metagenome | biome: human gut; feature: human-associated habitat; material: faeces | place: China | collected 2012 ...
CGGCAAAAGCGCGGGATAATCGGGTCATTTCACGATAACACAAGTGAAAGAAAAACCAAGCAGATACATGCCGGCAAAAGCACCGATAATCGACACAGGCACCGCCAGAATCGGAATCAGCGTGGCTCGGAAATTCTGCAAAAACAGGTAAACGACCAGAATAACCAGAACGACAGCTTCAAAAAACGTATGAACCACCTCGTTAATTGAAACGTTGACGAACAATGTCGTATCATACGGAATATCGTAGACAATGCCTTCCGGGAAGCGTTTGGAAAGTTCTTCCATCTTGGACTTGACAAGTTCCGCCGTTTCCAGCGCATTGGCACCCGGCTGCAGATATATTGCAAAGGCGATGCTGTCCTGTCCGTTGAACTTGGAAGCGACGCTGTAATCCTGCGCGCCAAGTTCAATACGCGCCACGTCTTTCAGACGAAGCATGGCGCCGCTGTCGTTGTTGCTTTTAAGAATGATATTGCCGAACTCCTTAGCATCGACCAGACGGCCCTTGGTGTTGACGCTGTAGGTATAAGGCTGATATTCGCCCATCGGCTGCTGGCCGAACTGGCCGGCGGCAAACTGGGAGTTCTGTTCCTGTACGGCGGCTATCACGTCCTGCGGCGTCAGATTATAGTCAGCCAGCTTGTCGGGGCTGAGCCAGATGCGCATCGAATAGTCCTGAGAAGCAAACAGCGAAGCATCGCCGACGCCTCTGATACGTTTGATTTCATCCAGAACATTCAGCAGCGCATAGTTCGAGACATAAACCGTATCATAACGGTCGGAGGTCGAACGCATGGTAACAATCTGCAAGATGGAGTTTGACTTCTGTTTGACGGTCACGCCCTGCTTGACGACTTCGGCCGGCAGTTTGGCGGTGGCGGCCTGAACCTTGTTGTTGACGTCGATGGTCGCCTGATCGGGATCGGTACCGATGTCAAAAACGACGCCGATGGTCAGATAGCCGCTGGAGGTGGCGCTTGAGTACATGTAAATCATGTTCTTGACGCCGTTGACTTCCTGCTCTATCGGTGCGGCGACCGTATCGGCCAAAACCTCGGCCGTGGCGCCGGGATAAGTCGCCGAAATCTGAATTTCGGTCGGAACGATGTCCGGATACTGCTCAACCGGCAGAGCCTGCATTGAAACCAGGCCGGCCAGAACGATAACCAGCGAAATGACCGTCGCAAAAATCGGACGGTTAATGAAAAACTTTGAGAACATGACCGCTCCTATCTGTTAGCCGGCGATAAAATCATCGTATTCCGTACGGGTCAGAACCTTGTCGGTATAAACTCCGGCATCGGCCGAGTTTCCGTCGTCTTCCGTTTCAGTAACGTCTTCGTCCGCGGGAATTTCTTCAAGAACAATAACATTTGTTTCTTCGGCCGGTTCTGCTTCTTCTACGGCAAGAACACCGTCATCGACGGTTTCAGGCGCTGCAGCCTTTTCGGTAACGTAAGAACGCACGTTATCCATGGCCGCAGGCGCGTTTTCCGGCACGGGTTTGGTTTCCGCAGGCGCGGTTTCAACCGGAACTTCGGGAACCGGAAGTTCCTTTATTTCGGCTTTGGCCGGCGCTCCCGGGCGAACTTTCATAATACCGTTGACAATAACCGTATCTCCCGGATTCAGCCCCTTGTCGATAATCCAGCTGCCGTCGGGGGTGGTCAAACCGACCTGAACCGGAACCGCTTCGACAATGCCCTGAGAGTTGATGCGGTAAACGACCGAACCGTTCGGCCCCTGCATAACCGCCTCCTGAGGAACGACAATGGCGTCTTTGCGGATAAGGCCTTCAAGAACCAGACGGACAAACTGTCCGGGCACCAGTTTGCTTTCCGGATTGGGAAAAACGGCCCGGAGTTTCAGCGTGCCGGTCGTTTCGTCAATGCTCGGATTGACGAAGTTGATTTCGCCGTCATAACCGTAAGTTTCGCCGCTGCCGTATCTGACTTTGGCGTAAACGGTTTTGGAATGGCGGGGGGTGACAATCAGCCCCTGCTCGACCATGGAACCGAGTTTGAAAATTTCGTTTTCGGAAGCCGAGAAGATAACATAGGCGGGATCAAGCTGAGTAATGGTCGTCATCGGGGTATTGACGGCAATCAGGGAGCCTTCGCTCTGGGTTTCCATGCTGGTAATGCCGCTGATAGGCGCGCGCACCGTGGTATAATTAAGATTGAGCTGCGCCGATTTGACCTTGGCTTCGGCCAGAGCGGTGCTGGCTTTCAGAGCGTCAAGATTTGCCCGCGCCTCATCGCGCGACTTTTCGCTGACAATGCGTTCCTTAAAGAGTTTGGATATACGTTCCCACTGGGTTTCGGCTGCTTTGAGATTAGCCTCGTTCTGCGAAAGCTCGGCCTTAGCCTGCAAAAGTTCGACCTCAAAAGGTTCGGGATCTATCTGAAACAGCACGTCGCCTTCCCTGACCTTTGAACCTTCGACATAATTGCGCTTGAGCAAGATACCGCCGACACGAGCGCGGACTTCGGTTTCTTTTGAACCCTGGACGCGAGCCGCATATTCAAAGCTCAGCGGAATTTCGTGCGGAACGGCCTTAATGGCCTGTACGACGGGCGCCGAAGAAGACGCCGCGGTTTCCTGCCGGTTTTCCTCATCCTTGCAGGCGGCCAATGTCAAAAAGGCCGCGCCTATAGCCAAAAACTTATATCTGGATAACATGTTTCTTCCCCGAATTATTAAATTTTACATAAAAAAAATACTCTAATTTGAGGAAAATACAATACTAATCCGATTGTGTGGATATGTCTGAATGTTTTAAACCCCGGGCGTTGAAAAAGCAAATCCAGAGACTAGTTTTAACAATGCATAATCTTTCTAGCAAAATCTTATACAATAAAAATTTTCAAGGAGAATTATAATGACTGAAGGTGTACGCTATCCTACTTTTGCTTTTATTACCGGCGGCGTCGGTCAGGCTGACGAGGGCATTCCGCCCCAGCCGTTTGAAACCTTCTGCTATGACTCGGCTCTGATGCAGGCAAAAATCGAAAACTTCAACGTCGTTCCCTATACTTCCGTTCTGCCGAAAGAGCTGTTCGGCAAAATCGTTCCGCTGAACGACCAGATAGTCAAACAGTTTAAGCACGGCGCGGTTCTGGAAGTCATTATGGCCGGCAACGGCGCCAGCCGCGACAACCACAAGGCCATTGCCACCGGTCTGGGCGTCTGCTGGGGCAAGGACAAAAACGGCGAACTCATCGGCGGATGGGCCGCCGAATACGTTGAATATTTCGACACCTTCATCGATGACGAAATTGCCAGAGGCCATGCCGAAATGTGGCTGAACAAATCGCTGCAGCACGAACTTGACATCCGCGGCGTCGAAAAACATTCTGACTTTCAGCTATGGCACAACTACATCAACATTACCCAGCAGTTCGGCTACAGTCTGACGGCCCTGGGCTTCCTGAACTTCGAACACGCCGAACCGGCCAAAGCGTAGCCTCAGGAAACGCCTTACCGCTAAAAACAAGGCAGAGCAGAAATTTCTCTGCTCCGCCTAATTGTTTAAGAAATGTCCGATAACAATTTGAGGAAAAAACAATGGCTGACAAAATAATCAATCCCGCTGCGGCGTCCTCCGCAGCCTCCGGGAAGCCAAAGTCGGGCCTCGGCGTTCTGGCGCTGGCCAGTATCGTCATCAGCTCGATGATCGGCGGCGGCATCTATTCGCTGCCGCAAAACATGGCCGCCGGAGCTTCTGCCGGAGCCGTCCTTCTGGCATGGGTCATTACCGGGTTCGGCGTCTTTTTCATCGCCAACACCTTTCGTATTCTTTCAACCGTCAAACCGGACCTGACGGCCGGTATTTACATGTACAGCCGCGAAGGCTTCGGACCGTATGTCGGTTTTACCATCGGCTGGTCCTACTGGCTTTGCCAAATCTGCGGCAACGTCGGTTATGCCGTGATTACCATGGACGCCCTCAACTATTTCTTTCCGCCTTATTTTGCGGGCGGAAACAATCTGCTGTCGATTATCGGCGGTTCCGTACTCATCTGGGGGTTCAACTTTCTGGTTCTGCGCGGCATAAAACAGGCGACGGTCATCAACATCATCGGTACGATTGCCAAAATCGTTCCGCTGATTTTGTTCATTCTGATTCTGCTGTTTGTCTTCCAGTTTTCGAAGTTTGACTTTAACTTCTGGGGCGAACAGATTGCCACCAGGGCAAAACTCGGCGGCCTTTCCGCTCAGATTAAGAGTACAATGCTGGTTACACTGTGGGCCTTTATCGGCATTGAGGGCGCAGTCGTCATGTCTAAGCACGCCTCCAGCCCGAAGGCCGTCGGACGCGCTACGGTACTCGGTTTTCTGGGCTGCCTGATTATCTATATTCTGCTGTCGCTGCTGCCCTTCGGTTATATGACACAAGCCGAACTGGCCGCCATTCCGAATCCCTCGACAGCCGGCGTTTTGGAAAAAATCGTCGGTCCCTGGGGCGCATGGCTGATGAACATCGGTCTGCTGGTTTCGGTTCTGACCAGCTGGCTGGCCTGGACGATGGTTACGGCGCAGATTCCGCAGGCTGCCGCCCAAAACGGCACATTTCCGAAAGAATTTGCTGCCGAGAACGAAAATCAGGCGCCGTCGGTTTCGCTTTGGGTAACCAGCGCGCTGATGCAGCTGTTTATTCTGCTGGTTTACTTTTCCAACAACGCATGGAACACCATGCTGAGCATTACCAGCGTTATGGTGCTGCCGGCATATTTCTCAAGCTGCGCCTATTTGTGGAAAGTCTGCGAAGACGGCGAATATCCGAACGGAATTTATATCCGGCGTTCAGCGGCCCTGTTTTCGGCAATCATCGGTTCGATTTATGCCCTGTGGCTGATTTATGCCGCCGGACTGAATTATCTGCTGATGGCCGTTATCTTTATGGCGCTGGGCATTCCGGTTTACATGTGGGCACGGCATCAGGTTGCGCCGAACCAGCGCACGTTCACGACCGGCGAAGCGGTTATCGCCGCCTTTCTCATCGTGATTGCGCTGTGGGCAATTTACGCGCTGTCGCACGGCATTGTAGCCATGAACTAAAGCCTTATTTAAAAATGCGAAGCGGTTCGATGTCTAAAGACAACCGAACCGCTTTTTTTCGCGTTTAACAATTAACGGTTATGAAGCTCACGCAGAAAATCTTCCAGTTCTTCATAATCAATTTTTTTGTCGGCTTTCCAGCAGCAAACCATATTGGCGCCGCAGCCGAACTTACGGATAATTTTCGCTATGGCAAGAACACTGCCGTAATATATCGGCTCAATGTCGCCATTGCGAAATTTAATAAACACGGGCAAAGACTTTGAGTACTTTACCTTTGTCTGAACAACGCCCGGAACATCCGTGCGATCGTTTACCGTAACCACCAGCATCGTGCCGGCAAAACCTGCACTGTAACCCTTTGCGGTCAGTGCTTCAATTAATTCTACCTGATTCATAACTTAAAATTTTAGGCCAAATTCAGCTGCAAATTCGAGCTGTTTCTGGGCGATTGTGTTAATCTGTTCTTTCTGCATGTCCGGCAGGTGTTTTTTGAGACCGGCCAATAAGTAAACATACTGGCAGATTTCGCGCAAACCCATTTTGCCGTTTTTAATGCGGTAGTGTTTTGCCATATAGGCCGCGGCTTCCTTCACTTCGTCGGAAACATCAAACTCGAGCGGAAGCTGAAAAGTTCCGGCATATTTGACACAGCGGTCATAAATGCTGGCCAGTTCGTGAAACATCATCTGACAATTGCCGACGCGTTTGCCGTTCATCCAACAGCAGGCTTCTTCCAAAGTTTCATCAATCACATAGTAATAATCCTTCGGTGTTTTTATCATTTCGGGATTATATTCGTGATGATACTTCCGGCTCATTTGCTTTGCCATTTGTCCGGCAATCTGTTTTTTAAACGTCCGTTCCCAGCGCAAGGATAAGCGTTTGGTTACGGCGAAGACAATGTCTCCCGGCTCCTTTATCATTTGGGAAGCAACGTCACGAACGTTTTCGCCGCTGTTTTTTCCCTTGTCGAGAATAACAATGTTTTCCATCGGCACGCCCAGGTCGATACAGAACTCGGCCAGTCGCATTCCTTCCGTATAAAAAACAACGTCTTTTTGCTTCAGATGTCTGGAAAGAAGCCCTATGCCGCCGATGCACAAAACCTGCGGGCTTTGGCCTTCTGTAACAGCCTTATGATACAACCATGCCGCATAAACAGCCGATTTCGGGTCATCGTCTATGCAAGCCACATATTTCACACCAGCCAACTTGCCCTCTTTGTCGAAGCAGTCGGTTTTCAAACACAAATTTTCATGAATCAAAGTGGCGTAATGCCAAATCAATTCTCTTTTTTTCTTGTTCATAACTGTATTATTAAAGGGTTTATAAATTCGAAATCAAGAAAAACTGCAGGCATTATGTAAGGTAAAAATAAAAAACGTAATACAAAAGCCTACAATTATACTGAATATGAGAATTACTATACGCGCATTTTGGCAATATTGCAAGTATTTTGTCTATTTTATAAGAAAAAGTTTAAAATTCGAAATTTTACAAGATCTTGTTTTCCGCAAAATATTTCCATAGCGGAGCCAGATGCGTGGCCTGTTTTACGGCGCCGGACACAAGAAGTTCCCTTACCTCCTCCAGCGTCAGAAGATGAATCCTGACATCTTCGGTTGCGTCCTGATGCACTTTGCCGACCGGCTCAACATCTTCGGCCAGAAAACAATGCGTCAGATTGTCCGTAGTTGACGGATTGGCTGAAATGACCATATATTCGCGCCAGCGGCCGCCGCCGAAACCGGTTTCTTCCAACAATTCGCGGCGGGCTGCCGCTTCCATGTTCTTATCACTCTTTTCGCTGACGCCGGCGCAGAGCTCATAATCATTTCTTTTAAGTCCCGGACGGTATTGGCTGACAAAGACAAACTTCCCGTCTTTGGTTATTGCCAGCGTGTTGACCCAATCCGGGTATTCGAGAATATAATATTCGGGAACAATTCTTCCGTCCGGAAGCTCATAGCTGTCCCGGCGGACTGTCAGCCACGGACGATTGAACAAATATTCGCTGGAAAGCGTTTTCCATTTATCCTGTTTAAGCATCTGCATCTTAGCCTCCTTATTGCGGCAAGCGTAACAAAGATACTTTTACAAAAGATTAATGCCGTTGATTCTGGACAAAAAATGTGATAAATTGCTGTCAAGATAAATTTTATACGGTACTGAAATGAACGAAACCAAACTGCTGAATGACGGCATTGCCGCTCTTGAAAACAAAATTGTGACCGTGCGGGAACTGTGTGAAAAGCAGGTTCTGCTGTTTTATCGCGACGAACTGCGAAGAATTCGCCCCTGTCCGGAAAACGAACAGTTTCAGCGGCCGGGCAAAGGCATTGGCGGCCGCGGCGACAAAATGGTGTTTCAAAAACTGGTCTGCCGCGACGAAGCAGACCGTCCGATTAAGGAAAACGGCAGCCTGAAGACCAAAATCTGCGCCTTTGAAAACATAGAAACTTATGTCGATTTCATTGTCAACGGCAAAACGCCGCAGCGAAAGCCACTGGCTTTTTATAACGGCATGACCATGGAAGAATATATAAACATTCAAACAAGCACCAACATTTACGGCAGCCGTTCTTATTAAACGAAACCCCGCCTTATCGGCGGGGTTGTTTTTTTCGTTCAAAGAAGAAAACTATTCGACGTCTTCGGCGGCGTCCGGCTCGCTGACGGCGTCATTCAACGCCTCGTCGAGTTCAGAAACGCTTTCGCCCAGGACTTCGCTTCCGGTTTCTTCCTCCAGTTCCTCATCGTCGCCGGCATCGGCATCAAGCCAGGTAACGGAAACTACGCGTTCATCATCCGCGGTGCGGAAGAGAATAACGCCCTGCGTCTTACGGCCGGCAATACGGATATCCTTAACCGGCATGCGAATCAGTTTGCCGCCGTCAGTAACCATCATAATCTGGTTATCGTCCTCAATCGGGAAGGAGCTGACGATTTCCTTGTTACGGGCAGACATCTCCATATTGGCAATACCCTGTCCGCCGCGGCCGGTGGTGCGATATTCGTACGAAGAGGTACGCTTGCCGTAACCGGTGGAAGTAACGGAAAGAATAAACTGTTCCTTCTCTTTCATTTCCCTGTAGAGTTCCGGCGTCAGCACGCTGAGCTCAAGACCGGTTTCTTCTACGGAAACCTCGCAATCGCCGCCTCTTTCGGCCTGAATGCGTTTGGCCGCCGAAGATATGCGGGCATATTCGTCGCGCTGTTCGGAAGTGGCGTCGCTGTGATTCAAAATGGACATGGAAACAACCTCGTCGCCGTCAGCCAGCTTGATGCCGCGAACGCCGGTCGAGTTGCGGCCGACGAAAACGCGAACCTCGGTAACCGGGAAGCGGATACATTTACCGCTGCGGGCCGCCAGCATAATGTCGTTTTCTTCGGTACAGATACGAACGTTAATCAGCTTATCGCCCTCGTCAAGCTTCATGGCGATTTTGCCGTTGCTCTGAACATTGACAAAATCCATCAGCGAGTTGCGGCGGACATTGCCCTGTGAGGTGGCAAACATAATCGACATATCTTTGCAGTCATCCTCACACTCCGGCAGTTTCATAACCGTGGTGATGGTTTCGCCTTCATCCAGCGGCAGGAGGTTAATAAAGGGCTTGCCTTTGGAGGTCGGCGAACCGAGCGGCAGCTTGTAAACCTTCATTTTGTAAACCAGTCCTTTGGAGGAGAAGAACAGTACCGGCGTGTGGGTGGAAGCCACAAACAGACGGGTAACGAAATCTTCGTCTTTGGTCGCCATGCCCGACTTGCCTTTGCCGCCGCGTTTCTGCGCTTTATAGGCATTCAGCGGCACGCGTTTGATATAGCCGGCTTCGGTAACGGTAACCACCATTTCTTCACGCTGAATCAGCGATTCAATGTCGGTATCATACTCAATGTCTTCAATTTTGGTGCGGCGCGGCGTGCCATATTCATCGCGAATAGCAACAAATTCGTCACGCATAATGCCGTAAAGTTTTTCACGGCTGGCCAAAATCGACAGGCATTCTTTGATTTCTTCGCCGATAGTGATTAATTCCTCATGGATTTTGTCGCGCTCCAAACCGGTCAGGCGCTGCAATTTCAAATCAAGAATAGCTTTGGCCTGAGCTTCAGAAAGGCGGTAAGTTCCGTTTTCAACCTTACGGTCGGGTTCATCAATCAGCTTAACCAGCGTTTCAACCTCTCCCGCCGGCCATGCTTTGCGCAGCAAGGCGTCCTTGGCTTCCTGCGGATTGGGCGCATTGCGGATTAATTCAATGACCGGGTCGATGTTTTCAACGGCAATGGCCAAGCCGACCAAGACATGCGCACGGTCGCGGGCTTTGTTAAGCTCAAAAATCGTGCGGCGGCGGATAATTTCTTCGCGGAATTCGACAAAGGCCTGAATGATGTCTTTCAAATTCATCATCATCGGGCGGCCGTTGTTAATCGCCAGCATATTCATACCGAAACTGGTTTGCAGCGGCGTGAATTTGTAGAGCTGGTTCAAGACAACATCAGCCTGGAAATCGCGTTTGATTTCGATAACCACGCGGACACCATGGCGGTCGGATTCATCGCGGATTTCGGAAATTCCCTCGATTTTCTTTTCTTTAACCAGTTCGGCAATGCGGGTAATCAGCGCCGCCTTGTTTACCTGATAGGGAATTTCATGAACGATAATCGCTTCGCGGTCTTTATATAACTCCTCAATAGTAGCCTTGGCGCGCATCATCACCGAGCCGCGGCCGGTGTAATAAGCGGACTTGGCTCCGCCGTAACCCAGAATCAGACCTCCGGTCGGAAAATCAGGGCCGGGAACAATATTAATCAAATCATCGATGCTGATTTCCGGATTATCAATATAAGCGCAGCAGGCATCCAAAACTTCGCCGAGGTTATGCGGCGGAATGTTTGTGGCCATACCGACGGCGATACCGTTGGCGCCGTTAACCAGCAGGTTCGGATAAGATGCCGGCAAAACGGTCGGTTCCTGCAGGGTTTCATCATAGTTGGGCATAAAATCGACGGTATCTTTATCAATATCGTCAATCAGCGAATGGGCAACCTTGGCCAGGCGGGCTTCGGTATAACGCATGGCGGCGGCAGAGTCACCGTCCATGGAACCGAAGTTGCCCTGTCCGTCCACCAGCGGCACCCGCATGGAGAACGGCTGAGCCATACGAACCATTGCCTCATAAACCGAGATGTCGCCGTGCGGGTGATATTTACCGAGAACATCACCGACGATGCGGGCGGATTTACGGAACGGGCGGTTATAGTCATAACCGTTTTCAAACATGGAATAAATAATGCGGCGGTGCACCGGTTTCAGTCCGTCGCGGACATCCGGCAGCGCGCGGGAAACAATTACGCTCATTGCGTAATCAAGGTAAGAACGGCGCATTTCCTCCGAAATATCAACCGGGGCAATGTCTTCGTTCGAACCGACTACAGGCATATTTTCTTCAGTCACTTTAATTACCTTTCTTTTTTAAACTGTCCCGATGATAGCAGAAGCGAAGATTTAATTCTAACGAATTCGTGAACTTATAAACACCCTTCCCCTCTGTATGGGCAAAAAAAGGGCCTTATTTTCGATTTGGCAAAATTTCCGCCGGCAAAAGGTTAACGTGAATTGCTTCAAAACGCAAAAAAAAGCCTTTTTTTGATGACTACGGACGGGCATTATTGACTTATTAACCTTTTGCCTGTAAAAATGGCTTTAAGAGCTAAACACTCTGCTACAAGAATTTACTAAATTCCATCTTAGGTGGGAGTCTGTCCGAATATACTGAATAGGCAGGCAGTTTCTTGTAGGCTGTGTTTAGCTCCCACACTTTTTTAATATAAACAAAATCTACAAGGATAAAAATCATGTCTGCATATAGCTATTGTTCAAAATCCCAATATCCGCAACGCGCAGCCAAACGGATGATCGGATTTCAGATTTTTTGCTATCGTCACAAATATAAACTCAGCACCGAAATTTTTTGCAAAAGATGCGGCATCTCGCCGAAAGAGCTGGAAAAGGTGGAACTCGGTTTGCCTTCTCCGGGGGCGCCGCGCTGGCATTCCATACGCAAAATTTTAGAAAGCAACAATTTGCAGCTTCATATCGAGCTTCGGCCCAAAGAGGCATAGCCAAAAAAAAGAGGTTCCGCCGGAACCTCTTTTTTCAAATATAAACCTTTAGAACGGGATATCGTCATCCAGATCGGCAGCCGGTGCCGCAGCGGGAGAGCTGTCCCAACCGGCATTGGAGGCCGAACCGGAGAAGACATCATTGCCGCCGGCGGGAACGCCGTCACCGCGGCCGTCAAGCAGAACCATATTGCCGGAGAAGTTTTGCAGAACAATCTCGGTGGTGTATCTTTCCTGACCGTTATTATCTTCCCATTTGCGGGTTTGCAGCTGGCCTTCCAGATAAACTTTGGAGCCCTTGCGCAGGTATTTTTCGGCAACATCAGCTAACTGCGGGTTGAAAATGACAACGCGGTGCCATTCCGTTCTTTCCTTGCGTTCGCCGGAGAGCTTGTCTTTCCAGCTGTCCGAAGTGGCAATGTTCAGGTTGACAACCTTGGTGCCGCTGGCGGTGTTTGCAACTTTCGGGTCTGCCCCCAAATTACCGACTAAAATTACTTTATTAATACTTCCAACCATTGTGATGTACCTATTCTTAAAATTAAAACTGCGGGAATTATATATTGATTTCTTTCAGATGAAAACCGAAATCAATAGACCTGTGTATATTCCCCGTTACGGATTTGATAAATGCCGTAACTGATTGAATTGCTGGGGTCGCCGTTGTTAAACATCATCTCGCCCCAGCCGGTGTCGAACTTGTTTTCGGCCAGTGCGCGCGCCAATTTGTCATATTTGAACGAATCGGCTTTGCGTACCAGCTCCTGCCAGAGCTGAACCGCCGAATAGCCGTAAACCGAAAGCCCTTCCGGTTCCACGCCGAGCAGGCGCAGCTTTACCAGCGTTTCGGCAAAGTCGGGACTGTCTTTCAGAGTGGGCAGCGAGAGGACAAAGGTTCCTTCGGCCCTTTTGCCGAGGGCATCGCGAAAATCTTTCTGCGCCTGATATTTGTTGACAAAGATGATAAAGTCTTCCCGCTCGGATTTCAGGCTTTTGGCCATACGCGCCACACGTTTGGACTTGCCCATGATATAGGCAATTTTATTGCCGTCGCGGATAACGTCTTCGGCGATGCGGTCATAATCGTCATCATAGTTTTGAAAGTTGTATGACTGGAAAGCGGCCGTTTTTCCCGCATCGGCAAAAAGTTTCTGAACCGCGGCGGCAACCTCGACAACGTCTTTGTCATTCCGGTCATAAATCAACGCCACTTTAC
>ERZ773139.3990-NODE-3990-length-12379-cov-6.803067_pt1 | contig 12379 bp, 9 predicted proteins | sample MGYA00580854_ERZ773139 | MGnify/ENA primary metagenome ERZ773139 (study PRJEB29015, sample SAMEA2737809) | human gut metagenome | biome: human gut; feature: human-associated habitat; material: faeces | place: China | collected 2012 ...
ATAAGCATGTTGTCAACGGTGTTGAAGTTTATGACTTCACTTATATCAACTGGTTCTGGATAGGGGCTGCATTGATGTCTGTATTGTTGGCATTGCTGGTGTGGAATGCGAGGAATAGGGAGTAGTATTCTTTAGAGGATACAGAAGAAGCGTATCACCTTTTCGAAAACCGATTGGAAGGGGTTATTAAGGTTGCGATAACGGGAAGCGGAGCTGCCAAAAAGCTACGGCAGCAGCGGCAGCTACATTGAGCGAATCGACTCCATGTGACATGGGGATGCGGACTACATAATCGGCTTCGGCAATCGTTTTGTGTGATAGCCCGTCACCTTCAGTACCCATTACGATAGCCAGCTTTGGCTCGTTTGCCAAGATAGGGTCGTCAATAGAGATAGAATCATCTGTAAGTGCCATAGCTGCAGTACGGAATCCTAAATCATTAAGTTTGCCGAGAGGGCCGTCCAGCCATGTCCATGGTACGAGGAATACCGAACCCATAGACACTCTTACTGCACGACGATTGAGCGGATCGCAGGAAGTAGGAGTGAGCAGTACGGCATCTATGCCGAGGGCAGCAGCCGAACGGAAGATTGCCCCGATATTGGTAGTGTCAACCACTCCGTCCACTACTACGATGCGACGGGCTTTCCGGCATACTTCTTCAATACAGCGCGGCTTAGGACGACGCATAGCACATAGGACACCGCGTGTAAGAGTATATCCGGTGAGAGTGGAGAGCAACTCCCTCTCTCCGGTATAGACGGGAATGTTGCCACTGCGTTCAATAATGGTGGCTGCATCGCCTGTAATGTGCTTCTGCTCGCACAAAAGAGCTAACGGTTCGTAGCCTGCATCCATAGCGACAGAAATAACTTTGGGACTTTCTGCTATGAAGATGCCTTTGGAGGGTTCGATACGGTTGCGTAGCTGTGCTTCGGTGAGTGTACTGAAGATTTCTACCCCCGGCTGTGAAAGGGAGGTTATTTCTATGATGGGCATGTTACTATTAAATGGCTTTTTGTGAATGATGCTTTGGTTGTTATTTGTAATATAAATGATTTATTACGCAAAGGTAATTCATTCTGTGATTAACACTTTAATATTTTCTGAAAATAATATATTATTGGCAATAATCAACAGACGGATTTCTTTTCTGTTGTTTTCCGTGGCTGTTAATCTAATTCCGTTTTCAGAGGTTACTTCTATCATGAAGATTATCATTTTGACAAAATTACGGAAATTGGATTATTAATACAATACCAAATTTAATTAAAAGCAATATGGACGAATTGAATATAACAAACACTAGGCAAAACTCATAGACGAACGAATAGCCGTTTGTCACAACATGTCTTCAGTCTTGCTTTCGATCTTTTTCGCAATCTTGGCAATGTCTTGCACTGACGGTATCAGCAATTCTCACAGAATCCTGTTATCCAGATAAGTAAAGACCAAGGAGCTACGATAAAACGTAGCCCTTTTCTTTATTGTCCGAATGGAGCATTTGCCCCATTCGTTTATTCTAGACAGGGACGCACGCCATGACCTGCACTTTTGCTGAAACGGTCTAATGGCCATACCCAATAATTAGTATAGAGAGTAAGATTATGGGCATAGTTAGAATGGGTAGACGTTGCTGACCAAGTATGTCCCAGCGAACCTACTGCCGATAGGTGTCCTCCTGATGATATTCGTTCTCCCGTCATAGGGAAGAAAATTGTTCCTCCAGTCTTGTTTGGTCCGCAATAGAAGTTCCATCCTGGAAGGCTACTATTCCATTCTCCGTTATATTTAGCAACAGTATTGGTGACGTTTTCCCCTGTTGTGGTGAATCCTGTAAAGGTATTGCTTGGTGGCATCGCGAAACCCACTGGGCAAGGGTCGTATACGGTTTTTGTCACCGGATTGTCGTTATAGACGTTGCTATTAGTGTTGTTATCTGCATTCCATAAATTGAAGTACGTATTGTCTCCCCCGATTTCTTTTTGCATCACATCGGGCTTGCGAATGTAGTTTTTGATACACTCGTTGCCAAACGGGAATGACTCTACTGCATGGTTGGCTGTTGAAGCAATTCCTGCTGCGTTATACCATGTTTTATTTTTGTAAGCATAACCGCTGGATGGGCGCAAAGGGTCTTTGCGTCCCCATTCGTAAAAAGTACAGTTCCCTTGGGTAGAAGTAGTTGAGCGCATTTGGTTGACAGTAATAAGGCGCGTTTGCCCGTGGGCAATGAATTGTACCTGGCAGCTTCGGGCTGCATAATTGATGACTTCTCCTTCGCACCAGCCCAAATGAATAGGCATGAGGTCGTGGGACACATTTTGATGGTTGGTCACCTTGATGGTATGGTATATATTCTCGTCCGTAATCCAAATGTGCCAAGACCAAAGAATTGTGTTTTGACTATCTTTAATGGCTATAAGCGCATTTCCCTGTCGGATATTTTCTTTGTCTACCTTGAAAGAAATCGTACCACCGTTGGTTCCGCTATTATACTTAATGTCGGTTACCAGCGAAGGGGCATCCTGCCAAACCAGTTCGGCTTTTACGGGGACGCAATCTGTATTTTTAGCGATATAAGGGTCGGTTATGCCATTGCCAAGATGATTAATGAACGGGTTCAACGTCCCCTGTATGGAAGCCTTAGACGTGTATGCCGCGTAATTGACCTGTCCATTATTGATGGCATTGCCGTATACCAAAGGGAAAGAATACGTGCCCGGTGCATTTACGACGTAACAGTTTGCCGTGTTTTCCACGTCTGCCGCACCCGTACTGTTCGACAGGTTGTAAGGAACGGCTTTAGAACCTTTCTCTGCTGTTGCACGAAGGGCTGTCGTATGTACACTTTGGGATACACCGGTTTGTGGAGTAACTTCAGCGTTAAAGGAAGTGGCAGTTTCGCTTCCCGTTCCCCTTGAGGTAAACTCGGTGAGCCAGCCGGGTTTGGTGCTACTCCATGTCTTTCCGTTGTTGGTCGAGTATTGGGTGGTCCACTCCACTGGCTCTATAATCCCCTGATTGTTTTTTCGGTAGCTGGTAACACTGTACGATTGCGTGCCACCCAAATAATTAAAGTTTAAGGTTTCGGAGGAGACTGTCAGTATGTATTGCCAATTAATCGAGGTACTTGATAGTTGGTAAGTTACCGTTTTTCCCATCTGCCATACGCTTTTTCCGATACGTCCGGTAAGGATGTTGTCAGTTACTCCATCGTTGAATACCACTTCGATTACTGCATTGTCTGGCAAAGTTTGCGGAATCATCATGAAAGTTTGCTCCGGAGCGGTGATTGCTGTGTTTGGAGTTCCCGAAGTCGGTTGATTCAGTGTTTGCGAGAAGTTTTTCGGATTGCTAACATGACTCCACGTGTCAGTTTCGAAGTTATAAACTCCTGTCGAGTTCATACCTTTAAGTGTAACGCTTTTTACAGTGCCTGCTTTCATATCGCTGCCGCATACGAATTTTACTGCCGTCAAAGCATGGCGGAACCTCAGATTAACAGCCGTATTGGTTCCACCGTTGATTTCTTCCGAAGCTGCCACCAGTAAATCTTGTTGCTCCGCTACATTGTCTGGAATCGTACAGGTTACAGTCGGCGCTCCAGCGATTTGTCCGGAGAGTTGATAGGCATTGTTATTTTGAGGCGCATAGGCAAAGAATTTCAGTTTATAAGCATTGCCGGGCCAATAATGTGTAGAAGCGGGAAGCCATGAACTGCCTGTTTTACTAACCGTAACATCATACATGTAATTCGGCTTCTGCGTATTGTTCCAACTGCCGGTATACGCATAAGCAGATATGCCGAACGCATCGTACATATTATTCGAGGTGACAGGAATAGAACGGGTAGCCGGAACGCTGTCGGAAGAGAAGGGAGACGCTATACTGTCTGCATAAAGTGTATGCAGGTAAAATGGGGTTCCACTGTTCGACTGTAAGGTAGATACTGTTGAGCGTGTCTCTGCTCTACGTTCGTTTTGGTCAAAAGAAATCCAAGTGTTTTGAATCTCCGTATGAAAGCTGATACGGTTTTCCAAACGAGGCTGTTGTACTTCATCGGTACAAGAAGTCGTAAGAATGAATATTGCTAATAATCCTTGAGCGATTGGATGGTGTATAAGTCTATGATTTGCCATATATTAATATTTTATTTTGCGCAAAGTTAAGTCTTAAGAAGTGTTTTGGAAACGATTCTGAATGTACTTTTTATGGACTTATATACTTGAATTACAGAGATATTATTTGTTTAAACAATGTACATCCTTGACTGTTTTTCATGTCAATCTATCCTTTTAAAGGGTTTTATGGAGGAAAGAATAAAAAAAGGCAAAGGTATTTTTATCCTCTGCCTTTTCGTTCTTAGTATTTAAAGCTCAGGTTAATGGAAAGTTAAAGCTCAGGTTGTTTTTACATGTCTGTCAGAACTTCTACAGTTTCCCAGTCTTCTACCGTAATGCTGAATTTGATAGGACCTCCTAAAATGTCCTCACCACCGGTTCCGGGAGTTTCATCGGTATTCGAATTTCCGCCAGGATTTTCCGGATTTGGATCAACTTTACCGGCACCACCGCCGTCAGAACAGAAAGTCAAGTTATAAACATACTTTTTGCCCGGTTCCCATTGCTTAATAGTCTTAGTATTGATTGCCACGGCTGAATAAGCATACTTGCCGGTTTTGGGGTCATTGGTAGTAGGAGCAGGATAAATCAATGTTTCACCGGCTTCGCTTAAATTAGAAATACGGCAGAGAACGGCAAGGTAAGCACCCTGTTTGTTGATTTCAGCATCGGGGTCGTTCTTTACTGCGTTCCACGCAGTAATCTGTTGCGGGATAACCATGAAATTGTTTTCACCAAACATGACAGACTGAAACTCGGTAGAGTTCAGCACCACAGCTTTCGTTCCGTTGCTGTAATAAGCCTTTGAAGGAATGTTCAAATCTGTCTGATTACTCCAGTTATTGATTGGCAATTTGGTATTATCGAGAGTAGATTCCGGGAAAGTAAGAGTGGCTTTCGTTGCCATGTTTACCAGTTTTACTCCGATAATCTCAACTTTAACGGAGCTTGCCTTTTCATTCTTGGCTTTTACCTCGATTTGTGACAAGGCGTGCTTGAATGTCAAAGGTACAGGACTACTGTTATAATTATCTTTCGTACCGGTATTGTAAGCCACCAGCAAGTCTTTGTGTTCGGTTACGTTGCCTGCTGGAGTGAAATCAGTAATCGTTTTGGCATCTTTGGTAATAGAAACCCTACCTTTTCCGGCAGCAGGACCATTGGCGTATGCGTAGAATTTCAATGCATAGTTCGGCCAATAGTAAGTTTCCGCAGTGTTCCACTCACTGCCACTTTTTGTTACAGTAGTAGCAAATTCTGTTCCGGCATCCTTAATGGCTGTTACTTTGAAAGTAGACAAAGAGGCGGTAGTTTCCTGATTAGTACGAGTAGCGATGTCAATCAGTGTGCGGAAAGAGATAGTGCCTCCGGTGTTTACATCCACAATTTCGTCGTTGGAGCAAGCTGCCAACATCGTATAGGCAATTGCCATGCTTAAAATAAAGTTTTTCTTCATATAAATTATAATTAGTGATTAATGGTGTTAGTTTATTATGTACTTATTACATAGATATATCTATTTCTACCGTACTCCATTCGTCTACGTCAGGATTGAATCCTCCACCGTTGTCTATGGGTTTGGGGAGGGGAAGCCCGTCAAGCAGGATGTGTACATTGGCAGGGTCGGGAGAGTTGTGTATCTTCTCGGTTACATCATACGTAAAACTGTATTTCTTCCCGTCGTTCAGTATGGCATACACAGTAAGATACTGAGTGTTGGTCGATGTGGCCGGATAACCGAAAGTGTAGAAGTCTGCGTTTACAGTCGACTTGCTGTCGGATGTCATGTCGAACGGTAGAGTAGCCAGTTCCTCTGTCGGCAGGTTTGTTCCCAGCATAAAGCCGTCCGACATATTGGTAAGCGAGCCGAACAGTTCTCCCTCGGTGAGGTATTTCAGGTTTTCTACATTCTTGATTTCCACCGTGTAATGGCATACTATGGCTTTCGGATACAGCGTCAACGTCTGTTCCTTTGCCGAAGCTACTACTTCCACTTCTTCCATGCGGTCGCTCCACAGCTTGTCAGGCGTAAATTTTACCCGTTGCTCGCCAGTATTTCCGGCACGCGGAACCGGACGCGGGAAAGCTCCATCCGCCAGGTACGCTTTAATACTTTCATAGTGGTCGGTGTTTCTGAAAAGGATAAACTCCGTATCGTTGTTCATACACAGTGCGCGGTAACGCCCGACAGAGACAGTTATCTTTCCTTCCATGTGGTTTCCGAACTCATAGATCAGCGGCTCTTTCCCTGTTTCTGGGAAAAGGTAAAGGCGCATACTTGCGGGATGAGCCTCGGGAGCATATTTCCAATTGAATATCACTTGCATTTCTGTTGTGTGAGCATGAGCGAAACACAATTCTTTGTGCTCGCACGCCGTGACTAGGAATATTATGGTGATAAAGGTAAGAATGTGCGTGATTTTCATCGTTTTCCTCCTTTCTTTGCATTATAGTTTCCATTGCCAAGCAACCATACCAGCGACATTTCCGCTTTCGTCGGACCAAACCAACGGCGTTGTTTGGTTGCCTGCCATACATAGTGATTATCCGTAGGCAAATATTCGTAATACGTTCCTCCCCAATAACCCACACCGATCACGAAATCGAGGTTCAGCCGTCGCGTTATGGGTAATGAGTAGCCATATTCCAGTCCAGCACTGTAATTCATTTTCTCCCAAAGCGTACCGCCCGGTTTCCCGCCCATGTAGCCGTGTCCTCCGGTTTCGAAGTCATAGGTAAATACTTGTCCGTAGATGCCGATATGGTGCCCGTTCAACGGACTACCTTCGGTTGTCCGGTTGAAGTATTTCCGTATAGCCAGTTCGCCACCGTAGATACGCCAGTAGTAGTGACGACTGTTGCGGTTCCACCATGCGTACATCCAGTTTCCGCCCACAGAGAAGCCTTTGGCCACATAAAATTCTACACCGATATTTGGTACAAGAAGGGCATCGTAAAGCAAATTAGTTTTAACAGCCATGTAGAATGGAGAGCACACTTGTGGCTCCGTCTCTAAAACGATGGTACTGTCTTTTTCCGTTGCGTAGGAGGGAGGAGTGGTACATTCTGCCGTTACGATTTCCGTATCACCCTCGTCTTTGATTTCCTCTTGTGGCGTTTCGCAAACATATTCCACTTCTATCAGCGAGTGTCGCAGTTCGGGGAAGAAATGTTGTTCCATGTAGCGCCAGCAGTTTCCTTGCCGGAGAGTCATCAGTTGCTTTTTCCTGCCGTCAACCACGATGCCGTTTTTCACCACCCATTCGGGCGTATGATACAGAATCTGTAACACCTCTTCTTTATAAGGCATGTCAGAACACTCTACTTTGGCTTGCAGAGTTGCCCAGTCGATGCCTCTGTGAGTTTTCGTAACCACAGCCGATTGTTCGGCAGGCAGTCGTAAACCGAGGTAATCGCTGATAGCATTGGTTCTTTTTTTCGATAAAACTTTATTAAATGAGGTATTCCCTTCGGGAGAAGCACCAGATGTGATGTGTAATCGGTTTAAGCGATATGTGCTGTCGGCTGACAGTGTGTAAAGAAACTCCAATAGCTTGCCCATACGATTCCGGTTATCCTGATATGTGGAATCGAACCGGGATATTCCCTGTCGGTAATAAATTTCTACGGTCAGTGTGTCGGTAGGCTGAGTATCATTTGCCCACGAAACAAGACTCCCGGCGGACAGTATGTACAACAATATTTTTCTTTTAAATTTTGTCATAGAAATGAATTAACTGTCATTCTGTTTTTGGATGCAAAATTAGGTATAATATTCGATGTGCTCTCTTTTGTACAATGTACATCTGTGTTTGTGTAATATGTTGATTTTTAGGAGTAAATTGGTTTTTGCTAATGTACAAGATGGAACGAATATAATTGAAACGGGCGGCTCCTTATTTCTATTCGGAAAACTGGGTAACGGATGCGGTAGTTTTCGATAACTTATCTCATAGCGTATCCCGGTTCTTGCAGATGCGTTTTTGGAGTATAAAAACCGCCTGCAAATACGAGAATTACGGCGGCTTTAGGGATAAAATGAGTCGTTGGTATCTTCAAATAATCGTCCGTCTCCGTAACGGGTAAAAGACAAGACTATAAATGAAATAGATATTTCATGGAAGGCAATGGCAGAGCCATCAAAAAGAACGATTGGAATATTTAGAGGACCTCATATCTGTCGGATACAAGGTCTTTAATTATGAGTTGTTAAAATGAGAGCAAATCACAACGAAACATGTGCTGTTATGGCAACAGGAGTGTTGTTTCCAATGTTTCAAATGTTTCCAATGTTTCAAATGTTCTGTACTCTATAATAGAAAAATTCTGCATACATAATTGATATTCTCATTACTTATGTATGCAGAATCTTATGCACACCACACATCTAAACTATTAAACGTATTTGTGGCATTACAGAGATGCACTGTATCTGATCAATACATATCCGCCTACTATCTGCATTGCCATTCCCGGCAGGCCGATGCGGAAATCCTGTACAGCTTGGAAGAAACTGCCAACCATGGCCCATTCGCCTAAAGTACCTGCTATCTGATAGAACAGTACAACAGCCAATAAGATAGGGAGGGAGATGCGGTTGAAACGGTGTGCTGCCCAACCGGCGGCTATTGCCAGCAATACGGACTTCAGCAAGATGGCGGGGAGTACTGCCGGAAGCGGCATTCCGAACAATAATGAATTGGCTATCGGGGAAAGAACCGCAGTCAGCAATCCCACTTTCCAGCCGAATTTATATGCGCCGATTAAGGTGAAGAAATAAATGGGCAACCATGTTATGCCGCCTTGCGGTATAAGGTGGAAAAGTTGGGGTAATGCCATATTGCCTGCAATGAACAATGCGGCTATCAAGTAAGTTTTTACATTGCTGTAATCCAGCGAATAGAGTTTTACAGTTTTTGTTTCCATATTCTTATAGTTTAAAGAGTAATCATTTAGTTTAAAGAATAACCATTTTTTATGTTTACAAAGTTATAACTATTATTTCAAACAGATACGGTTTTGGCAACAGTAATGTCCGAATTAGTCAGAAGTTGATATTCACTCCGCCCATAAAAGTCGCTTTGGGCATCGGAAAACCGGCATTTATTTCGTAGCGCTGTGCCAACAGGTTTTCACCTCTTACGAAAATATCGGCATACCGGCATAAACGGTAATTGGCACGCAGGTTCCAGAGAACAAAACTTTCTTTTCTCTCTTTGCCTTTGTTCACGTTGGTGTATAGATCCTTTATATATTGCAGACCCGTCGAAACTCTCCAACGCCCTTGTGTGAAATCAGCCCCTGCATAGAGTTTATGACCGGGAGCGGCCACCACTGGATTCTCCATGTGCAGCCAGCTGTAATTGGCGTTTATCTGCCAGCAAGAAGTGATGCGGTAGCTGATATTGCTTTCAACGCCCCAGTTCTCTATTTCACCCGTATTTATGTTTTGGGGTTTACCGTCGGTGGGAACGGTCATAATCATGTTGTCTCCGTCAATATAATAGAGATTTATGCCATAAAATAAAGCGCCGTCCAATGCCCGCTGTGAGAATGACAATTCGTAATTCATCAGGCTTTCCGCCCTTAAATCCGGATTTTGCGGCGGGAACATATACATCTCGCGAATGGTGGGGTTGCGGAACCCCTTGCTCACCATTGCTTTCATCTCCATCTGCTCGGGCAGGTGGAATGAGAGTCCTCCTTGCGGTATCCATTCCGTACCCACATGTGAGTGGTGGTCCACGCGGATACCTGCATTGAGAGACAACCAGTCGCCGAGATCCTGACGAAAGTCAACGTATCCGGCAAACTCATCCATTTGTTTGTCTACTCCCGGAATATGTTCGCCGGTAGCCACCATTTTGTTCCATGACTTGCCGCCGAAGTGTTGATAGTCGAAACCTACGGTGAGGCGGTTGCCGGCGAAGAGCGTTGCGCTTTGATACCATGACACGCCCAGCATCCTGTCTTTAGAGTTGAAGTGGGATTCCTGCGGTGTTCCGCCGGGATGATAGCCGTCATTGATTTTATGGCGTCCCCAGTTGTAGAAGAAGCTCAGGGCGCCGGAACTCTTTTCATAATGGTTTTCGAGGGCGAATGAAGCCATGCCGCGTGTAATGCGAGAGTCGTTGTCTATATATGGATTATCGGTTTCGCCCGGATTGGATGCCTTGAACCGGGTGATGTTTACGTCACCCCACACTTTCCAAGCGGCATTGAAATCATATCCCAGTTTGGCATAGCCGCCGTACTGCTCGAATTCCATGTTCTCCCGATGCCCGTCGGTGCGGTTGTACGAGCCGCTGACCACCGACGTGAAACGTCCCTTGCGGATGCGGTTCGTCGCCTCCGTCTGCAACGTGTTATAGGAGCCGTAGCCGATGTCGGCATAAGTCTTCACGCCGTCCTCGCGCATCCCGCGGGTGACGATGTTCACCACGCCGCCCATCGCGTTCGAACCGTACAGCACCGAAGAAGCGCCGCGGACGATCTCGATCCGGGCGATGTTGTCCATCGGAATCCGCGCATAGTCGATGTTGCCGTAAGATTCGCCGGCGATACGCTCCCCATCGACAAGGAACAGCACATAGCGCGCATCCAACCCCTGGAACGACAGCGACGAACCGTAACCGGCCTGGTGGAACTCGACGCCGGCAAGCTCCCCTTCGAGCGCCTGCTGCAAAGTCGCCACGCCGCGCCGCTGGATGTCTTTGGCCGTAATCACCCGGGTGATAATCGGGGTGTCTTTCAACATCAGCGGCGTGCGCGTAGCCGTCACCACCACTTCATTCATATTGTAGGATAAACTGTCGGGGGGCAATGCGGAAACTTTTCCGGTTTCCGCCGCAAATCCGCGGGATACCGCTACGACAGACAGGACAAGGCATAAAATCCGTCTCTTCATTTGCTCTCTCAAAATTTGGGTTACCGAGCTCTCAATCTTTGCAAAGCTAAAACTATTTTATGGAAAAATGGTATACGCGATGAAAAAAAAACAAAACCGTTTTGTAACTTTGCGCACCCGGACAAGGTCGAAACAAACGTCGGAATACGCAGAGCCCCTATCCGGCCAATATTTAACAAGGCGCTTAACGCCGAAAATTCTTTTATGCCGAACGTTCGATATTACATTTTCCTGCTGGGTATGCTGTTTCTCGCGCCGGCCTGCCGCGAAAAGACCGCGAGCGATTTCGAAATCTGGGGACTGGATGTCTCGCGGCACCAGCAAAATGTCAACTGGGAAAAAGTCATCGAAAGCGAAAAACCTTATTTCGTACTGATCAAGGCCACCGAAGGAACGCTGATCGTCGATCCGACCTACGAACAGCACCGCAAAGAACTCGAAAAGGCAGGTATCCCGTGGGGAGCCTATCATTTTTTCGGACACCGCACCTCCGGCAAGGAGCAGGCGCGGAATTTTATTAAAACGGCCAAACTACAAAAGGGGAACTTCCTTCCGGTGCTCGACATCGAACCGCACCGTTTCATGACCGATCCGAAAAAAATGGTCCGAGAGGCGAAAGCCTTTTGCAACGAAATCAAACGCTATTACGGAACCAATCCGATCATATACTGCTCGACGAATTTTTACGAAACATACCTGCACGGAGACTTCAAGGCAAAAAACTACCCGCTTTGGATCGCCGATTACCGCGGGTGCCCCGAGCTGGACTGGCAAATCTGGCAGCATACCGATTCGCATACGATTTCCGGCATACGGCGCAAGGTCGACCGGAACGTCTTCCGAGGCAGTGAACAAGAACTTCAAAAGCTGATTTTGCAATGAATATAGAAACGGATTTTCTGGTCGTCGGCAGCGGTATCGCCGGACTCAGCTTCGCGCTGAAAGCCGCCGAATACGGAAAGGTAATGATCGTTACCAAAGGCGACGGATTACGCGCAGGGCGGCATCGCATCGGTAATGTACGATCCCGATACGTTCGAGAAACACATCCACGACACGCTGGTGTGCGGCGCGGGCATTTGCGACCGGGCGGCGGTCGAACAGGTCGTGACGCATGCGCCGACGGTCATCAAACAACTGATCCACTGGGGCGCGAAATTCGACAAGGACGGCTCGGGACGCTACGAACTGGCCCGCGAAGGAGGGCACAGCGAGCACCGCATCCTGCACCACAAAGACATCACCGGCCACGAGATCGAACGCGCGCTGATGCGCCGCGTCAAGCGCCACCACAACATCGAAATCTACGAGCATCATTTCGCGGTCGACATCCTGACGCAGCACCACC
>ERZ773139.3997-NODE-3997-length-12354-cov-3.660867_pt1 | contig 12354 bp, 10 predicted proteins | sample MGYA00580854_ERZ773139 | MGnify/ENA primary metagenome ERZ773139 (study PRJEB29015, sample SAMEA2737809) | human gut metagenome | biome: human gut; feature: human-associated habitat; material: faeces | place: China | collected 2012 ...
GGATGGTCAGCGCCTCGGCGGCGGCCTGGTCAAAGCCCGCCGGGGCGTTCAGCCCGGTGCCCACGGCGGTGCCGCCCAGCGCCAGCTCATGGAGCGGCGGCAGCGCCCGCTTCAGAAGCTCCCGATCCTGCTCCAAGCTGCTTCTCCAGCCGGAAATCTCCTGGGAGAAGGAAATGGGGGTGGCATCCTGCAAATGGGTGCGGCCGCACTTGATGATTCCCCGGTTTTCCACCTCCAACCGCTCGAACTCCCCAATGAGCCGCTCCAGGGCAGGAATCACCTGATCCTCAATGGCCAGCACCGCCGCAATGTGCATGGCGGTGGGGAAGGTATCGTTGGAGGACTGGGACATATTCACGTCGTCGTTGGGATGCAGCAGATTTTTTCCCAGATGGACGTTTCCCATGTGGGCGATGACCTCATTGGCGTTCATATTGGACTGGGTGCCGGAGCCGGTCTGCCAGACCACCAGGGGGAAGTGGGCATTCAGCGCCCCGGAAATGACCTCGCCAGACGCCTGCTCTATGGCGCCGAGCTTTTCGGCGGTCATTTTCTCGGGCTTCAGGGCGTGGTTGGCTCTGGCCGCCGCCAGCTTGAGAATCCCAAAGGCGTGTATGATCTCCGCCGGCATGGTTTCCAGCCCCACGCCGATGGGGAAATTTTCATGGCTGCGCTGGGTCTGGGCGCCCCAGTATTTGTCGGCGGGAACCCGGACTTCCCCCATAGAGTCATGCTCGATACGGTACTCCATATTTTTCTCCTTCCTGTTGGTTCGCCCCCATGCGGTAGAGCAAAATGTACGGAACTGCAATTGTTTTCATTATAAACAACGTTCCGGAAGGTGTCAATCCGCAAAACCGGGGGCGCAGGTTCCGGCAGGCGGCCACAGTGGTAATTTTACATAAAAAAGTATATTGAAATTTGTCAATTCGCCAAAAATCCAAAATTTATCCATGGAGAATCCATCCGTTAATTGTCAATTCACTTGACAAAATGCCGGACGAATGGTACAGTAAAATCAAAGCGAAACCGGGTTTTCCGGATTCCTATTTAACAAAGGAGAGACTGCCATGAAGCGTTCCGAAGTCAACAAAGCGCTGCGGGAGCTGGAGGCCATGTGCGAAAAGTACCGCTGCTATCTGCCCCCCTTCTGCCATTTTACCCCGGAGGAGTGGAAAACCAAGGGTCACGAATACGACGAGGTTCGGGACTGCTGCCTGGGCTGGGATATCACGGACTACGGCCAGGGAAATTTCGACAAGATCGGCTTCTCCCTCATCACCATCCGCAACGGCAGCCAGACCATGCGGGAAAAATACCCCAAGGTCTACGCCGAGAAGCTGCTGTTCCTGAAGGAGGGGCAGTATTCCCCCAACCATTTCCACTGGTACAAGACCGAGGATATCATCAACCGGGGCGGCGGAAACGTGCTGATCCGGGTGTACAATTCCCACCCCGACGAGTCCATTGACTACGAAAGCGACGTCACCGTTCATACCGACGGCAGAACCTACACCGTCCCCGCCGGAACCCAGATCCGCCTGACTCCCGGCGAAAGCATCTATATCCAGCAGTACCTGTACCACGATTTCGAGGTGGAGCCGGGTACGGGGGACGTGCTGCTGGGGGAGGTCAGCCAGTGCAACGACGACGCCAAGGACAACCGCTTCAACCCGCCCATGGGCCGCTTCCCGGCCATCGAGGAGGACGAAGCGCCTTACCGCCTGCTCTGCACCGAGTACCCCGCGGCCAAGGATTGAGGAGGACACGGGATGATCGACGTAGTAGCATTGGGCGAACTGCTCATTGATTTTGCGGCAAAGTCCACGGACAGCGCCGGATACCCCACCATGGCTGCCAATCCCGGCGGCGCCCCCGGCAATTTTCTGGCCGCGCTGAACGCCTACGGCAGAAAAACCGCGTTTTTGGGCAAGGTGGGAAACGATGCCTTCGGCAATCTGCTGCTGGGGACGCTGAATGCCGCCGGGATCGAAACCAAGGGAATCCTGGTGGACGACAGCGTGTTTACCACGCTGGCCTTCGTGACCTTCGACGAAAGCGGCGACCGCTCCTTCTCCTTCGCCCGGAAGCCCGGCGCGGACACCCAGCTGCGGTGGGACGAGGTGGACAAATCCCTCATTGACGAGGCCAAGGTGTTCCACTTCGGCACCCTGAGTCTGACGGACGAGCCTGTCCGCACGGCGACCCAGAAGGCGGTGGCCTACGCAAAGGTGCAGGGAAAGCTCGTCAGCTGCGACCCCAATCTGCGCCTTCCTCTGTGGCCGGACGGGGACGCCGCAAAGGCGCAGATGCTTTGGAGCCTGCATCAGGCGGATGTGGTAAAGATCAGCGACAACGAGGTGGAATTCCTCTGGAACTGCACCCCGGAAGAGGGTGCGGACAAGCTGCTGACGGAATTCGGCGTGTCCCTCGCCATGGTGACGCTGGGGCCTGACGGCTGCCTGCTGAAAACGAAGAGGGCGGCTTTCCGCGCCGCCTGCCCCAAGGTGCGTCCCGTGGACACCACCGGCGCAGGGGACATCTTCGGCGGCAGCGCCATGGCAAGGCTGCTGGAGCTGGACAAGCAGGTCGGCGAGCTGACGGAAGACGACCTGAAATTCATCGGCAGCTTCGCCGCCACGGCGGCCAGCCTGTCTACGGAGTATTCCGGCGGCATTCCCAGCATTCCGGAAATGGACGCGGTTCTGAAGGCAATGGGATAAAATCATGACCCGGGGCGACACGTCCCGGGTCATGATCGCTATGGGATTGAGGGGATTCAAATGACGCAGAAGCCGCGCAATGCCGACTACACAAAAGAATACAACCGCAAGGCGGTTCTCCGAATCTTGCGCCGTCAGGCCATGAGCCGGGCAGAGCTGGCCCGCGCCACGGGGCTGACCCGGGCGGCAGCGTCTTTGATCGCGGAGGAGCTTCTGAACGCGGGCGTGGTGACGGAGCTTGCCCCCCAGTCCGCCGGACGGGGACGCAGCGCAACGCCACTGGTACTGCGGCCGGACAGCTATTACGCCCTCGCGGTAGACTTGGCGAGAAAAGGCTGCACCGTGGGACTGTGCGACATCGGCGGCAAGCTGCTGCAATGCCGGGAGCTTCCGGAGCAGGGCGACATGGTGGCCGCCATTATTGAGGCGCTTGCAGCCCTGCTGGAAACCGTGGACAAAAGCAAGGTTCTGGGAATCGGCATCAGCGCCCCGGGGCCGCTGGACTGCGAAAGCGGGCGCATCCTCAATCCGCCCCGGTTTGAGCGCTGGCACGGCGTGGACATTGGCAAGCGTCTGTCGAGTGCTCTGGGGCTGCCCGCCTATCTGGAACACGACGTGTGCGCCATGGCGCTGCATCAGCGAAACACAGGATGCAGCCGGAACTTTATGCTGCTGTTCATCGACATCGGCATCGGCGCGGCCATCGTGTCCGACGGGGAGCTGCTGGGAAACTTTACCGGCGAGCTGGGACACACCACCATCCGTTTCGACGGGCGGCTGTGCGAGTGCGGCAACCGGGGGTGTCTGGAAACCTATGCGTCCATCCCGGCGCTGCTGGAGGGTTCCGGCTTCCGGGATTGGTTCGACCTCGTCGACCATGCGGACGAGCCGGAAGCCCGGCGTCTTCTCGATCAGGAGGCGGTCTACCTGTCAGCGGGCTTAATCAACCTGCTGAATCTGATTCCCGTGGACAGCATTTATCTTGCGGGGGACATCTGCTGTCGGCACGAGCTTCTGATCGGGCGGCTCCAGCGGGAGATCGGCGGAAAAGCGCTGTACCGGGACAGAAATGAGACCCGCATTTTCCCGGTGGCGGATACCCCCAATATGGGCGTTCTGTCGGCAGCGGAAGTGGTTTTTTCGAGATTTTTTACGGTATAAGCAGAGAGATGACCAGATTGGCCGCTCCCGCCATCAGCATGATCAGAATGGGGCTGAGCTTCGTCTTCCGCAGAAGCAGAAACGCCGCGGCGAACAGGGCGACCATATTCCAGTTCGTTCCGGAAAGGCGGATCGCGCCGCTCCAAAAGGCGTTGCGCAGGATCAGCATCCCCGCCGAAGCGATCATGGCCACCACCGCCGGACGCAGGGAGCCGAGAACGCTCTGCAAAACCGCAATGTTGCGGTATTTGAGGTAAAGCCTAGCAATCAGCGTCACCAGAATGCAGGCAGGGAGAATGCAGCCCGCGGTGGCTACCAGCGCCCCCGGGACGCCGGCGATTTTCGTTCCCACGAAGGTTGCGGAGTTGACGGCGATGGGGCCGGGGGTCATTTCCGCAATGGTCACGAGATCGGTAAACTCGCTCATGGACAGCCACTGGTGCTCGGTGACGATCTGTGCCTGAATGAGCGGCATGGCGGCGTAGCCGCCGCCGAAGCTCAGGGCGCCGATTTGCAGGAAGCTGAGGAACAGCTGTAAATAGATCATTGGGCGTTCCTCCTTTGGGAAATCACGGTGCGGATAACGCCGATGACGATACAGGACAGAATGACGTATACCACATTGATCCGGAAAACGTAGGTAGCGGCAAATGCGGTTAACATAATAACGGTGGAGATCACGGATTTCTGCTTCAGGACGCCGCCGCCCATGTCGATTACCACGGAGGCGATGACCGCGCCCACACCGGCCTGCATACCGGAAAGAACGTTGCTGACGATGTAGTTGTCCCGGAACAGCTCGTAAAAAAAGGAGATCACCGTAATAATGAGAAACGGCGGGATGATGGTTGCGATAATGGCGGTGACGGCGCCCAAGACCCCCGCCAGCTTGAAGCCCACCACGATCGCCCCGTTGACGGCGATGGCGCCGGGGGCGGACTGGGCGATGGCAATGAGATCCAGCATCTCGTCCTCCTGGATCCAGTGCAGCTCATCCACAAATTTCTGCTTCATCAGCGTGACGATGACGTAGCCGCCGCCGAAGGTAAACGCGCTTAAATACAGCGTGGAGAAAAACAATTTCGCCAGAATTTTCTTTTTGTCAGTCATACTTCTACCTCCTCATGCCCCCAGTTTACCAGCACTTGACTTATTTGTAAAATAGAATTATTATATGAAATATATAATAAAAACAATATGAATGGAGGAAACGCCATGACGCTGCGGCACATGAAGATTCTGGTGGAGGTTTACCGTCAGAACAGCGTGACGAAGGCGGCGCAGGCGCTGCATCTGTCCCAGCCCTCGGTGAGTCTGGCGCTGCGGGAATTGGAGGATTACTACGGCGTGACGCTGTTCGAGCGGGTGGGACGCCGGATATCCCCCACGGAGTGCGGCCGGGAATTTTACGGCTACGCCGTCCATGTGGTGTCGCTGATGGATGAGCTGGAAACCCGGATGCGCAACTGGGACGCCATCGGCACCGTCCGCATCGGGGCGACGGTCACCATCGGCACCTATCTTCTGCCGGAGCTGGTGCGGCGGTATCAGGCGGAATTTCCGGCGCTGCATGTAAACGTGCAGGTTTGCCGCGCCAGTCAGGTGGAACAGCTGGTTCTGGACAACCGCATTGACCTTGGGCTGATCGAGACCCAGCCGGAGCACGAGGAGCTGGTAGCCGTCCCCTTTTCCCGGGATGAATTGCAGGCCATCGTGCCGCCAAGCTCCCCGCTCGCGGGGCGGGGGGAAGTGGCCATTCAGGAGCTGGCGCAGTTTCCCTTTCTGATGCGGGAGCCGGGGAGCGCCGGGAGAAAGGCGCTGGACGGGTACCTGGCGCTGCACCGGCTCTCGGTGCAGCCCGCCTGGGAAAGCGTCAGCACCCAGGCGCTGATCAAGGCGGTCGTGGAGGGGCTTGGGGTGGCTGTGCTGCCGAAACTCCTGATTCAGCAGGATGTTGCCAGCGGCAACGTGGTGCCGCTGACGCTGCAGGAGCCGCTGCGGCGAACCCTGAATATCGTGTACCACAAGCGGAAATATCTCTCCGAGAGTATGCAGCGCTTCATCGCGCTGTGCCGGGAGACGGGGGAACAGTAGAAAAAAGCACGGTGCAGTCCCGGTAAAAGGGGCTGCACCGTGTTTCATTTAGTGCATTTCTTCGATATGGTAGATGTAATCCAACGAGGACAGCGCCTCGATGATCTCCACGTGGGTCTTGTATTTTTTCAGCTCCTGGGAGCAAATGGTCAGGGAAATGGAATACACGCTCAGCCCGGAACCGGCGTAGGCCTGGTTGGCTTCGATGTCGTCGATGCGCAGACCTAAGCGGCGGCTCACCGTGACGAAATCCCGGAGATAGGAGCTGCTTTTCAGCTCCATGTGGACTTCAAAATGGTTGGAGCGGTTTTTCAGGTACGCTTCAAAGGCAGGGAAGCCCGCGAGGATACAGAGCAGGAAAACGTACACGATCAGCGTCAGGGCATACAGCCCCGCGCCGGTGGCGAAGCCCAGAATGCAGCAGCTCACCAGTCCCGCCGAGGTGGTCAGTCCCTTGATCTGTCCCCGGGAGGAGTAGAGAATGGAGTTGGCGCTGACGGAGGTGACGGCCAGCAGCGTCGCCGCCGACAGCAGCGGCAGCTTGCAGCCCAGAAGCACGTATACGTATTGATCCAGCAGCATGGACACGGTGGCGGAGAAGGCCGCAAGCACGAAGGTGCGCAGACCGGCGCTGTGCCGCTTGCTGGAGCGCTCACAGCCGATGGAGGCCGCCAGCGCCACGATCAGCGCGATGCGCAGGAGTGCCGAGCCGAGATTCAGACCCGCGCTCCAGGCACCAAGCAGACCCGCAATGGGATCCTCTATGGACAGTAGTTCCTTCATTTCCGTTTCCTCCCCGGCATGGCGGTGTTGGCTTTCCCCGGCGTCCCGAAGAACGCCTCCATCTGGGCGGAATGCTCCGCCGCGGCTTCGGTGAATGCCTGTTCGTCCTCGTAATAGGGGTTGTTGTGCTTGGGCAGCTCCTGCTGAATGGCCTGAATCCGGGCAATCAGCAGCTCCACCTCAGACTTTGGCGGCTGCCCCGGCTCCGTAGCCGGAATGGGTGCCAGATCCTCCAGCTTGTTGGAGTAGGAGCCGGACAGGTACAGCGACAGCTTGGCGCAGGCGGGGCCGATCAGCTCGTAAAGCACGCTGGACGCCAGAATGATGGTTTCCAGGGCGTTGCCCACCTCGCCGCCCAGCGTCCGGGCGCCGGTAGCCGCCAGACCGATGGCCACGCCCGCCTGGGGAATCAGGGCAAGCCCCAGGAAATTACGAACCTTTTTGTCCTTTTTCGTCATAAGGCAGCCCAGGAACGCACCGACATATTTGCCCACGATGCGCACCAGGAAATAGAGAATGCCGACCACCACCAGCGGCGTTGTACCGATGCTCTCGGAGTTGTCCACCAGGGCATCCAGGTCAAAGTTCAGACCGGAACGCACGAAGAACAGCAGCAGAATGGGGGGGCTGAAATAGTTGAGCTGCTGGAACAGCCGCTTGTCGTCGGTGAGGTTTATGTAGACCATACCCATGGACATACACCCCAGCAGCGGGGAAACGTCCAGCATGGCGCAGATGCCGCAGAAGGCGAACAGCAGGGCAATGGAGACGATGAGCCGGTTATCCGTGGAGCGCTTGTGGAGCAGCAGCTTCAGGAAGAAGCCGAAGCCCCCGCCCAGCAGAAGCACCAGCGCGTTGATGGCCAACGGCTTCAGCACGGCACCGGCATGGAACGCGCCGGTGGCCGAAGCCAGCGCCACGGAAATGGCGATGCTGTAGGCAACCAACCCCACCACGTCGTCCAGCGCCACCACCTGCAAAAGGGTGTCCACAAAATCGCCCCTGGCATGGGTCTGGCGGATGGTCATAACGGTGGAGGCCGGCGCGGTGGCCGAAGCCAGGGCGGCAAGGACGATGGAGAAATTCAGCTCCAGTCCCAGCACGAAGAAGGTGATGATAAACACCAGCACCGAGGCAAGGATCGCTTCAAACACCGTGATGATCATGACCTTTGCGCCGCTTTTTTTCAGCGTGTCGAATTTGAAAAATTCGCCGGTGCTGAAGGCGATAAAGGCCAGCGCGATATCGGCGATAAAATCCATGCCGTCGATCACGTTCCCCGGCACCAGATTCAGGCAGTAGGGGCCGATGAGGATGCCCGCCACGATGTACGCCGTGACGTTGGGCAGCCGCAGCCGCTTGGTGACACGGGTGGCCGCGAAGCCGCAGATCAGCATGAGCGCGATGGAAACGATGATCACGGAGACGGTATCCGTAATATGCAGCTTTTCGTAAAATGGGGTCAGCAAAGGACAACGCTCCTTTCTAATATGATAAGTGTGGAGGGCTTTCGGCACACGTGCCGCGAACCGCTCCTGTTGAATTTTTATATGATACACACAAACGGAGAAAAAATCAACCCTTATTTTTTGGAATAAATGATAAAATTCAAAATCGCCGCCGGAACTGCACTGCCGGGGAGAAAAACGAACGCCCGGTATCCCCCCGGGGGGCTTCTCAAATTGACGAAAGGGGGATACAATATGGGAAAACCAATCCGGGAGAGAAAACCATGGAAGATTGCGCCATTGAAGACAGAGTTGTACGCTATTGGACGATACGGTCCCGCGACTTTGGAGCCGTGCGGAAAAACGAATTGGGGAACATCATGGGGCGGCGCTGGCAGAAGGAGCTGGAAGCCCGGCTGCCCGCAAAGACGCCCCTGAACATTCTGGACGTGGGCACCGGCACCGGGTTTTTCGCCATCCTCATGGCGCGGCTGGGGCACAGGGTGACGGGCATCGACCTGACCCCCGCCATGCTGGAGGAAGCCGCCGCCATGGCGGCGAGCCTTGGGCTGGACATCGCCTTCCGGCATATGGACGCCCAGGAGCCGGATTTCCCGGACGGCACCTTCGACGTTGTCCTCAGCCGGAATCTGACCTGGACGCTGCCGCAGCCGGAGAAAGCCTATGCCCAGTGGTACCGGGTGCTGAAGCCGGGCGGACTGCTGCTGAACTTTGACGCGGACTACGCGGCCAACGTGCGCAGCGAAAGCACCCAGAACTGCTCCGTAGCGCCGGACAGCCCCTACGGCCACGTGGGCATGACGGAAGCGCTGGTGGAGGAAAACAACGCCATCACCCTGGCGCTGGACGTGGGGCAGAAGCGGCCTGCCTGGGACGAAGCCGTGCTGAAAAAGGTCGGGTTTTCCCACTGCCGGACGGACTTGACGGTAGGCCGGCGGGTGCTGGGGGCGGCTGACCTTATCCACGCACCCATGTTCGGCGTGTTTGCGCAGAAATAAATACGATTCCGGACGCCGCGGGGCTGAAAAGCCTGCGCGGCGTTGTTTTGCAGTTTTTCCATAAATTTTTATCGATTTGCAACCCCCAGGGGGGCTTCCGCCGACCTTTTTCGTGTGCTAGTATATGTCATACAAATATACAAGTTCCCAAAATTCCCGCCGCTGTCCTGACAGTTGGCCGGGTTCAGGAGGATTTCATATGAACCGGTTTGCTACTTATGAGGAAGAAAATATCCACTACTGGACGCACCGCGCCCCCGGATACTCCGGCGTGAATCAGGAGGAGCTGGCGACGGATCAGAAGCGCGTCTGGGGACGCACCATTCAGGAGCGGATCGCCGCCCGTTTCCCGGGAAGAAAACCCGGCTCCATCCGGGTGCTGGACGTGGGTACGGGGCCGGGCTTTTTCGCCATCATTCTAGCGAGAATGGGCTATCAGGTGACCGCCGTAGACTATACCGCCTCCATGCTGGAGGAAGCCCGGCGCAACGCGGGCGCCCTCGCGGACAAGATCGCCTTTCTCCAGATGAACGCGGAGGAGCTGATGTTCGCGGATCACAGCTTTGACGTGCTGGTCACCCGGAACGTGACCTGGAATCTCCACGACCCGGAGAAGGCTTACGGCCACTGGACGCGGGTTCTCGCTCCCGGCGGGCTGCTGCTGAACTTTGACGCCAACTGGTACCGGTATCTGTGGGACGAGGAGGCGGAGCTGGGGCACAGGCGGGATCGGGAAAATCTGGCCGTCTCCGACGTGCGGGACGAGAACGCCGGAACGGATGTGGACGCCATGGAGGCCATTGCCCGGAAGACCCCCCTGTCCCGGCAGCACCGCCCCCAGTGGGATCTGCGTGTCCTGAGCCGCTTCGGCATTCAGGCGAGCGCCGACGAGAACATCTGGCAGCGGGTCTGGACGAAGGAGGAGCGCATCAACAACGCCTCCACGCCCATGTTCCTCATCGAGGGACGGAAAGCAGGCCTGCTGGAAAGTTAAGGAAGTGTAAGCTTTCTAAAGGGGATATCCATTTTGAACAAATATATCGGCAAGCGCTTTTTGCAGCTGATCCCGGTGCTGCTGGGCATTACCTTCCTGTCCTTTGCCATGATGCGCGCTGCAGGCAGCGACGCCATTATCGAGCTGTACGGCGACAAGGGCGCGGTAGCCCAGGAGATCATCGACGCCAAGCGGGCGGAGCTGGGGCTTGACCAGCCCTTCCTCGTACAATACGGCTCCTGGCTGAAGGGGCTGCTCACCGGCGATATGGGCGTCAGCTACGTTTCCGGGAAGGATGTGTTCGGGACGTTTGTATCCAAGCTCCCGGCGACGCTGCTGCTGACGGCGTTCTCCATCGGGGCGACCGTGGTCATTTCCATTCCGCTGGGCATCTGGGCGGCGGTGAAGCACGACAAGTTTACGGACTATTTTCTGCGGTTTTTCAGCTTCATCGGCAACAGTTTGCCAAACTTTTTTGTGGCGCTGCTGCTGATGCAGCTATTTTCCATAAAATGGAAGCTGCTACCCGTGATTTCCGGCGGGACGACGGTGCAGGGCGCGATCCTCCCCACCCTGACCCTGGCCATTGCCATGTCCGCCAAGTATATGCGGCAGGTCAGAGCCGCGGTGCTGGAGGAACTGAACAAGGACTACGTTCTCGGCGCGGCGGCAAGAGGCGTGCGCGGGCGGGTGATTCTGTGGAAAAGCGTGCTGAAATCCGCCATGCTCACCATTCTGACCCTGCTGGCGCTGTCCATCGGCAGCCTGCTCGGCGGCACGGCCATCATTGAAAGCATCTTTATGTGGGACGGCGTGGGGAAGCTGGCGGTGGACGCCATCACCATGCGGGACTACCCCCTCATTCAGGCTTACGTGGTCTGGATGGCGATCATTTACGTGATGGTGAATCTGGTCACGGACATTCTCTACCACGTCCTCGACCCAAGGATCCGACTGGGGGTGCAGGCGGGATGAAGACCGGAAAAACCTCCATCGGCGCAGTCAGGCGAAACACGGTGAAAGCCCGCCTGATTCTTTTTTCCGTCCTGGCAATCGCCCTGATTGTTTGCTCCTTCTTTTCGGAGTACCTGACGCCCTATGACCCGTACCTCCAGAATCTGGACATCGCCAAGCAGGCGCCGACCAAAGCCCATCCTCTGGGGACAGACCGGTACGGACGGGATATGCTGTCCCGGGTCATTGCCGGAAGCCGGGCGAGTATTTTTTCCACGCTTTTGCTGGTGGCCGTCATCACGACCCTGGGTACGGCCGTGGGCGTGACCTGCGGCTGGGTCGGCGGTTTGACGGACACGGTGCTGATGCGCGTTTCCGACGTGTTTCTGGCGTTCCCCGGTCTGGTGTTTGCCCTGGCGGTGGCGGGGGTGCTGGGGGGCGGACTGCAAAACGCCATTATCGCATTGGCGGCGATCTCCTGGCCGAAATATGCCCGGATCGCCCGCAGCCAGACCCTTTCTCAAAAAGAAACCCAGTGGATGAAGGCCGTCCGGCTGTCCGGCAGCAGCGCGGCAAAAATCATCCTCAAGCACATTCTTCCCAACATCATCGGCCCCGTTCTGGTCACGGCCATGCTGGACATCGGGACTATGATGATGGAGCTGGCGGCGCTGAGCTTTCTGGGGCTGGGCGCGAAGCCGCCGATCCCCGAATGGGGCAGCATGATGAGCGACACCAGAAGCCTCATGACCACCTCCCCGTGGATCACCTTCAGCCCCGGCATTGCCATTTTCCTTTCGGTGATGATCTTCAACCTTCTGGGCGACACCATCCGGGACTACGCAGACCCAAAAAGCCGGAGGTAACCATGGAAACCTTACTGAAATACGAGCATGTGGATATCTCCTATCTGGGACAGCCCGCCGTGGAGGACGTGAGCTTTACCCTGTCCCCCGGCGAAATCCTGGGCATTGTGGGGGAAAGCGGCAGCGGCAAATCCACCCTGATCAAAGCGGCCATGGGCTTACTCGGCAGCGAAGGCCGGGTCACCGGGGGCAGCATCTGGTACAAAGGGCAAAATCTCACCGCACTTCCCCAAAAGGAATTGCGCAAGCTCTGCGGCCCGGCGCTGGGCTATATCTTTCAGAATGCGGGCAGCGCCTTCTGCCCCATCCGCA
>ERZ773139.3999-NODE-3999-length-12352-cov-7.433764_pt1 | contig 12352 bp, 9 predicted proteins | sample MGYA00580854_ERZ773139 | MGnify/ENA primary metagenome ERZ773139 (study PRJEB29015, sample SAMEA2737809) | human gut metagenome | biome: human gut; feature: human-associated habitat; material: faeces | place: China | collected 2012 ...
ACTGGAGACCTCATCCTTACCAAGGATGCGCTCTACCAACTGAGCTATAGCAGCACAATCACAGCTCAATTATAATACCATAAACTCTGCCGCATTGCAAGAGTTTTTTGCAAAAAAATTTTGCATTTTGCGTTTTTTCTGCCCGGATGCAGAAAAACGGCTGCCGTTTTCCACGGCAGCCGTCTGCATTGTTGAAAATATCACTCGATAAGGCCGTTCAGCAGGGCCAGACACTTGCGGCTGTGCAGCTTGCGGATGGCCTTTGCCTCGATCTGGCGGACGCGCTCACGGGTGACGCCGAAGTCGCGGCCCACCTCTTCCAGCGTGCGGGGACGGCCATCGTCCAGACCAAAGCGGAGACGGATGACCTTCTCTTCACGGGGAGTCAGGCTCTTGAGAGCCTGATTGATCTGCTGGGCCACCATAGCGCGGTCAGCAGCCTTGCCGGGAGCCTCGGCATTCTCGTCGGCAACGAAATCGCCCAGAGAGGAATCCTCTTCCTCGCCCACGGGGCTCTCAAGGCTGGCGGGCTCCTGTGCCATGCGCTGGATCTCACGCACACGCTCGACGCTCATGTCCATGGCCTTTGCCAGCTCTTCCGGGGTGGGCTCGTGGCCGTTCTGGTAGACCAGCTGGTTGGTGGCCTGACGCATCCGGTTGATGGTCTCGACCATATGCACCGGGATACGGATGGTACGGGCCTGGTCGGCGATGGCGCGGGTGATGGCCTGACGGATCCACCAGGTCGCATAGGTGGAGAAGCGGAAGCCGCGGTCGCAGTCGAACTTCTCAGCCGCCTTGATGAGGCCGATGTTGCCCTCCTGGATGAGGTCGAGGAAGGCCAGATTGTGGCCCACATGCTTCTTGGCGATGGAGACCACCAGACGGAGGTTCGCTTCGCTCAGGCTGCGGCGGGCATTCAGGCCGTCGCGGCGGATCTTCAGCAGCTCCTGACGGCGCTCCTCGGTCAGGGGACCGTTCTCCACAGCCTCCATGGCCTCTTCCTCAGCGGCCTTTTCCTCGGCGTCCTCGCTGGGCTTCTCACTGCCCTCTTCGTCGATGTCCTCGGTGTAGCTGCGGCTGTTCTCATCCTCCTCGAACGAGAAGCGGGCGCTGTTCTTCTTGATGTACTCGGTCGCACCGTACTTCTGGCGGTCGGCCTGCAGGATGTGGGCAGCCTCGGCACCGGCGTGGATGCGCTTGCTCAGATCAACTTCCTGTTCCGCGCTCAGCAGAGGGATCTGGCCGATCTGCTTGAGGTAGTTCTTGACGGGGTCGTCCAGCAGCTCATCCATCGCAGCCTTCAGGTCGGCGGGGTTCTCCTCGGCGGCCTCTTCCTCGTCGTCGCCGCCCAGACCCAGCTCGTCGCTGTTGTTCTCGGCGTTCTCCACCTCGGCGATGATGCTGTCCACGTCCAGATTCACATCGGCGTCGGCCTCATCCTCGATGATCTTGATGCCGCGCTCTTCAAGGAGCGTATAGAGCGTTTCCACATCCATCCTGCACTGTGCAGCCAAAGTTTTGGCCTCCTGTGCCGACAGGGTGCCTTCGCCTTTCGTCAACAGTTCCTTCAAAGTCATGCCCATTTCGCTCTCTCCTTCTCACTGCGGGGGAAGCGCCCCGCAAGTGAACTTGTCTCATAGTTTCGGTCTTGCTTCTTAAATCACAAGACCTCCGTTGACGCCGAACACCTGGCCGGTGATGTAGCCGGCGTCTTCTCCGGCGAGGTACAGCAGAAGCTTTGCCACCTCTTCGGCGGTGCCGAGACGGCCCACAGGGGTCTCTTCGGCCAATGCCGCTTTGTCCTCAGCAGTGAACGAAGCCATCATATCGGTGTCGATGACGCCGGGGGCCACGCAGTTCACGGTGATGCCGCTGGGACCTTCTTCTTTTGCCAGTGCCTTGGTCAGGCCGATGAGGCCCGCTTTGGCGGCGGAATAATGTACCTCGCAGCTGCCGCCGGTCTGGCCCCACATGCTGCTCACGGTGAGGATACGGCCCGCTTTGCGGCGTATCATCCCGGGCAGGGCCAGCTGGCAGAGGTTGAACGCACCGGTCAGGTTGACGTCCAGCATCCGCTGCCACTCTTCCGGCGTGATGTCGGTGAACAGCTTCTGCTGGGCGATACCCGCGTTGCTCACCAGCACATCCACCCGGCCCAGCGCCTGCTCGGCGGCGCGGAAGGCCAGCTCACAGCTGGCCCGGCTGGCCACGTCACACTGGACGGCCAGTACGCCCGGCAGCTCTTTTTGCAGGGCTGCGGCGGCCTCGGCGTTGGTGTGGTAGAACACTGCCACCCGGTAGCCCGCCGCATAGAATGCGCGGGCTGCTGCTGCACCGATGCCCCGGTCGCCACCCGAGATGAGGACGGTGCGGCCCTTCGCCGCCGGGGCAGTGCTCTGGGGCTCTGCCGCAGGTTCCGGCTCGCGTTCCGGCTCCGATGCCGGCGTGTTCTCCGGCGCAGCGCTGACCGGCATTTCCCTCGTTTTCTGCACCGGCGGTACGGCCACAGCCGCTTCTTCCGGCTCGGGCAGGGTCGGCCTGCGCTGTTCTTTCTTCGGCCCTGCGTCTGCAAGGTCAAATGTCAGCTCAAATTCGTCGTTGTACAAGAGTCAAACCCTCCTGTCCACTATTTTCGGCCGCAGCGCCTCTTCGTGTCAAAGCCTCTGCGGCGGGAAAGGAAACAGCTTTCCCCACCCCGCCGGAGCTGCGCTCTGCTCACTTTTTCCGGTCTAGGCCGGCTCTGCGGCGCGCCCGGCGGCATTTGTGTGGTTTCGACAAGTTTCCATTGAATAATATAGCACAATCGGGCGAAAAAATAAAGTGGCCACCGGTGATTTTTTCACGCAGTTCCCACTTTTTTCACAGATTCAGGGGTTCACGGGCGGCTTCCAGCGGGGCTTTGCGGCCCGCCTGGCCCGCAGTGAAACGAAAAATTCCTGCAAAAGCTGCTGTGCCTCATCGGCCCGCAGTCCCTTCTCGATGACGGGGTGATGGTTGAAGGGCTGGGCGAAGAGGTCTGTCACCGAGCCGCAGCAGCCCGCCTTGACGTCGGCGGCACCGTACACCACCCGCTTGATGCGGCTGTTGATGATGGCGCCGCTGCACATGGGGCAGGGTTCCAGCGTCACGAACAGCTCACACTGCCACAGCCGCCAGCCGCCCAGCTTTTTGCAGGCCGCGTCGATGGCCAGCAGCTCAGCGTGGTGGAGGGCGTTTTTCTCCGTCTCGCGGGTGTTGTGGGCGGCAGAGATGATCTCTCCGTCCTTCGCCACTACCGCGCCCACCGGCACTTCGCCCAGTGCAGCGGCCTTTCGGGCCTCTTCCAGCGCTGCGCCCATCAGCTCAAAATCGGTCATCCCATTCCCCTTTCTGCCAGCCGTGCGGCAAACACGAGGCAGTTATTTATAATATGTAACGCACTGCCGGGCCATACGCTCTTCGCTTTCTGGGCCGCCCAGCCGAAGATGAGTCCCATGCCCAGCGCATAGGCCCGGGCCGTCCAGCTGCCGTGCAGAGCCGCAAAAATCACCGCCTGCACCACCACAGCCCCCGCGCCGCCCAGCGGCTGCAAAAGATAGAGCGCCCCGCCCCGAAAGGCAAGCTCTTCCGCCAGAGGGGTCACAAGGCAGATGCGCAGCGCAGCCCACGCGAGGGCCGCGCCCTCGGGCAGAGCCGTCTTTTCTGCCGGGAGCAGCAGCTGTGCTCCCGCCGCCAGCAGCGCCCAGAGCACTGCCGCCTCGGCCAGGACCCGGCACTGAGCCGGAAAAGACGGCTTTTCCGTTTCCCTTATCAGTCTTTTCACGGCGCACCCTCCTGTCGGCGGACATTGTACCATATTGCCGCCCCGTTTTGCAAGCAGTTCTTCGTTCATTCGAAGAAATTTCACTCAAAAGATTGACATTCCGCCCGGCGTTCTGGTATACTTTGTACGACTTTTTTATAGATTTGTCGTTTTACCAAAGACACACGATGAACGCACCCATGGAGGTACGAGCTATATGATACGCATTCTTACCGATTCCGCATCCGACATCCTGCCCGCCGAGGCCGTACAGCTGGGTGTGGACGTCATCCCCCTCAACGTCACCCTCGAGGACGGCACCGTCATCCGGGACGGCGTGGACCTGACTCCCAGCGAGTACTACGAGCACATGGCCGGCTGCAAAAAGCTGCCCACCACCAGCCAGCCCAGCCCTGAGCTGTTCGAAAAGTTTTACGCCGAGGCTGCTGCCGCCGGAGACGAGGTCGTGGGCATCTTCCTGTCCCATGAGCTGTCCGGCACCTATCAGTGTGCGAAGCTGGCCGCAGACCTGGCCAACGTGGACAACGTCCTCTTCGTGGACAGCACCAATGTCTGCCTCGGCGAGGGTCTGCTGGTGCGTCTGGCCGCACACCTGCGGGATGAAGGCAAGTCTGCCGTCCAGATCGCCGCCACCCTCGAACACGCCAAGGAGCACCTGCACCTCGTCGCCGCCATCGACGACCTGAAGTATCTGCGCAAGGGCGGCCGTCTGCCCGCCGCCGTCGCCGTGGCCGGCGGGATGCTGGGCATCAAGCCCCTCATCACCATCAAAGAGGGCAAAGTCGCCATGGCCGGCAAGGCCCGTGGTCTGCCCGGCGCATACGTCGCCCTCTTCAAGAAGATAGAGGAGCTGGGCGGCGTCAATCCCCGTTTCCCCTCTCTGGCCGGTTACACCATCAGCCCCCGCGAGGTGAACCCCATCCAGACCTATCTGGTGGACAATCTCGGCCTTCCCGAGCCGCTGGTGCGCCAGATCGGCTGCGTCATCGGCACCCACGCCGGTCCCGGTGCGTTTGGTCTGGCCTTCTTCGATAACGGGCTGGTCATCGACTAAGAGTATATAGGAAGAGGCTGCTATGCATCTGCACGGCAGCCTCTTTTCGTTTTTACTTACAGCATATCCGTGATGAGCTTGCCCAGCAAAAGCACCAGCACCACGAGCATCATGGGGCGGATGAACTTTGCGCCCTTTCTCAGGGCGAAGTGGGAGCCGATGATGTTGCCGACGATGTTGCTGATGGCGCAGGGGATGCCCACCGGAAAGACCACCAGCCCGCTGCTCAGATAGGTGAAGAGGCTGGCGTAGTTGCTGGCGAGGTTGAGCACCTTGGCGTTGCCGTTGGCGGTGCGCAGGTCAAAGCCCATCAGGCTGGTGAAAGCGATGATGGCAAAGGTCCCGGTGCCTGGCCCCACCATGCCGTCGTACAGACCGATGCCGAGGCCGATACCCAGGGCCAGCAGGGCCTTTTTCAAATTCAGGGTGCCGTCGTCCCGGTTCTCGTCCGGGAGGTTGCGACGCCACAGGATGACGACTGCCGCGATGGGCAGGATGATGAACATCATCATCTGCAGCACCTCATCGCTGAGCATCAGGACGATGTGTGCGCCCAAGGCACTGCCCGCAAAGCTTCCGATGGCGGCGAGGATGCCCACCTTGATGTTCATCGCGCCGTTCTTGAAGAAGCTGGCCGTGGCGAACGTCGTGCCGCAGGCGGCGCTGAATTTGTTGGTGGCGTAAGTATAGTGAGGCGGCAGGCCCGCGAAGAGATAGGCCGGCAGGCTGATGAGTCCGCCGCCGCCCGCTGCCGAATCGATAAAGCCCGCAAAGCCGGTCATGAACACCAGAAATGCCATCATCGGCAGGCTGATTTGAATACCCATTGTTATGATTCCCCTTAATATTCCTATTTCTTCCACGATTTTACTTGTACAGCTCACCCTCGCAGGCCAAAATCTGGTCGAGTATCATCCGGGACACCCGGGCGCCGTAGACCATGGAGGGATGGTCATTGTACTCGATGATGTCGTGGAAGTCCTTGTTCATCAGGACGATGACATACTCGCCGTAGGGGGTGTGGACGATGCCGCCGTCGTTGCGGCAGGCGTTCATGCTGCCGCTCTTGCTGGCCACCCAGATGAGTTCCGGCTCGCCGGTCTCCTCGCAGTCGAGATAGAACTGAGGGAAGTCGTGGGTCAGCATGGTATTGTAATGCTGCTGACGGAAGATGGCCAACATCTCAGCGCTGGCCTCAGCGCTGACGAGCGTTCCCTTTGCCACCTGCGCAAACAGCGAGGCGTAGTCCCGGGGCGTCGTGGTGCCGAGGTCGTTGTAAATATCAAAGTGGAGCGGGTTGTGCAGGACGGTGTGGGCAAAGCCCATCTCCCGGATGCAGGCGTTGATGGTGTCCAGCCCCAGATAGTCGATGACCATGTTGGTGGCGATGTTGTCGGAGCAGATGATCATCATGGTGGCGGCGTCTTTAACTTTCAGACTTGCGCCCACGCCCAGCGCCCGGAGCATACCGGAACCGTCCACAAAGTGCTCGGGCTTGTAAGTGATTTTTTCCTCGAGGCTGGCTTTGCCCCGGCTGGCCTGCAGATACAGGGCTGCGAGGATATATGCCTTGATGGTGGAAGCCGTCTCAAATTCCTCGTCAGCGCCGATTTCGACCGTGTGGCCGTGCAAATCGTCCACAAAGACGCTCATCTTGCCCTGATAGGAATACAGCTCGGCGGCAATACGCTTTTCCAGCGTCATGTTTTTATCCATTTTGGAATCTCCCTGTCGTTTTATACATTATTTAGAGGTTTTCTTCGAAGAACCGCCGGGCGTTGCGGTAGAAAATGGCCTCTACCTCGTCCTCGGTGAAGCCCTCGCGGCAGAGTGCGTCGGCCAGCAGCGGGAGCTTGGAACAGTCGTCCATTTCCAGCTTGCCGCCGATGCCGTCGAAGTCACTGCCCAGACCGATGATCTCAATACCGCCCACCTGCTTGAAGTGGGCCGCGTGCTTTGCCATCAGGGCCGTGGTGCTGCGGCAGAGCTTTTCTTCGGGCTGGTTGTCGAGGAAGCCGCTGCAGTAGTTCAGACCCACGAGGCCGCCCTTGTTGGCGAGGGCGCGGATCATCTCGTCGGTGAGGTTGCGGCAGTGGGGTGCCAGGGCGCGGCAGTTGGAGTGGCTGGCCGCAAAGGGGCGGGTGGAGTGCTCCACAATGTCCCAGAAGCCCTTGTCGGACAGGTGGCTCACGTCTGCGATGATGTGCAGACGCTCCATCTCAGCCAGGAACTCGAAGCCCTTCTCCTTCAAGCCCGTCTCGGTGTTGGGGGCGCAGGGCCAGATGTTGTGGCCCCCGCCGGGGACGACGTTGGGGCTGGCAAGCTCGTTCTCGTGGTTCCAGGTCAGAGTCATCATGCGGACGCCCAGCTCGTACATCCGGCGCAGCACGCCGATGCTGCCCTTGCAGCAGCCGCCCTCTTCGATGGTGAGCATTCCGCTGATCTTGCCCTCGGCGGCGTTCTTGCGGATGTCAGAGGGTTGATATACCGGTGCAATATCCTCCGGGTATTTTTCCATGATGCGTTTGAAGACGTCGATTTCTTCCAGCGCCGTCACCAGCGGGTCGGAACCGGGGGTCTTGTCGCCCAGATTGACAAAGGCGGCGAAGCACTGCAGCATATAGTCGCCCTTTTTCAGTTTCTGCAAGTCGATGTGCAGATCATTCTGCGCAAAGCTCTTGGGCGTACCCGCCTTTTCGGCGTAGCGCAGCTCACTCAGGGTATCACAATGTAGATCAAAGACTTTCATGGTTATCTCCTTTTAGAAAATACTCCCCACCGCATACAAACACTTCACCAGATCCTCCCGATACAGCGGGTCGCTCGGCTCAAGGCTGTTGATGACCACACCGCCGCTGACGGCGGCACCGGTGGAGTGGATATACCGCCCTTCGCCCAGATAAAGCGCCACATGGCCGGGGAAGAAGAGCGCATCGCCGGGCTTTTTGTTCTCGAAGGCCACCTCATGCATCGGCCAGCCCTCGATGATCTTTGCGTCGCGGTAGATGAGCACACCACACTGCATATAGGCGCTGCTGACAAGGCCCGAGCAGTCGATGCCCCGGCCCGACTTGCCGCCCCAGCGGTACTCGGTACCCATATACTTCTTTGCCTGCTCACAGACAGCGGCGCGGAAGGCATCTTCACTGCCGCCGTACCAGCGTGCCACAGCTTCTGGCACGAGCTTGTCTGCCGTCGTGTCCAGCGTCTCGGCCAGCGCGTCATTGAAGGCAAGGCCCTCTCTCTGGGAGAAGACCGCCGTCATCTCATATTTCACCGGCTCCAGCGCCACGTCCCGGACATAGCCCGTCCGGCCATCCGTCAGCAGGACTTTCGCCCAGCCCTTGTGGGCCTCGACCTCTTCGGCGGTCTCAGGCTGGCGGCGGAGAACGCCTCCCCGCTCCAATTCCATCATCCGGACGCCCTGCACCTTGGGCAGGCTGAGGACATCCGTAGCGCGGCCCACGAGAACGAGGTCTGCCCCCAGATACTCCCACAGCTCCTCCTCGCGGACAAACTGCAATTCCCGCTGATCCACATAGCCATGGTAACCGTAAAAGCTGACCACTTCGGCCACATCGGGCGGAAGCTGGACGCCCGCAGCGGTCACGCTGCCGGGCGCAGTCCGCACCTGACAGGCCTGCCCATACAGGCCCTCATCTCCGATGGTGGAGACAAGACCCGCCTCGCCCTCTTTGATGGTCTGGGGCAGGTCGTAAATGGTGCCTACCGGCACCGAAAACAATGCGTATTTCATGGTTCGCTCCCTTCCAGCAGCTGCAGCAGCTCATCCGGCCGCATCGAGAGGATGGCACCATCGGCGGTGCCGGTCACGGTGTCGGCCAGCGACTGCTTGGCCTGCTGCAATTCCACGATTTTTTCTTCAATGGTATCCTGTGCAATGAGCTTATACACCTGCACCGGGTTCTGCTGGCCGATGCGGTAGGCGCGGTCGGTGGCCTGATTCTGGGCGGCGACGTTCCACCACGGGTCGTAGTGGATGACGATGTCCGCCGCCGTCAGGTTAAGGCCGGTGCCGCCGGCCCGCAGCGAGATGAGGAAAACGCTCACCTCTCCCCCGTTGAACCGCCGGACCAGCTCCGCCCGGACGGGCTTCGGCGTCGAGCCCTGCAGCGTAAAGTGGCTGATGCCCTCGGCGTCCAGACGCTTTGCCAGCAGCTCGAGCATCGAGGTAAACTGGCTGAACAGCAGGATGCGGTGGCCGCCCTCCACAGCGCTGGAGACAAGCTCCGCGCAGGCGTCCAGCTTGGCGCTGCCGCCCTCCCAGTTGTCTGCGATAAGGCGCGGGTCGCAGCAGATCTCCCGCAGCCGCATGAGGACGGCGAACACCGCCATCTTGTCCTCGGGCTTTGCGGCCTGCAGCTTCTCCCGGGCGTCCACCACAGCGGCCAGATAGAGCTTGCGCTGCTCCTCTTCCAGCTCGATGCGGTAGACATTCTCGGTCTTGGGCGGCAGCTCCTTCAGCACATCCGACTTCATGCGGCGGAGGATGAAGGGGCCGGTCAGCTGATTGAGACGCCGCACGGCGGTCTGGTCTTCCTCCTGCACGATGGGCTTCTCGAACCGGCTGCAAAAGCTCTTGTAGGGCGGCAGATAGCCCGGCATCAGGAAGGAGAAGATGCTCCACAGCTCGCCCAGCCGGTTCTCCACCGGCGTACCGGTGAGGGCGAACCGCACCCGGCTGCGCACTTTGCAGACGGCCTTGTATTTCTGGGTGGTGTGGTTCTTGATGGCCTGCGCCTCGTCGAGGATGCAGGCGTAAAACTCCTGCCCCTCGTAAAGCGCCTCGTCACGCCGCAGCAGATCGTAGCTGGTCACCACGAGGTCGGCGGCGGGCCAGCTCTCAGCCAGCTCGGCGCGGTGGGCGGCGTCGCCATCCACCACCACGCAGGAGAGTTCGGGCGTGAATTTCTGACACTCCTCGGCCCAGTTCAGCACCAGCGAGGCCGGGCAGACGATCAGGCTGGGCAGAGTCTGGCCGTTCTGCTTCATGGCCAGCAGGTAGCTCAGCACCTGCACCGTCTTGCCCAGGCCCATATCGTCGGCGAGGATGCCGCCCATGCCGTAACCGTCCAGCGTCCGCAGCCAGCGGTAGCCGTCCCGCTGATATTTGCGCAGGGTCTTTTGCAGGGAGACAGGCGGGGCATACTCACTGTCCTTGACGGCGTGGAAGCTCCGGCTGATGCGCCGGAAGGCGTCATCCCGGTTGAAGCGCACACCGGTCTGGCCCGACAGCGCCCAGTCGAGGCTGGGCGCACGGTAAAGCGGAAGCTGCGCATGATTCTGGCCCAGCTTTGCGCCGGAGAGTTCCAGCGTTTCGTTCAGTTCGTCCAACACTTCCAGCGAGTCATCCAGCCGCAACAATCGGCCATCCCGCAGGCGGTGGTAGCGCTTTTTCTGGTGGAGCGACTTGAGCAGAGCTTTCAGCTCGCTCACCGGGAATTCGCCAGTGTCCACCTCCAGATCAAGCACACTGCCCTGTACCGACACACCCACCGAGATCTTCGGCGGCGCAGCCTGCAAGTCGCGGAATGCATCGCTGAGGTAGACTTCGCCCTCCGCCAGCAGGGCAGGCACACCCTCTTCAAGGAAAGTAACAAGGGTATCCTCGTCGTCTGTGCCATATTCGGCGGGGCTGGTGTCGGTCTGCTGGGTCAGATAAGTTTGGAGCAGCCGCCCGGCCCGACGCTCTGCGCGGGCGTCCCTCAATAAATCGACCGGGGCCGCAAAAGGCGTCACCCTGTCTTCCCCATACAAAAATTCCGGGTGGACGCGGACGGCCCCCATGTGGGGCGCATCCAGATAAAATTGCACCACCGGCTCCAGCGGTATCTGATTCAAAAGCAGCCGGTCAGGGTCGTCGATGGTGATCTTCCGGCCCAGCTCCGGCAGCACAAAGCTGCAAAACGACACGGCATCCTTGCTGGTGAAAAAGAGTCCGCTGCCACAGAGGGCGTTCAACGCGGGCAGCAGACGGGCCGCTTCGGCTCGTTCCAGTTTCCAGATGGTGTCTTCATTATAAAGGTAGCTGTAGTCGAGGCCCTGCAATGTGTACAGACTGGGCTCCACCACGATGTGTACGCCGCCCCTCTTCTTCTCGACCCGCAGCGTCAGCGCGGGCAGACCCTTTCGCAAGGCGTAACCGCCCACCTCGCCCCTCGGCTCATATAATACCACCAGTTCATCCAGCAGCTCACCCGACAGCGGCACACTTCCAGCGGGGCCATTTGCGATGCTGCGGGTCGGGCGGCCTGTGGCGGCTTCCACGCTCTTCACCGTGTCCTGCTGGCGGCGGAGCAGCGTCAGAATTTTCTGTGCCTCGGAGGTAAAGGCGTCCCACCGGTGGACAAAGGCCAGCGTTTTGCCGTAGCTGACGCTCCGCTCTTTCTCAATGGCCGTCAGCAGTTCCGGGATGCTTTTTACGACATACTGCCGCCCGCCGTCCGAAATGCGGAGGCGCAGCAGCGGCGGCTGTCCGGAGTAGTCCAGGATGAGCTCCGGTTCCAGTTCCGCGAAGCCTCGCTGCTGGCCGTCCGAGGCCGTCAGACTCTCCACCTCGGCCAGCGCGTCCTCCTGATAAGCTCGAAGAAGTTCCTGCGCCTGCACATCCGAGACGGGTTCATCGCCTCGCCATTTCCTGCCGAACAGCATCTCGAGACCGGAGACATAGCTATCCTTCCGGGCTGCGGCTTCTTTAGCAAATTCTGTCCCGCGCTGCACGCCCGGGATGTCCAGCAGTGCCTTCTTCTCTGGCTTTGGTTCCATCTTTTCTTCCGGCTCATCCACCTCATGCAGCAGCAGCGCACCAATGTGCTTGCAGCAGGGACCTTCGCCGTTTTCATTGAAAGGGCAGGTACAGCTGGCGCTGACGAAACTGCCGTTCTGGCGCAGCCACGCCTGGGTCCGGTAGAGGTTCCGGCCGCTGCCCCGCACATTGGCGCTCAGATGGCGCACGCCGTTCTCCGCCGTCTCACATTCCAGATCCTGCACCCTGTTCTCGTATGCCTTGGCCCGTGCATAAATCGTGCTGCCCAGCAGATAGCGGATCTCTTCTCTGTCCATGTCTCTGCCCTCCCTCTCCCAAGCGTCCTATTGGTTAAGCATACCGCACCCGCCGACCAGATGCAAGAGCTTTGGACGAAAAAAGCAAAAAGAAAACGCTCCAAGATTTCTCTTAGAGCGTTTTGATCAAGTCGGCGACTACCTATTTTCACAAGCCGTTTCCAGCTAACTATCTTGGGCACGAGTGAGCTTAACTACTGTGTTCGGAATGGGAACAGGTGGAACCTCACCGTCATCGTCACCGACCATATGACTGACACAGTATATCACATTTCTGTGTATCTGTCCAGTATTTCTTAGAAGGACGTGCCTTCAAAACTGAATAATCACTGCTACTTCTCGTTGACTTGAGATACTCAAGCGAATTGTGGTCAAGCCCTCGACCTATTAGTACACGCTTGCTGAATGGA
>ERZ773139.4015-NODE-4015-length-12302-cov-4.867886_pt1 | contig 12302 bp, 10 predicted proteins | sample MGYA00580854_ERZ773139 | MGnify/ENA primary metagenome ERZ773139 (study PRJEB29015, sample SAMEA2737809) | human gut metagenome | biome: human gut; feature: human-associated habitat; material: faeces | place: China | collected 2012 ...
CCTTCCGGTGCCGGTTTAGGCGGCGGATCATCTGACGCAGCTTATATGCTGAAATTATTGAATGAAAAATTCAATCTGGCACTCACGGATGAGACCTTAGAAGAATATGCCGCAAAATTGGGAGCAGATTGCGCCTTTTTCATTCGAAATGCCCCAACATACGCTGAAGGAATAGGAAACGTCTTCTCCCCTATCTCTTTACCCCTAAAAGGGTATCAGATTGTTTTAGTTAAACCGGATATTTTTGTTTCCACCCGGGAAGCTTTTGCTCAAATAAAACCGCATCGGCAGGAAATGCCACTAAAAGAGATAGTGAAACGTCCTGTAGAAAAATGGAAAGAATGGATGATGAATGATTTCGAGGAAAGTGTATTCCCCCAGTTCCCAGCTATCAGGGAAATTAAGGAAGACCTGTATAAACAAGGAGCTATTTATGCCTCCATGACAGGTTCCGGTTCGTCTGTTTTTGGATTGTTCGAACCAAGTGCCATATTACCCAGCAATACTTTTGGAGAGAAGACATTTATATACCGCGGAATATTAAAATAACGACCTTGATTAAAACTATATTGGAGAGGCTAAATTCAGCCTCTTTTTTTATGCCATTTTCCAGAAGCTGCAACTGAACCTTTATCAGACCCTGATATTTTTTTGTTCACTGGTGAACAAAAAAAATAAGCCCTGTCTCCCGACAAGGCTTATTCACAACACAAACACAAAATAAAACACGACAAAACTACTATGCAATCTTACCTGTCTATGCCGGGGAGGCATACGTACTAGTTACGGATATTCACATATACATAAACAGCTTCAGGCTGATTTGCACATTATAAACAAATGCGGGGAGGCATTTGTTTATTGCCTATTTGTTAAAAAACACAAATTCAAAGTTTGTCATTGAATACCTCTTTCACGAAGCTTCAACTGCCATTTCCATGCAGAAAGTAAAGTATCTTCAATACTTGTTTCTGCCTTCCAACCCAGTTCATTGTTTGCCAATTCCGGGTTTGCCCATACCTTCTCAATATCACCGGCACGCCGACCTACTATCTGATAGTTCAGTTTTACACCGGTAGCCTTTTCGAAAGCATTAATCAGTTCCAATACGGAAAGTCCACGACCTGTACCGATATTGAATACTTCCACTTTTTCCTTCTGCTTGTTCTCCAAGATACGGTGGATAGCCACTACGTGTGCTTTGGCCAAATCGACTACATTGATGAAGTCGCGGATACAAGAACCGTCGGGAGTATCATAATCGTCACCAAACACGCTCAGTTTCTCACGGATGCCGATAGCGGTCTGGGTAAGATAAGGAATCAAGTTCTGCGGTACACCGTTAGGCAATTCTCCCAGCAATGCTGTGGGGTGTGCACCTATCGGGTTGAAGTAACGCAACAAGATGGCGTTTATCGGAGCACCGGAAGCAACCGTATCACGTACAATCTCTTCATTGATTTGCTTCGTGTTTCCATACGGAGACTCAGCTTTCTTAATAGGTGCCTTTTCCGTTACCGGAAGTTCGTCCGGCTGGCCGTAAACTGTGCAGGAAGAAGAGAATACGATACCTTCCACTCCATGCTTCGGCATCAATTCCAGCAGGTTTATCAGTGAAACCAGGTTATTACGATAGTAAAGCAATGGTTTCTGGACAGATTCACCCACAGCCTTGCTGGCCGCAAAGTGAATGATGGCTTTAATGCCTTTATATTTGGTAAACACAGCGTCAAGACCGGCATAATCCAAGCAATCCAATTCCTCGAATGCAGGGCGGATGCCCGATACCTTCTCTATGTTATCTACAACATCTGCGCTGGAGTTTGACAAATTATCAATAATAACAACTTCATAACCTGCGTTTTGAAGTTCCACCACCGTGTGAGAGCCAATATAACCGGTTCCACCCGTAACTAAGATTTTCTCTTTCATATCAAATATAGATAATTTAGCTTTTAGGTTATCAATACGCTACAAATGTAAGGAAATAAATTAATAAAAACAGAAAAAGGGGGATAAATTTTAGCTTATCCCCCTTTCACTTTATTTCCAATTTTTCTTCTTTAAATCTTCACAACCCCCGAAAAGCCCATGAATGCCATTGCCAGCAGTCCGGCAGTAATCAAAGCTATCGGAGTACCCTGCATACCTTTCGGTACACTAACCAGGCTCATTTGCTCGCGCAGGCCTGCAAACAGTGTCAGTGCCAAGCCAAAACCAAGTGCCGTAGAGAATGCATAAACCACTCCCGTCAGCAAATCATAATCTTTTTGGATAACAAGGATAGCCACACCGAGAATACAGCAGTTGGTAGTAATCAACGGCAGGAACACGCCCAAGGCCTGATACAGAGAAGGAGAAACTTTCTTCAGGATAATCTCTACCATCTGCACCAATGCGGCAATCACCAGGATAAAGGTAATAGTCTGCAAATAGCCCAAATCAAAAGCGTCGAGCACATACTTCTGAATAAGGAATGTCACGATAGTGGCGATGGTGAGCACGAATGCCACCGCTGCCGACATGCCCAATGCAGTCTCCACTTTCTTGGAAACTCCCAAGAACGGGCAAATTCCCAAGAATTGCGACAATACGATGTTGTTTACAAAGATTGCCGAGATAAATATCAATATATATTCCATAATCATTAAATTAAGAATTAAAAACTAAAAATTAAAAGCCCGGCAGTCTACCGCCGATACGTTCTCAATTTTTTCATTTTTAATTTTTCATTATTAATTCTTCTTCATACTGTTGATTAAAGCAATGAGATAGCCCAATGCGATGAATGCACCCGGAGCAAGGACAAATACCAACATGCCGTATTCTTCGGGAAGGATACTCAAGTTGAATATCTTGCCGGTTCCCAGGAACTCACGCACGGCACCCAGTAATGTCAGTGCAATGGTAAAGCCCAAGCCCATGCCCAGACCGTCGAACAAGGAAGCCACCGGATTGTTTTTGGCAGCAAATGCCTCGGCACGTCCCAATACGATACAGTTTACAACAATCAGTGGAATGAACAGGCCCAGTGTGGCGTACAATGCAGGAACGTAGGCTTGCATTATCATCTGCAACAGTGTCACAAATGATGCTATGACCACAATGAATGAAGGGATACGCACCATATCGGGAATCAGATTCTTGATGGCAGAAATCACCACATTGGAACATATCAGCACGAACATTGTAGCCAGTCCCATACCCATACCGTTAATGGCAGAGGAAGTGGTACCCAGTGTAGGACACATACCCAGCAGGAGTACAAACGTAGGATTCTCTTTGATAATCCCGTTCATCATAACTTTAAAATTATTCATATCTTCTACTCCTTTCTCATTTAGCGCTGAGTGTATCCACAGCTTCGGGAGCTGCGGAATCAGCAGGTTGTTCAACATTCTTTTGAGTAGCGCCGGTAGTGCCGTCGGCAGTTTCCTGACCGGCATAGGCAGCATAAGCCGCATTCACTGCATTCAAAAAAGCACGTGAGGTGATGGTAGACGCTGTAATGGCATCTACTTTACCACCGTCCTTGCTCACTGTCAACGCCGCTTCACCCGGATTCATGCCGGTGATGTCACCTTTATTGCCTTTCTTGAACCAGTCGGCAGCTTTGGAGCCCAACCCCGGAGTTTCCACATGCGACAACAAGGAGTAGTCGATGATTTTGCCTTCAGCATCGAAACCGACCAACACTTTCAGCTCACCGCCAAAACCCATGGCAACAGCTTCCACAGCAGCTCCGATATATTCTCCGCCTTTGGTGGCAGGATATACAGAATACTGTACTCCGTTTACTTCCTGCATCTTCTTCTCGGCGATGGGGTCATTGTCGAAGCCCGGAACCACCGCACTTACGGCATCGCTCAAGGTCTTTGCATTGGCCTGCGCAATGGGCTCCTTCGTCAATTCGTTTACATAAGCCAGCAACGCTACGGAGATTGCGGTAACGCCCGTAAGTACCAGCAACATATTCTTCAAGGATGATTCTAACTTTTTCATTTCTTCTTCGCTACCTCCCCAAAGCGTTTAGGTTTAACATAGGTGTTGATGAGCGGAGTGAACGCATTCATAATCAGAATGGCAAACGACATACCCTCCGGATATGCACCGAACAGACGGATGATGACAGTCAGTAGGCCGATGCAAACACCATAAATCAGCATACCTTTGTGGCTCATCGGAGAAGTCACGTAGTCCGTAGCCATAAAGACAGCACCCAGCATCAGACCACCGGACAACAACTGTACGACCGGGGATACATAAAGTTCCGGATTGACCAGATACATGATACCGGAGAACACGAATACCGTCACCAGAATAGATACCGGAATGTGCCAGGTGATGATTTTCTTCCACAACATGTAGAACAAACCAAGCAGCAGCGCCAAGGCACTCACCTCACCGAGACATCCTCCATTATTACCTATCAGAAGGTCGAAAGCTCCCGGAAGGTCGCTCAGGGACATGCCCGGAGCACCATTGATGACACCTTTCATAATAGCCAGCGGCGTAGCAGCCGTCGTGGCATCCGTATAGGCTGTCAACTGGCCTACAGCCGGCCATGTCGTCATCTGCACGGGGAATGAAAGCAGCAGGAACACACGTCCTGCCAGTGCAGGGTTAAAGGGATTGCAACCCAAACCTCCGAAGGACATCTTGCCTACCCCGATGGCAAACAAGGCACCAAGGATGATAATCCAGATGGGCAGGTTGGAAGGCAGGTTAAAGGCCAGCAACACACCGGTAATGATGGCAGAGCCGTCGGTGATGGTTGTGGTCTCTTTTTTCATGAGGAATTTGCCGATGGCCCATTCAAAGAACAAGCAGGCTGCTACGGAAGTGGCCGTAACAATCAGCGCACCCAGTCCGAAAAAGTAAAGCGAAACAAGGAATGCCGGAATCAATGCGATAAGCACACCGTACATATTCTTCTTCACGCTGTCACCGCCGTGAACGTGGGGCGAAAGGGATACGATTAATTTATTCATACTTCGTTATTTTTTAGCTTGACGTGCACGGATCATCGCTCCTACCTTACCCTTACCCAAGCGGATATAATCCAGCATCGGACGGTTGGAAGGACAAGTGAACTGGCATGAACCGCATTCTATACACGACATAATGTCTTCTTTCTCTACTCTTTCAAAATCTCCGTGGGCCGAAACGGTAGCCAGCAGATACGGCTCCAACCCCATCGGGCAGGCTCCCACGCACTTAGCACAACGGATACAAGGCTGTACTTCGCCGCGCTTGGCTTCCTTCTCGTTCATAATCAGAATACCGGAGCTTCCTTTGGCTGTCGGTACATCCGTATTTACCAGAGCTTTACCCATCATCGGGCCACCGCCGATAATCTTACCCGTATCTTCGGGCAGACCGCCGCAAGCTTCAATCAGCTGCTTCATCGGCGTACCGATACGTGCCAGGAAATTGGACGGCTTTGCCAACGACTTACCAGTCACGGTAATGACACGCTCAAACAGAGGTTTGTTCTTCTGTACGGCCTGGTAAACGGCAAATGCGGTACCCACATTCTGCACCACAGCTCCCGTGGAGATAGGCAGCGCACCGGCTGCAACCTGGCGACTGATGACAGCATCAATCAACTGCTTTTCACCACCCTGCGGATATTGTACCTTCAAGGGTACCACCTCGATACCTGCATAGCTGGAAGCGACTTTCGTCATCAGCTGGATGGCATCGGGCTTGTTGTTCTCAATGCCGATGAACGCCTTGTTCACCTTTACCGCTTTCATCAGAATGGATACACCTACCATAATTTCTTCCGCATGTTCCAGCATCAGCTGATGGTCGGCAGTCAGATACGGTTCGCACTCTACGGCGTTGATGATGACACACTCTGCCTTGAATGCAGGAGGAGGACACAACTTGACCTGCGTAGGAAAGCATGCACCGCCCAGACCTACGATACCGGCATCGGCGATTTTCTTCACGATTTCCTCGGAGGTCAGACTGCATTCCTTCACCAACGTTTCGGAACGGTCAATGGATTCTTCCCATTCATCCCCTTCTACGTCAATGAATATAGCAGGCTTGGCGTAACCGCTGGCATCGACAATCGTGTCAATCTTAGCGACTTTCCCGCTGACAGACGAATGAATGGCTGCTGATACAAAACCGCCGGGCTCGGCAATCTTCGTACCCACTTTCACAACATCACCTTTGGCAACGATAGGCTTGGCAGGAGCACCGATGTGCTGTCCCAGCAAGATAGCGGCCTTGGCCGGAATCTCTGCCTTGATGATAGGCTGATGTGCTGAAAGTTTATTTTCGTGTGGATGAACTCCACCAATTGAAAATGTCTTCAACATACAATTCTGTATTTTTAGTCGTTTATTTACTTTATTAATTCATACCTCAACTTGGGAAGTCTAAACCTCTGCTTTGGGAGTCTCAACCTCAGCTTTAGGAGCTGCAACCTTTACTTGGGGAGCTGCATCGTCAGCCTTCGGTTTGCGCGGCGGGAAGTTGAGGGCAATGATTGTGTTTTGCGGACAAGCTTCCTCGCACTTGCGACAGGATTTGCACTTATTGGGGTCAATGTAAGCCAGATTGTTTTCCAGCGTGATAGCCTCGAACGGACAAACCTTCACACACTTGCCGCAACCGATACATGCCACGGTACAAGCCTTGCGTGCTACGGCCCCCTTGTCCTTGTTTACACACTGTACGTAAATACGACGTGATTTCTTGCCTTGAGGACGGATTTCAATAATAGATTTCGGACAAGCCTTGGCACAAGCTCCACAAGCCGTACACTTTTCCTCATCCACTTCGGGAAGTCCGGTCTCCGGATTCATGTGGATAGCATCGAACTGGCAGGCAGCCACACAGTCGCCGCATCCCAGACAGCCATAACTACAACCCGTTTCACCACCATAGAGAGAAGCCGCAATGGCACAACTCTTAGCGCCATCGTATTGGTTCACACGAGGACGGTTGGCACAAGTTCCATTACATCTCACCACCGCAACCATAGGTTCGGCAGCAGCGGCATCCAAGCCCAGAATCTCGGCAATCTTTGTCATGACGGGCTGTCCACCCACCGGACAAAGTTTACCATCCAGCGAACCTGCCTTTACGCAAGCATCTGCAAATCCGCTACAACCGGGGTAACCACATCCACCGCAATTTGCCTGGGGAAGCACCTCTGCTACCTGGGCAATCCGCGGATCTTCATACACGGCGAATTTCTTGGAAGCCACGTAAAGAATAGCGGCCGATACCAGCGCTATAACTCCCAATGAAATCACTGCAATCAGAATTACATTCATAAATTAGTTGTTTATTAATTATTTGTTTTATTATTAGTTAGTTCATCGGTCGTACGGAGAATGAGAACTTCTTACCCATCCGCGACTTGTTCAGCCACAATATATAATAATAAGGTATAAGAAGTGCCAGCGAACAAAGTGCAGAACGCAGCTCGTCATTCCAGATAGCCATAAAGACAAACAGTGAAATTATCAGAATAAGGAAAGGAAATATAAAGGCAAACAGAACTGCCATCACTCCCATTGAAAGTTCGCCCGTCACCCATACACGGTCACCGGGCTGGTAGGATGCGGCATTGGCATCGGCCACATCGACAAGTTTCTCTTTCGTATCCGCAGAGGTACAATGTCCCTTGACACTACACGAAGCGCATGCTGAAGTCTGGATGATTCTCACTTGGAGATGAGAACCGTTTATGTTTTCCACAATACCTTGATGTTTTATAGTATTCGCCATTTTGCAAAGTGTGCATTACAAATCGCGGCAAATTTACGCATTATTTGTGAACTGCAAACCTTTCCTATGTATTTTCTGTGTTCGTAAACATGCTTTTTCTATGTTTTTATGTTTTTTCACCTGCCACAGACTACAAAAAGACAAAAAACAGACGGTCTGTCAAGGGAAAACAGACCGTCTGACTAACTAAAACAGATAATCTGTTCACTCCGAACAGACCATTTGTTTATTTACCATTTATAATTGATACCGAAACTGAGCAATTCTTTTACCTGAAAATAGCTGTCCCCTTCCGTCGGCTTGGCACTGTCGTCATAGCGGGCGTGCACATAGAGCTTGGTGGAAAGATAGCGGTTCAGCACAAAGTTCACCGTGTTTTCCCATTCAATACGTGTCCACTCATAACTGGTCTGGAAGTCCAAGCGGGAATCCAGCGTAATGGAAGGAATGATGGTCCATGAAAGTGTAGGCTGTATCTGCGAACCGAAGTTATGCTTCACGCATTTGCCCTCATCAAGACCGAAACTCACTTCATTCACCCCCTTATTTCCTACATAGCGCAGCATGTACGTCAGCGGAGCCATGAAAACGGACAAGCTGAATTTCTGCTTCTTCAACTTGTAGTCCATACCGATACTGCTCGACCAGTCCGCCGGAGCAAAGAAAGCCGAAACCAGCTCTTCACTGTTGGCCTTGTAGCCATTGCAGAACTGGGTCTTAAACTCAGTCGTGATGGTATAATACCACTTGGACGCAGCCTGAATACCCAGTTTACTGTACAGCCGGAGTTGGTCGGTACTTACCAGATAGTTATGAAACTCGTCGGAAGGTGCGGAGCTGAAGCCCAGCTTGGCATCGAGCAGATTTTCCCACTGCACCTTTTCACGGTCATTATAGTTGGCAAACAATTGCAGGTTGGCAAGCACGGCGTTAGTGCTCTCACCTCCCTTGTACCAGTTGTCGGAGATATAGTTCTGGGTAATCTGCAATGAACCGTTTCCACCCGTCACCCACCAGTTGGGCTTGTGGATAATCACGTCGGCTTCCTCCTTCACTCCCACCATATTCTCTTGTGCAAACAGTTTCACGACGGACGGCTTGGAAGAAGCCTCCTTCTCTATATTATCCTTGAATATCTTCCCTTTCATCACCTCCTTCTCGGTCATTACAACCAGATTGGGACAATTCACATACGTGTTCAGCAGCGTACGGTCCACCAGTTTGTTGGCTCGGTCCTTTGAGGTGAAACTCAGTGTGTCGAACGGCAACATCTCGCGCGTCAGGGCAGGCACCGTATCAGGCACCTGGAAATGCCAGTCCACCTTGGAAAGGCGTCTCATGGGGGCATAATAATAGGTAAGGGGAAGGAACAACCTATAGTAGTTCGGATTGGAAGGTATATAACGCTCCGGAGTCGTGGGGTCATTCAAATAATCCAGCACTCCGATATACCTTTCATATAATATGGAAACAGTATCCAGCCTGTACCCCATACCTTCCGGTTTCAATTTCAGAATCATGTATTCTTTCATTATATCCGGCAAGGTGTCGGCTTTGGCAGTTGTTTCCTGTCCACTGTTCTTCGAGGCGGTATCCAGCGTATTCTGTGCCATCACCGACGAAGAAATCATCGTAGCAATTAACCAAAATGCAATGTGTCTATTCTTCATAATGCCCTAAAGTCTATGTTTCGAGCGCAAATTTAGCTTAAAATGTTTAGAAAACATAGAAAAGCCATAAGAAAAAGGCAAGAAGGACTTTCTTCGATGAAATCGTATTTTTTAATAATTGTTTCATCGAAACTTTCTCTACTTCCTCTTTTTTTTATAATTTTGCGCTTTTTAAGTTCTACGTGTACTGACGGGAGCAGTGCGCACCCTGAACGACAAGCCGTATAGGCTCTTGGCATTAGATTAAACAATTAATAAAATAATATAGTTGTGGGAGAAACAAAGTATATTTTCGTCACCGGTGGTGTTGCCTCTTCATTAGGTAAAGGTATCATCTCATCCTCCATCGGTAAATTGCTGCAAGCAAGAGGTTACAAGGTAACCATCCAGAAGTTTGACCCGTACATCAACATCGACCCGGGTACACTGAACCCTTATGAACACGGCGAATGCTACGTTACCGTGGATGGCCACGAAGCCGACCTCGATTTGGGCCATTACGAACGCTTCCTGGGCATCCAGACCACCAAGGCCAACAATATCACGACCGGACGCATCTACAAAAGCGTCATCGACAAAGAGCGCCGGGGTGACTATCTGGGAAAGACCATCCAGGTTATTCCCCATATTACAGACGAAATCAAGCGTAATGTAAAACTGCTGGGAAACAAATACAAATTCGACTTTGTTATTACCGAGATTGGCGGTACAGTGGGTGACATCGAGTCTCTGCCCTATCTGGAAAGCATCCGTCAGCTGAAGTGGGAACTGGGAAAAGACGCCTTGTGCGTACACCTTACTTATGTCCCCTACCTGGCAGCTGCCGGTGAGCTGAAGACCAAGCCCACCCAGCACTCCGTAAAGGAACTGCAAAGTGCCGGTATCCAACCCGATGTCCTCGTACTGCGTACGGAACACGAGTTGAGCACTACCCTGCGCAAGAAGGTGGCTCTGTTCTGCAATGTGGACGAGAATGCCGTGGTGCAGAGCATCGACGCGCCTACCATCTACGAGGTGCCCATCTTGATGCAGAGCCAAGGACTGGACGTTACCATTTTGAAGAAAATGGGACTTCCCGTCGGTGATACTCCGGGACTGGGACCGTGGCGCGCTTTCCTCGAACGCCGTCACAAAGCCGAAGAGACTGCCCCGCTGCACATCGCATTGGTGGGCAAATATGACTTGCAGGATGCCTACAAGTCCATCCGCGAGGCCCTTTCACAAGCAGGAACCTACAATGACCGCAAGGTGTCGGTAGACTTCGTGAACAGTGAAAAGCTGACGGACGAGAATGTGGCAGAAGCCTTGAAAGGTATGGCAGGCGTACTTATCGGTCCGGGCTTCGGCGAACGCGGCGTTGCCGGCAAGTTCGTAGCCATCAAATATGCGCGTACACACGACATCCCCACCTTCGGTATCTGTCTGGGTATGCAGTGCATCGCCATTGAATTTGCCCGTAATGTACTGGGCTACGCCGATGCCAACTCACGTGAGATGGATGAAAAGACACCGCACAATGTTATCGACATCATGGAAGAGCAGAAGTCCATCACCAATATGGGTGGAACCATGCGTCTGGGAGCTTATGAAAGCGTACTGGCTCCCGATTCCCTTGTCCGCCGCATTTATGGCTGCGACAGAATTTCCGAACGTCACCGTCACCGTTATGAGGTCAATATCAGCTATGAGCCGGTTTTGAATAAGGCCGGTATGCGTATTGTGGCCAAATCTCCGGACGGAAAACTCCCTGAAATTGTCGAACGGCCGGAACATCCCTGGTTTGTCGGGGTTCAGTTCCACCCTGAACTGAAATCAAAACCGTTTGACCCGCATCCGCTGTTTGTTTCGTTCATTCAGGCGGCAATCAAGAAAAGCCGTCTGCTGTAAGACGGGAAAAGGCTCCTTCGGGAGCCTTTTGTTATTTATGCCAATAAATCTGTGAAATTGATGAAATGTGGTGGAAAAGAGCTTGTTTTTGTCTAAACACTATGTTATATCTCAACCGAAAAATAATTATTAATTAACTTAAATTATTAGAAAAATGAGTCAGAATTTAACCCTGCGCCAAGCCGCAAAGAAAATTTACGAGGAAAATTCCCTCCGTGTGTCAACCTGTTATGAACTTGAAAATCTTCAGGAAATCAATGTGATATTCATACCGGGCGATGCTCCGGCTTATGTTAAGGAAGTTGCCGCTCAGTTGGAACGGCATGTTCGTTTGAAATATCCCGACTGCTGTCCCGTAACGCTTTCAATACCGGAAATGTCCGTTTCATCCGTAAAAAACGGTCATTACGATGAAATTTATGCTGGCATGGAAAAAGAACTCCGTCGATTTGACAGCTTCTCTTCCCGTCTGGGCAAGGCTGAAGCCGTTGTGCTCGCCAATGCCCGTACCATCGTTGAAATGCTGCTCCTTTATGGAAACAAAAAGCAGGACAGCGGTGAAGATTTTGTTCCCCGCTATTTTCTGGATGTTAACGCCTATATGCGGAACGATGAAAATCCGGGAGGCGGAATTTCGCGTTATGCCGATATTGCACCTGAGGCATTGCAATCTTATATGCCTTATCTGCTGAAGCGGATTGCACCGGCCGAATGCCTGATTGCTTATGCCGGCGGTTATGAAAGCTGGATTGATTTGGTTTATGCCTGGCATGAAATCAAACGTCGGCACGGTATTTTGCCCCGTATTATATACGTTGATGACTTATGCCGCTGGACGTCTATGGAATATTCGGACAAGATTTTCCGCAAGTTTGAAAAGTTCCTGTCCCGCCTGAAAGTCAAAATGCCGGTTCAAAAGCTTCATTCCTCATTGCCGCAGCTGATAATCAACAGCTTAAACGATTGCTCGGGAATAGCTTTCCTGCCGCA
>ERZ773139.4021-NODE-4021-length-12287-cov-5.117315_pt1 | contig 12287 bp, 10 predicted proteins | sample MGYA00580854_ERZ773139 | MGnify/ENA primary metagenome ERZ773139 (study PRJEB29015, sample SAMEA2737809) | human gut metagenome | biome: human gut; feature: human-associated habitat; material: faeces | place: China | collected 2012 ...
ATGTTTCTAATCCTCCTAAAAAGCATGGAAATATGCCGTTGTAATTATCGAATTATTGAAAATTTAATTTATAAAAGGCCATCATCAATTCTCAAAATAGAGTTGATATGGCTTTTTTCAATACTCTCAGAATCTGTGTAGATTCACAAATAAGTTTCGACAAAAGCAGAAGAAGCACATACTTTTATCGAAACTTATTATTTTGTAATGCAATCGTTTTTGAAGCTAACCTATTATTACATTACGCACTTTACTTACTGGAGAGCTATGTTTTGTCTAACTTATAATCAGAAATTTATGCAATAGAAACCGATTTTGGCGCTGGAGACGGATTTTCTGTTTTAGTAGAATCTTTCTTAACCGGTTCATCCATTAAAGCAAATTTCTTCGCAGGCTCGGTCTTTGTCGTATCTTTTTTCACCGGTTCATCCATCAAAGCAAAATTCTTCGCAGGTTCGGTCTTTGTTGTATCTTTTTTCACCGGTTCGTCCATCAAAGCAAAATTCTTTGCAGGCTCGGTCTTGGCCGTATCTTTTTTCACTGGTTCGTCCATCAAAGCAAAATGCTTTGCAGGTTCGGTCTTGGCCGTATCTTTTTTCACCGGTTCGTCCATCAAAGCGAAATTCTTTGCAGGTTCGGTCTTGGTCGTATTTTTTTTTACCGGTTCTTGAGCACAAATTGTTGTTGTAATACCTAAAAACAGAATTGTAGCAACACTAAAAATCATCTTTTTCATAATCATCAATTTTTTTAGTTTATTATATTGGTATTTTATTCATAAACACACCAACATAATATTCCAAAAATATGCCAAGAAAATGATATATAACAATTACACAATGATTATCAAATAATTACAAAACAACGCAATTAATATACATCCTACCAAATGTGGAATATTTCACACATAACATGTAGATTTTTTCCTCAATTGTGTAGGGTAATGTACCGTTCTGCCTCTGAAATCGTATTTACAATATAAGTTTCTACAAGTTGGCATTTTTGATCAATCTCGAAATTGAATTCTCCTTTAATTTTCTCCAACTCAATCAATATATCGGTACACTCTCGATGTTCCAACAATGTAAATAGCGGTATCAATTTATGTGACACAGCAGATATCGTACTCATATCTTTATCTTGACGAGCACTCTTGAAACGTTCCAGATTTTGTCTTGTCTCAGAGACAAACGATGCCAATATCTCATTCGCCGCATCTTTATCATCTCCTGCAAATGCCAATAACGCAGAAAAACGAAGTTCCTCCTCTGGATTATGAACGGTTTCTTCCGTATATAAATCAGAAATATAATCCGGATAATATCGGACTACAAGATCATATAACTCCTTTCCCGTAAAAGGCTTGTTTAAATGTGACGTAAAACCCGCTGATAGAAATTCATTATCAGACATATTCGACCGGGCAGTCAATGCTACAACAGGAATGGATCGAACTTCCGGCAAATCAGAAGCACGAATTAAACGAACTAATTCAAAGCCGGATAATTCAGGCATCTGAATATCTGTGAATACAAAATCGAACTTTTGGTCTGACAATAAGCCAAGCACTTCTTTCGGATGTTCACAACAGACACAAGAAAAATTATAACGTTTCATCAATGATGCCGTAAGCTCAAGCTGCAAACGATCATCATCTACCAACAAACAACGAACATTCTTTCCCATATCAAGCACAGCACTTTCTTCTGCAGTTTCTTCCGGTATTACCATATCCGTTTTCTTAAACGGAATAATTACCGTAAAACATGTTCCTTGCTCGAGTGTACTATCGACCGAAATTTTTCCGCCAAGAAGCAAGACCAGTTTTTTTGTTATAGATAATCCCAAACCAAAACCTTCAGCACCCTGCGCTCCGGGAAGTCTCGTAAACTCCTTAAAAATGCGTTCACGGTCATCTTCCGCAATTCCCATACCGGTATCTTCTACCTGAATTTTCAACCGACTACCTAATAGCTTGACTCGCAATGCAACTGAGCCTTTTTCTGTAAATTTTATAGCGTTCGACAATAAATTATTTACAACTTGCCGAATACGGAAAGGATCTCCCAGATAAGCGCCCTGCAAATCTTTATCGATTTCGGTTATCAGTTCTAAATTCTTTTTACCTGCTACAGGTATAAAACTATCTCCTATCTCACAAAAAAAACGATACGGCTCAAACGGCACATCATGTATCTCCATTTTATCAGAATCCAGTCTATGATAATCCAGTAAATCGGTTACCAATTGAAGAAGATGATCTGATGAACTCTTCATATTCTCCAAATAATATTTTGCCCGGGATTCACGAATATGTCCGGATAAAAGATCAATATAACCGATAATCGAACTTAATGGAGCTTTAATGTCATGTGTAATAGTCAACATCAACTGTTCTCTGCTTTTCAATAATTCTTCTGCCCGACGATTCGATTCTTCAAGTTCTCTCCGATAACGGTTACTCCGGGAAATATCTTTCCAAATAAAAATGATGAAAAGAACTATCAAAATCAAAGAGAACACGGCAATACCTCCCACCACCTGTACAGAATGCCTCATCACCTGGTCTCTGTCCTGATAACGTGCCAAAGATCTGTCTAACTCTTCTTGTTCGAAAGCTCTTACCAAATTATTGATTTTGACCAACAAAATTTGGTTATTATAACGTAAGGCCTCACTCCTGCGAGTAACCCGATTTTGCAATTCTTTTTGCTGATCGAAAACGGCATACTGTATATCGGAAAATATATTGGCAATCGTATCTGCTGCATTATAAGGTTGAACAACCGTATCGGTAATCAATTGCTGAGATTGACTATACACCGTATTTTCATCTTCTTTCCGTGTAGAAAAAGCATCTGCCAAACGCTTAAAGAAACTTTTTCTCGGATTTCTGACCGTGAGGGTATCTTGTTTTACTACAATTTTTTTCCTGATTTGTACCGACTTAACTACCGAATCCCTACGGGTTATTTCTCTCTGAATGTTTTGTTCATACAAATTACCGACATCTGCATTCCGGCGTAATCTCAACCATGCCAACGAATTAGATTCTTTCTCGGTTAAAAGCACGATAATACTATCCATCCGCTGCTTTTGTAACGTATCGGTAACCAACTGTTTCAAAGAGTCTAAATTTCGGTACATTTTATCAAAAGTTTGACGATAATGCCTGCTATTGCGGACATGTCCGCTACTCAATGCTTGCAAGTCACCCTCCGACTCATATAATAATGCCAATGTCTCACTAATTAGAGAACGCTTACTTCGCATAGCTTCTTCTTCCTCATCGGGAAGAGAAAGGCGGGAAAATTTATCGAATAAAAAGAACACAGAAAAAAAGGCTATTACTATCAGCAACAAATACCCAATCAAAATCTTTACTCTTATTTCTTTGAACAGCCTAAACATCTTCTACCTCCTTACTTTTCTTAAGAGCCTGTCTAATAATTTTCCTGAATATCTAAAAAAACGGACGTAAATCATTTGTCAACGTATCGGATAATGGTATATAATCGAGAAAAGCCGTCCAAGCTTGACCGACTACTCTTTATTATATCCTCTACATAATTATTGCGACCAATGCACATCTTATTTTTCTAATCAAAACAAAGATATAGAATAAAATAAAAGATAGATTATTCTTCTATAATTTTTCAGTATACACAACCGCCTATCCTCAACAAAAAAGAACGGTTGCCATCCCGACAACCGTTCCTCCTTAATCTTAAATCTAAAATACCATGAAAAACTATTCTTGACGTAAAGATTACTATTCTATATAAAAATATACACACATCATTTTTCAAATGACTTACAACAAACTATATTTTCATTTAATAAAGAACTCAATAATCGTTTTTTTATGTTTTTTATCTTCAAACTCTTGTTCAATAACAAGCGATTATAAACTCAAAAACATGTTTTATTTATGTTGTACAAAAGAATATATTTTACACATCAAAACATAGCAATATTTAATCAAATAATAGCAAATTCATTGCAATCAGAAATTAAAATCTCAAAACGACGCTATTATAACCCAAGTATTTTTCATAAACTTATATTTAAGCATAATAAAAACAAGGATTTCATTACTATTCTTGTATTACACTATTTTTTAAAAAGCCTATATATCTTCGCCATATTATTCGGAGAAGAGTACTCAAGTCCCTTTTCATTAAGAGTAACACCCTCACCCGTCCAACACTCATAACTTCTAGAAACATCTATATTTTCGGGATCGATATTCATATACGAAAAATCGATAGTTCCGGTTTTATCTCCCGATTCGTAATTAAAATGAGCAATATAATAGGAATCTTCGGTCTCGAGATAAAATAAATCGACTGAATTATTACGTCCCGACAATTTATGTCCATAAGCCGGACGGAAAGATTTTCCCAAACGTATGACATCATTTACTTTCTCAACAGTAGAGAATTTTATGGCTTTTTCCTGACTGATTTTCGAACCGACGGCAATTCCTTTTGTTGACAAATTATCTCCAAGAATGCAATATCCGGTTACTGCTCCGGTTGTCATTCTCGATATATTTTCCGCTTCACTACGATCTCCCATTACCAAATGATCCGGGTCATTAAAGCAATAAACACGGCTAAGCCACCAGCCGAAAGAGAAACTGTTCATCATATAACTCGTATGCCACATTTCCCCCCAAGCATCGCAACTGATACGACGGGCATGGGCATAATTGGCAGGAAAAAGCGGAGATATCGACTCGATGATAAAAATATCGTCTCCGGCACGTTCCCGCAAATGCTTCATGCCATAGTTATAAGCCTGAATGCCCGTAGTAACTTTCGGATTACGATAACTATCTGCCTCGATAGATCCGTTACTCAAAAAATCCAATTTCAAACATTTGATTCCGGCATCCTTAAATTTATCTATAAAAAAGTTGATGCGGGAAAGCGTAGCCGGGGCTGTCGGATCCATACACGCTGCACCGGCTTCCCACTTAATCTTACCGAAAACTTTCAATAATGCTTGTCCATACACATAACCGTTATTTCCTTCTACGGCACGATCTTCTACTCCCGCATAATCGCAGAACGGAGACCAATAAGCTCCGGCCATTTGCCCGTTTGCTTCACAGTGCTTTACAAACTGTTTCAATTCATCCCAATCGAGTTTATCCCAAGATGCATCTAAATTGATAAAGATAACACCATCATCACCGAATCCGCCTTTATTCTGAATATTCTCCTTTATAAAATCCGATACCGACACAACACCATCATAACTGATCTCAGTACCCATGCCGCCCCAACTACTCCAGCCGTAAGGTGCAGGTTTATCCCAGCTTCTTTTCGGAGCGATAGCACAACATACATCACCAAAAGTCTCCAATCCGGTACGCCAGTCACCGGAATAATGAACGATCATACGGGCAGATTTTACCTGCTGTCCCTTTACAGCACCATGAGGTTTTAATACACCATCTATCATATCGCGCGTTATATGATGCGTAACACCGCTAAAACATTCAAGATTGGTGATCTTACCTTGTGCCAGCGGGCTTCCGGTTATCCTGACAGCAGATTTCCATGTATCATGATCGACAGAGCCGATAACCAACCCCAACTGTGTTTCACCATTAAATATTGCCGAGACTTCCATCGAAACAGAGTCTCGGGCAACACGCCCGATAGCCAAAGACTCCGGATCTGTCTGACTACAGCTCAAAGGATAAGAAGCATACGTTATAAACCCGTCATTATCAAAAGGAACTGTTATAAATCGATTATTAACGTCGGCAGGTAAAAACAGATTATCGGCTTCGGTACTGATAGGTGCAATATAATTGCTTGATATAATCGAATTGTCCGGAGACTGCAATATTACATCGGTAAGAAAGTAATCTTGTCCGTCATATAAATAAAAATTTTGATAGACTATGGGGTTATCCGAATTTTCACTGCCGGTATATTCAATGGTAAATTTCCGGGCCTTACCCACTTCATCAACAATATCCTCTTGTTTTATTTTTACAGAATTATACGAAGAAGCATCCAAAAGTACATCCCCATTTTTAAACTTTATTTTGACATCTTTAAGCACTGTCACACCTTCTTTTACGAATTCCGCTCGTTTTGTCTCATCATCAAACTTAATATTCCACTTTCCAAAACTCATCTCAGAAATGGTCGCATTTGCAATAAAAGGTATAATACACAAAAAGAATAAAACTGTCAGCTTTTTCATGATATATCATATTTTAATTGACTCTCATAGATTGTTATTCAGATTCTTTATCCAATGAATCCAAAACGGTCAGCATCCTGTGCATTCCTTCTGCGACAAATATATCTTTTATTACCAAATTACGATCTACAATCACACTAAACGGAATGACTTGTATATCGCTGAAAATAGGATATTTTTCCTCATAGCTGCAATCCGGGATAAGATGAATATTTTCCCATTTAAAATTGTGCTTTTGCATAAAAGAACGGACTGTGTCCCGACTATTACCTGTAATGGCAAAAATATCGGTCTCGGGATATTCTTCGCTGAGAGCGTCTAATATTTTGAGCTCTTTAATGCAGGGAGAACAATAGATACTCCAAAAAACAATTAATGAGATATTCTTATTTTCCCCGACCATTAGTTTATTCCCGGCTAAATCTTCAATCTCCAAATCGGGCAGTTTTTCACCGATACATTCCCGATAATTTTTAGGAATTTTTCTTGTCAACAGAAAAGCTGTAGTATCCTCTACATTTCTTGAGGAGATAATATATTTTAATGTTGCCAACGAATCATTAAACATCTTCATAGATATTCTCACACTGTCAGCATCAAAAAAAGCTACATGTTTTTTGGGTTGAACGATCAAACTCTTACCATCTTCACTTCGTGTTACCGATTCTTGAGCAAATAATCCGAATGGGATAAAAAATAAAAGTAAAACGAGCAATTTTTTCATGATATCTTATAATTTGATTTTATACATTTAATTAGAACATACTTGTCAAACAAAATGAAACAACTCTAATTTCATGTTGATATAAAACTATAACAAAATTAAAAATACCGATTTTCTTTTTTTGCAAAAAATCTGTCAATTAATATAACAATTAGACCAATTTACTTCAATATCGATAATCTGTTATATAAAAAGACTGTTCAGAAAATAGTTATCAGTTATTTTCTGAACAGTCTTTTTACCAACAAATACTTTTTGCGCTACGGTTTTACTAACGTTTTTTACCCAATATTATATCACTACTTATAGAAAGATTTTTTCCCTTGGTCCGCACCACAAGCATATATGATTTTATTGTATGCGTATCTTTCTCGGAACTACCGTACATAATATCCGGTGCTTCTGCCCAAAAAACTTCAATAGGAGTTTTATAGGTATTCTTAATCTCAAATTTAGTTGTTCCGGCTTTAAAGGTCACGATACCGTTCTTGTAAATTTTCGATTTTACTCCTTTTATAAATTCATAAGCCGGAGATTTACCTTCGAGACGAGCATCTACAAAGCCGTCTCCGAGTTCCGGCTTATCAGATAAAGCCAGAACATAATCATAGGTGTGTTCTTCCTCAGACTGCGCCTCGAACCGATCTATAAATTTATTGTGGTCAAGTTTCACCGTACGTGTCAACTTCACTCCGGGATAACCATTATTATCCAATACAGCGGAAGCAACTCCCCCGTTTTTATCGGGATCGAACGATAATAAACGACCGGCAGTCTTAGCTCCCCTGATCTGCATATCTTGGCCGTCGACCAACACGAGATTATGAGACAATCCCCGCTTTTGCCATCCCAAATAGGCCGGTTGTGCATAACTATACGTTCCGCAATCGGTAAGAATCTCTTTCTCCCCATTGTGTAACGTAACCGAAAGCCGGTCGGGATGACTGTGCCCTCCATCACTAAAACCATAACGGAAGACCAACGTATTATCTCCTGAACGCAAAATTGCAATTCCCGTATCATCAAACAGATAACTATCTTGTTTCAACGGCGTCTTATCCGGTTTAATATCGACATTCGTCAGTAAAGCCAATGCCGAATTCCGATCTTTGGTCGCATAGACTTTTGCTAAGATTTGCAAGATAAAAGGATCTTTGAAGCGGGAATATCCCATCTCATATAAAAAATCCTGATTTGAAATATCGGACATATATCCCCCGTCATTATGAGCAGGAAAAGTCATGTTCGGATACATTGCTTTAACAACACCCGTAAGCATACTTTTCAGTTTCTCATTATAAAGATCTATACCGCAAGCCCTTGCTGCATTTGCCGTCTGCAAAAGAGCCTTAAGCGGGAAATAGTGATACCCGCGCGAAGCTTCTTTATACCAGCCGTCATCATAAACCATCTTTTTGAACTCTTCGATATAGCCGACACTGCCGTTAACCGCATAATCCATCATCTCGTCATTTTTTAAGGTTACAGCCAACGATGTTCGCATAGCATTATTCCAAGCCTGCCAATTGTGCTGTCCACGACGGGCCGTAATCATATCGGCAGCTTCCTGAAACAGATTTTTCTCTATTTTTTCTCTCTCTTGCTGTGTCAGACCATCCCTTATGATTTCATAAATCGGACAAACATCGGAAAACCACATGGCATCTTCTAACCACTGTTCAAACATTCTGCCCAGATAATAAGATTTAGCAACTTGCTCTTTTGTATAAACCGGATATTGCGGATATTTATCGGCATATTCCAAGAAGATTTCCTTTAGGTAATCAAAATATTTTTTGTCTTTTGTAGCTAAATATAAATAACCGCAATCGACAATAAAATATTGCATATTATGCTGATAGATATTGCGCCAGCAAGCATCGAAAAAGTCACTTTTATAAGATTTTCCGCAATCGGGACAATAGTGGTCATGAGGCTTGTCAAGCTCGAATTTAAACAGCTTTTTATGTACAGGACAAATATAGTTCTGACTACGCCCAGTCGATTTATCGGGAATGTCAAAACCGTAACGGACACGTTCATCGACTCTTTCTTTCAACATACCGACAATTTTAGTACCCCATTCGGTTTTAGCAGAGGCTTCTACATTCCTCAAATCTTCATCCGTAAAAAAACGATAAGTTTTTTCGCAAGAGCGGTTATTTACTCCTTCTGTTAAAGTATTCGCTTCATTATTTGCTCTGAGTTGCGAAGCACTTATAAAAGCAATAAAAACAAGCGATACCGTCAGTAACATCTTTCTCATGTTATTTCGATTTACTTTTAGTTAAACATTAAATTCTTACTGATTGTCAATACGCATAATACGACATTTTTGCAACAAGCCTTTTTGTTTTACAAAGAGATAAAAGAAGCATTAATTTTTTCAAGTTATTCGTATTAGCAAATAATTAAAAAAATATTAAATGCAAATTAAGAGCATATCCTCCCCTATCTTACATTAAAATAATCTTGTTTATTCAACAAATTGAGAATTTACTCCTACAAAGTAAAAAAACGGCATCCTACAAAATCGATTTAAGCAAACATGCCAATTTGCCTGCCTCGGTAGCAAAAGACAATTTCCGGATATTTTTGTTCAAAAGGGAACAGACTGAAAGAAAACGCAAAGAGAACCGAATAATTTTTCGCTATCGGGAAATTCAAACAGACTATAAAACTAATTTTTTGATTTTAGCAAACTGAAAAGTAGAGATAAAAAAATGGTTGTCATCCCGACAACCAATCTTCGTTAACCTTAAATCTAATACCATGAAAAACACATTGCAAATGTACGGCATATTTCTATTTACGCAAACAAATAAACAAAAAATCGACATATAATTAACTATATTTAATTATTATAGTAAATAATCGAAATATCAGAAACACAATTTCACAATTAATCTATTCTCAAATCTATATTTCATACTTTTGTATAGACATATTACCTAAAAATATTACTTTTGTGAAAAACAAATAGCATGTCAATGAAAGTCATAGATTTAATAAAAAACAGTCCTACGACCGCATTTTCTTTTGAAGTGCTTCCCCCTCTGAAGGGGAACAGTATCGAAAAAGTTTTCAATACGATAGATACATTACGGGAATTCGATCCCAAATATATCAATATCACGACCCATCGAAGCGAATTTTTATATAAAGATATGGAAGGGGGATTATATAAGCGTGTGGCTGTCCGCACCCGGCCCGGAACTGTTGCAGTAGCTGCCGCTATTCAGAATAAATATCAAATTCCCGCCGTTCCCCATATAATATGCAGCGGATTTACTCAAAGTGAAACGGAATACGCCTTGATAGACCTGAGTTTTCTGGGAATATGCGACTTGCTGATTTTGCGAGGAGATAAAGCAAAACATGAAAACAGATTTATTCCGACTCCCGAAGGGCATGCGCACGCTATCGATCTGCAGGCCCAAGTAAACCGGTTTAATGAAGGATACTTTCTGGACGGAAGCAAAATGTCCCTCATAAATACTCCGTTTTCTTATGGTGTAGCAGGATACCCGGAAAAGCATGATGAAGCTCCCAATCCCGATTCAGACCTCTTCTGGCTTAAAGAAAAAGTAAAAGCAGGAGCAGAATATATCGTAACGCAAATGTTTTTTGATAATGAAAAATACTTTTCTTTTGTCGACCGTTGCAAGAGCGAAGGTATCGATGTACCCATTATTCCGGGCATCAAACCCATAAACTTCCGCAATCAACTTACGGTTCTACCCAAGGTTTTCCACGTCGATCTTCCTGAGGCACTGGCCTCTGAATTAAGAAAATGCAAAACCGATGAAGAGGCTAAAGAGGTTGGCGTAGAATGGTGTATATTACAAGCTAAGGAACTAAAAGAAAAAGGTGTACCAAGCATCCACTTTTACTCGATGATGGCTACCGAAAGTGTAAAACGTGTAGCACGGCAAGTATATTAAAACAATAAGAAGGAGGTAATTATCGTGTTTTTCAAAGATATTATCGGACAAGATGAGGTAAAGAAAAGATTGATACATTCTGTAAAATCCGGACAAATAGCTCATGCCCAACTGTTTTGCGGGCCTGAGGGAATCGGGAAATTACCTTTGGCTCTTGCTTATGCCCGATATATACAATGCACGAACAGGGGTGAAGATGATGCTTGTGGTGTGTGTCCGTCATGCAAACAATTCAGTTCGGTCATGCATCCCGACGTTCACTTTGTATTTCCGATTTATAAGAATGAAAAAAAGAAAAAACGTTTGTGCGACGACTATATAGATGAATGGCGCAAATGTCTCTCCGAAAATCAGTATCTTTCATTGGAACAGTGGCTTTCTTATATCGATGCGGAAAATTCCCAAGTAAGCATCTATGCTGACGAAAGCCGTGAAATTATTCGGAAAATAAGTCTCAAAACTTATGAATCGGATTATAAAATCATGATTATCTGGTTACCCGAATTAATGAATCCCGTGTGTGCCAACAAATTGCTGAAAATACTGGAAGAACCTTACGAAAAGACCGTTTTTTTGTTGGTCAGCAATCAACCCGATAAAATATTGGGTACTATACTCTCCCGTTCACAACGCATTAATATGCGGGTCGTTTCACCCGAAAAAATATCGGAAGCCTTGCAAAGGCGATACTCCTTAGGACAACAAGATGCCGATGCTGTGGCACACATTGCAAACGGAAATTTTATTAAAGCTCTGGAAACGATACAGCTTTCAGAAGAAAATCAATATTTCTTCGACCTTTTCGTGCGCCTCATGCGTCTGGCCTACGGCAGAAAAATAAAAGATTTAAAGGTCTGGAGTGAAGAGGCTGCCGATATGGGAAGAGAAAAAGAAAAACGTTTTCTGGCTTATACTCAACGTATGTTACGGGAAAATTATATTTATAATCTTCATATTCCCGAAATCAGCTATTTAAATAGTAGGGAAGAACAATTTTCAACACGTTTCGCACCGTTCATACACGAACGTAATATTATTTCATTGATGAATGAACTGAGCAGGGCGGAATCGGACATATCGCAAAATGCAAACGGAAAGATCGTATTTTTTGATTTGGCAATAAAAATGATTATGTTGCTGAAAAGTTAAAAATTAAAACTCTGTTCGCTACTATTATCAAAAAGCATATCTTTGTAGTCCGTAAAAATCAATAATATTTTACGGTACACAAATCTACGGGGCTGACCGGTTTTGACAGCGGGTAGAAATGGTGTGTAAGCATGCAGAGCGTGGATGGCTTGCTCTATAATCTCAGACATCAAAAATTTAACTGGCGAAAATAACTACGCTCTTGCTGCTTAATCGAAGTATAGTAGATTAGCTTAATCTCC
>ERZ773139.4022-NODE-4022-length-12284-cov-4.740617_pt1 | contig 12284 bp, 13 predicted proteins | sample MGYA00580854_ERZ773139 | MGnify/ENA primary metagenome ERZ773139 (study PRJEB29015, sample SAMEA2737809) | human gut metagenome | biome: human gut; feature: human-associated habitat; material: faeces | place: China | collected 2012 ...
GCGAAATATCCGTCATTTTCTTTGTTTTCAGATACACTTTAACCAAACTTCTATTTTTACTTTATATATTCCAACCTCCAAAGATGTGGTATAATGTGTGGTACGAGGGCTAAAATACAAAAGAAAAAAGCCTTAGCTAACGCTAAGGCTTTTTGGTGACCCGTACGGGAATCGAACTTATAATATTTTTATATATTCCTTTAACGAAATACATATCAACGATATTTTTATCATGTGTATGGATTTCATTAAAGGATTTTTTAATTCATGTGTGGTACAAAGTGTGGTACGGCATCAATAAAAAGTGTGGTACAAAACCGGTTTGCAAGAATAAGTAAAAAAGATGGTGATATCCCCCTTGCGATAGTGTGCGAACTACATATTATGATAGTAACACTTCAATAAGAAATATTTTTTCTAAGGAGAATTACTAACATGAAAGGTAGTTACAGAGAATTACATTCTGCGATTATCCGTGCAGGTTTTACCTGCTCTAATCTTGCGAGTGCAATCGGAATTTCCCCACAAGCCCTGTCGCATAAAATGAATGGTTATTCGCTCTTTACGGCAAAAGAAATTGCACGCATCGGAAAAGTTTTAAACATTCCAAAAAACGACTACTACACTATTTTCATTGAGCCGCTTACCTAAAAATCTTGGCTCTCCAAGGAGTCCACATGCCTACTATGCAAAGCAAATTGGTTTCTCGTACCATTTGGCTCGAGAAGAAAAAAATTTGGAAAATCAATATTCAAAAAAATGGAATTAGAAAATCTTTCTACTCTTCCACCCCTGGTGATAAAGGACGTAAGATTTGTGCTCAAAATGCAGCATCTTGGTTGTCTGGTTCCTGTCCATTTGCTGTCAGCGATCATACAACCGTTGAGACTGTATTTGAACGCTATCTGAAGGACAAAGAGCTTGAAACTACAAATATCTATACTATTCGCAACAGATATAACAATCATATCAAGCCTATAATTGGTAAAATACCTGTTATGCTATTGACTAAGCAGGATTTGAAACGCGTTATCTATACTGCATATCGAAAATGCGATTTGAGTCAAAAAAGCCTCAAAAATATACGTGGTGATTTGTCCGGTTTTTGCAACTATCTGGATTTATCAGATATTCGGAACGACCTTCGCACAAACAATATAAGGATACCGTCCACTGCCAAAAAAGGGAAAAAGCAAGCCCTTGATGTTGTTTCTCTTGATATTTTGTTTTCAGAATCGCAAGCCCCCTATAACGGCACCGTTTGTCAGGACAGTCTTATCTACGCATATCGTTTTAACGTGGTCACCGGCATGCGTACTGGCGAGCTGATGGGCCTTGAATGGGGCGATATTGACGATAATTATATACATATACGACGTGCCATTAATGCCAAAGGTATCACGACCAGCGGTAAAAATGAATTTGCCGCACGTGACTTTCCCCAAACGAGATATACACACATGCTTTTAGATAGTCAGAAAGTCTACCGCGTTAACCCTCTGGACCCCCACGAGCGTGTTTTTGGGCCTACTGGGCAACTCTGTTATCGTAAGCGTTGGGGCATATATTGCAATTATAATGGTATACCTTATATTACACCATACGAATTGCGTCATACCTTTTCTTCAATCTATAAAAACATCTTAAGTAATTGGGTCTATGAAGAACTTGTGGGGCACACTCACCCTGGTGTTAATGGAGTGTATATGCATCCTATGGACGGAGATATGGACAACGTTCCCGCATGTCTTGACTCTCTGTTAGATGAGAGACTTGCACTTGGTAGGGCTAAACGTAAACTGCTTCAAAATCAATCTGCTGTATAAATTTTAAAACATTTCAACATTAAGTCTAGACGAATAGCTTCGCATATTGCGAAAGTTATTCGTCATTTTTATTATAGACCATTTTGTAATTAGTTAACAAGCATCACACAAAAGATTAATAAACCCAAATACATAAATACTGTGCTTGACGCTGCTTGCGAGTCGCAGATAATGAAAATATAGCCCGTAAGGAAGTAGAAAGACTCGTTGAAACTTCAAATTTTCGGCTTGGGAGGTGACAAGATATGAAAATCCGCAGGTTAGCCGGGGCGGTGGCTTAAATCCACGCTGCTGACCCCGGCTCAGTAGTCACGGCATCTCTTCTACATAAGACAGTAACATGGGTTTTGCAATATTTAACAAGCATCACACAAAAAGATTATAAACCCAAATATATAAATACTGTGCTTGACGCTGCTTGCGAGTTGCAGATAATGAAGATATAGCCAATAGGAAGTCTATAAAACTCGTTGGAACTTCATTTTTTTGGCTTGGGAGGTGATAGACCATGAAAATTTGCACGATAGCCGGGGCGGAGGCTGAAATCCACGCTGCTGACCCCGGCTCAGTAGTCATCGACAAGTCAAATCATGACCTCGTTGACGCGGTTCAGAAGTACCTTGAAAAAACAATATATATAATGGAAAGGAAACAATAATTATGAAAATTATCGGTTATAGTCGTAATGATTTTGTCAGCAAGGAAGGTCGGCCTATCACTGGTTGTCGCATCTATCTTGCAACGGAGGTTGACGCCGGAAAGGGCGAAGGTGTTATGGTCAAGGATATGTATCTTTCCGATGCCAAAATGGCGGGACTTAAAATCAACCTCCATGACTTGATGGGGCGCGAAGTTAAGATTTACTATAACGAGTTCCGTAAGCCTGAAAGCATTGTTCTGCTCGATTAAGAGTTTCCCCGGCACCTGACGCAAAAAGGGAGCGATAGCGACCTTGCCGCAAAAATGGGGCTTGTCTCATTTTTGCGGTTAACATTTCAATGGCAGATCGTGTTACAGACTTGACAGCAAGTATACGCCGCGGACTAAATCAACACGGATGTGAAAGGATAGTATTACCTTTCACATCCGTGTACAGTCCACAAAGCTGACAGATATAAGCTTTGTAGCGTACACAGATGGGTTGTGTCCGCTGTGTATGGTGTATCAAATGGCAAAAGAATTTGCGACAAGACGCTACCAGCTGACAATCAACAATCCGAAAGAGCATGGTTTCGACCACGATACAATTAAGGCTATTCTAGCAAAAGGCGCGAAATTGTTATATTGGTGCATGTCCGATGAAGAGGGTAAGGAAGAAACTTATCATACGCATTTGTACCTGGTCTTTTGCAACGCGGTGATGTTCAAAACTCTAAAGAACAAATTTCCGACAGCACACATCGAAGTACCGCAATGGGGCACCAACTCCGAAAACTATGCGTATATTCGCAAAGAAGGCACAAAGTATCATAAGGATGCAAACGGCCATTATGAGTATACGGATGCCCAAGGAAAGGTACATGTAGGCACAAATTTCTCTGATACTTTCGAGGAAAGTGGCGATTTGCCGCCTGACGCAAAGCAGGGAGATAGAAATGATTTGCGAATGCTATACAAACTGATTGCCTCCGGGGAAGACAATGCTCAAATCCTTGGTGAGCATCCAGAGTATTTGCGTGATATCTCTCATATTGATCGGACGCGACAAACCATTTTGGAAGAAAAATATCGAAATGTTTTCCGGCGAATGAATGTCACATATATATCCGGTCCGACAGGGGTTGGCAAAACTCGTTCGGTACGAGAAGGATGTGGATACGCAAATTGTTACAGCGTATCCGACTATAAACATCCCTTTGACGGGTACAGGGGTCAAGCAGCAATCTTGTTTGATGAGTTCCACAACAGTCTCCCTCTCGTCAATATGCTGCAATATCTTGACGGCTATCCGTTGGAGTTGCCGTGTCGGTATGCTAACAAGCAAGCCTGTTATACAGAAGTATACCTTGTCTCGAATTTGCCGTTAGAAAGGCAGTACCGTGCACTGCAGGACGAGAAGCCTGAAACGTGGGCCGCCTTCCTGCGACGCATTAACACTGTGCGGATTTTTGCCGCTGATGGAAGCCATAAGGATTATTCCACCGACGATTATTTCCGGGAGTGTGTTAAATCGGAATATGAATTAGTTGATTTTTCGGATGATGATTGTCCGTTTTAAGCGTTGACAAAAGCTGTGCTATCAGGCTATACGGGCGCTTTATCAGAAAGGAGTTATTCTATGAATGATGATTATGAACGTTTGCAGTTGCAAACCAAGAAAAAATATGTTTTGGATACATTTCGTAATGGTCTTAGGTGTATTCAAGACGATTCCAAGGTCGCACAAAAGTTTGTTTTCCTGTGCCTTGCGCTTGCGGTTGTTGCCTTGTTTTTTGCTTCTGGCAGTTCTGGAAATGATGTGCTTTCGGTTGTGTTTCGTCCTATTATCTATGCTGTCTATGCCATTGCATGGTTGGCAGAGTGTATCGGAGTTATTTTCGTATTTGGCTATCTGCCTCATAGTTGGGCATATTATGACGATTTTACGCGCGCGGGCATCTATAACCAAGCACGCGAAGCGCCGTTATTGATTAAGGCCAGCAGAGACGGTAACATCCAACAGCTTACCTATTATATTAAGGGCTATCCTCTCGAATGTTGGGAAGATAACCGCACAAGAATCGAATCTGCACTTAATGTAACCATCCTGTCTATCACTCAGGGAAGTAACAACCAGCTCTTTGAACTTCGTGTTGTTGCTGGGTGCAATCTTATGGGGCGATTAATCCCGTGGGCAGATACATATATGGACGATAGTGATACAAAAATTGTCTTGGGCATCAATGCGGCAGGCATTCCCGTCTGCATCGATTTTGGCCAGTTGCCTCATTGGCTTTTGGCTGCCGCCACCGGCATGGGTAAAACGCAGCTGGTATTGTTGATTTTGCATCAACTGACGCAAAAAGGCTACGTCATCTACCTCGCTGACTATAAAGGTGTGGACTTTGGCTCCGAATACCGCAAACCGGGCCATTATGCAGATAATGACGCTGATCTCGAGCAGATGCTCGACAGTGTTGTACGCGAACTGAACCGCCGTCGTACAGAGTTTTCTATCGCTGGCTGTGCAAATCTTGAGGAATATGTCCGGACGACTGGAGATGACCTGCATCGAATCGTCGTTATCCTGGATGCACAGATGGTGGGCCGCGGCTTGCGTCTTTATCCCGGCAAAGCCTCTTGCAAAGTGATTGACTGTGTCGGCGTATCCAATATGCCTATCTGTACAGCAGCAACCTTGATCGGCAAAGACGTTCCAGCTCCAAAACCCGAAAAAGAGCCTACGGAAAAATTACCGGAAGAGCAAGACCCGATTAAAGTGCTGGAAGGAAATGAAATCCCCGATTCTTGGATTAAAAATCAGAAGGAGGTGAACGTTATGGCGCTTGGAGAAGGCTATACCACACATGATGTAGCGTGGCTTGATGTGAAAGGTGGAGGTCGTATCCTCCCTCTGCCCAATGTAGTGTACCGCATTAGCAAGCCGCTGCCAAACGGTATGGTGTATCTGCGCAAAAATAAAAAGTGCTCCAGATGTGCCGTTCCACTGCAATTTGTGCTGGATTATGTTTATCAGGACCTCAAGCAAAACCATCCGCAACAACAGCATATATGGGACAAAAAGCAGCGTTACAAATGGGACCGGCAGCCCATCACCAGTGAGCAAATTTCGCTTATCCACAAACTGGCCCCCGATTATAAAATTGACACCAAAAAGATGACCCGCGGGGATGCTTCCCGCGTGATTCAGCTTTTGGCGTACGCCCCCAAAGAGCAGGACGCACAAGAGCAAGCCCAGGAGGTGCAGGACGATGCCACGTAAAGCGCGTGAACGGTCTGCTACCGGGTGCTACCATATTATGGGGCGCGGTATCAACCATGCAGCAATTTACAACGATGATGCCGACAACATGAATTTTTTACATATCCTGGATTTTTGTGCGGACGAAGATTTTACAATTTTTGCGTATTGCCTGATGGGCAACCACTTTCACCTGCTTGCAAAAGCAGATGCTGACGTTTTACAGCATGTTATGAAGGCTGTGGGCATCCGCTATGTGGCCTATTTTAACAGGCGTTATCAGCGGGATGGACCTCTTTTTCGCGGGCGGTATAACTCCCAACCTGTTACAACAAAAGGATATTTTTTGCGTGTGTTGCGTTATATCCATCGCAACCCGGTTGCTGCCGGAATCGTGCAGGAAATGCAGGACTACCCTTGGAGCAGTTATCTTGATTACTTTGGCAGCAGAAAAAAGGTACTTTGTCAGGTAGATACCAGTTATGCGCTTGCATTGCATGGCTTGGAATGGCTGCGGAGCTATCACCAGCGGCCGGAACTGAACACCCGTGGTATGCTGGAAGATTCTCCGCTGCCTGCCTTCACGGATACAGAATTGCGCAGTTTTATAAGAATGACTGCCGGAATGGAGTGCCATGAAATTCCGCTGTATCCAGAGATGATTACAACCCCGCTGCTTCGTCGGCTTGTTGAACAGGAGGGCGCAGGCATTTCGCAGCTCGCTCGACTGACTGGTTTGGCGCGCGGAGACATCCGCCGCCGATTGTTATAATTGTTATAAAAGAAAGGAATATATCATATATGTATGATTTACATGCGACCCTTAAAACGGAGGGCGGAAAGATGCGGCTGGAATTGGTAGTGGAATGTGCCTACGACGATGGCAACAAGCAGGCAAGTATGAACTTGACCACTCCCCCTGATCAGCACGATAATATTTATACAGACGCGCGCCATTACGGCGACGATGAATTTGATGCAGTGTATGATGAGGATGAAGAAGAAAATCTGCCGTTTTAACAGCTTAACAACAATCAAATAAAAAATAAGCAAAAAGAGGATAATAGCCGTTACTGGCTCTCATCCTCTTTTTGTTGTTTTGTCTCAATGTCGTCAAACAAGGGGCTGTCCCAAAATTTTTTGAACGGAATTTCCAGTCCCACACATATCCGGGCAATCAGCTCAGTTGAAGTATTTTTAACTGTTGCATAAGGCTTAACAGTTTTTTTGAGTGCGGATGGTGCAATGCCGGAACGCTCGGCCAGCTTGTTGACGCTGTAGCCGCGCTCTGCAGCAAGCTCCAAAATGCGCAGCTTAATTGCCTCCTGTAGCAGCATTTGCCCTCACCACCGTGTACAATAAAAGTATATTTATTGTACCGATTTAAAAAAGGAAAAGTCGTCTACATAGAGACGATATAAACCTTGCTCTTACGTGCCAATGTGCTATAATATAAAAAGAAGGTGATAAACCAATGCATAAGCTATCCCGCGCAGCACCCTATATAACCTATGCTGTGGCAACTGCTGGAATGGCTGTGCTGCTGCTCCTTGGCAGCTCGCCGGGGGCAGTAATTGCCCGCAGTTATCAAGCGTATAACGGGTGCCCGGTGCCCAGCTCCCCTGAATATACCTATCAGAACGTTAATCTGCCATTTTCGGTTCCGTTATCTCCAGTGACAGCCGTTGAAGCGCGTGCAAAAAAAGACGGATATATTTTGTTCGGCTATCCCCGTTGCCCCTACTGCCGCAATCTGCTGCCGGTGCTTGCCACCGTTGCGGAAAGCGAAGGGGTCAGGATGGACTATTGCCAGATAGACCTCTACCGGGACATATACGCCTACAGTGTGGATGCTGCTGCGCCAGTGCAGACCAGACCGGCAGGGGAAGGGTACGCCGAACTGCTGACATGGCTGGACGGCTATCTGGCCGAGTACACCGTCACCGACCAAAACAAAAATAGCATTGATGTTGGAGAGAAGCGCATCGGTGCGCCAACTATTATCAAGGTAGTAGAGGGGAAGCCTGTTTCCAAATGGCAGCTTTCTGACGCTGCTATATTTGCAGCAGGATACCCGAAAAATAAATATGCCGCTTGGGATGATGCTACGCAGCAAGGGGTTGCAGCCTCTTTGCGGGATTATCTAGCGGTTGGGTGAAAAATAGGGGACGGTGAGTCGCGCAGCGATCTCCCCCGTCCCCGAAAATAGATATCAAAGACACCGCGCATCAATAGCGCGGTGTCGAAACGACAAAAATTAGACCGCATTAACAATCTGTGAACTTTTTGGGGTTCGTATTGTGTGATTACCACATAGATGGTATTATGCAATTGTACAGAAGGATAGGCGGCAAAAGAGTCCACAGCATCGTCGATGACGAAATCCAAAGCTGCGTAGGGCTGACGTCGAACCTATTAGTTTAATGTGGCCCCGGCACTAGACGCCGGGATGTAAAGGAGAAATTGAATATGAAACGTAAGACTATCATTTTAGCAGTGGTAGCAGCCGCTGCGATGGCGATTACCCTGGTAGGGTGTGGCGTGAAAATCACGAACATCGCGGTTCCGGAGCGTGCAACGATGGAGAAGGGTGAAAGTATTACCCTGCCCGTTGTGTACGGCACCGACGATGCTCCGGCCGTGACCCCCGAGACTGCTGCAACCGGTGAAAGCGCTGAAACTGACGAAAAGCTCGCTAAAGCAGCAAGTAAACTGACGGTCGCATGGACTTCTTCCGATGAGAGTGTTGCGACTGTTGATGCGACTGGCATGGTGGTTGCTGTCTCTGCAGGTGAAGCTGACATCACTGCAAGCGTCACGGATTCTGAGATGAGTGCTGTCTGCAAGGTTACGGTTAAAGTGGCCGCGAAAGACATCACCGTTCCCGACAACCTTGACGTCAAGCTCAACGATGGAAACGAAACCACTGTCGAGGCAACTGTAAGCCCGGCTGATGCCACCGATGTGAAGGTGAGTTACGCTTCTACTGATGAGGCGGTGGCCACCGTCGATAAAGACGGCAGGGTTCAGGTCTTGCAGCCTGGTGAATGCGACATCACCACGACCCTCATGCAGGATGGCGAAAAGGTCACCGAGAAGACGACTCATGTGAAAGCATTCTATGAGGTTGAAAGCATCTCACTCGACTCCAACGAAGGCAAGTTGACGGTTGGTAACTCTCACACCATTAAGGCAACGGTCGCTCCCGAAGAGGTTGCTGCCGAAACTACCATCGAGTGGTCGTCCAGCAACGAGAAGGTCGCTACCGTCGATTCCAATGGGAAGGTAACTGCCGTTTCCTCCGGGAATGCAACCATCACCGCAACTGCTGGTGAGGAAAGTGCCAACTACGAAGTGACGGTTGAACAGCCGAAGAAGGTCACGACCAGCAACAAGACTTATAAAAGCAGCAGTTCCAGCAACAGTTCTGCTGCTGTGACGCCTTCCAACCCGGCACCTGTTGCCCCAGCTCCCGCACAGCCTGACCCGGCACCGGCACAGCCTGACCCTCAGCCGGAACAGCCGAGCAACCCGGAACCGTCTCAGCCGAGCGGTGGGGATAGCGGCAATACGGAAAACAAGCCTAACGGTAGCGGTGGTTGGGAATGGGGTGGCCCTGTAATTTCCACTCCCACCGACAATGGTTGTACTCAGGAAGAAATTGATGCTGGAGGGTGCTAACTCTTCGTTGCAGTTCAAGGGGGACGGTTCCTATTTACATGATTTATTGACATAGTTTTTTCATAGCATCAAAAAGGGACGGCATAGTCGCCAGCGGCGATCTGTACCGTCCTTTTTTGACGCGAATGTTTTTTCAAAACCGTTCGCTCATAATATCGTAGAAAAACAGGGGTGACCTAACAAATCGTTATACTACCTCAAATATGTTAACTCGTCATTTGACGTGTTAACATCAAAGCAAAACTGGCCGCTTGCGGCCCGAATTTTGAAACAAAAAACCGGGGGCTTTTTTGGCTCCCGGTATTTTTCATTTTGCAATCATCATCATGTCGCAGTCAGCACATTTTATGCGGACGACTTTGGTTGCCCTTACACTGTTGCCACAGCAGGGGCAAACATACTTGATGCTGTGGCTGTTGGGGTTGTTCCCTGTCGGCTTGTCGGTGTTGTCACCCGTACCTTTGCCGCGTGGGATGTAAGCGCCTTCGATGCGGTTCATATTGATATCTTCCCACCCTTGTTCCAAAATGAACTCGCACAGTGCGTCAGTCGGCTCGGTGATGCTCCATCCGATACGCGGGTCATAGCTGATTTTAAGGTTGCGGGCCTCGGCAGCTTCCTTGAACTTTTTATTGTGGTACTGACCGCCGCGGCTGCAATCCTGTATGCCGTTTTGGAGGTTCCAAAGATGTACACACTCATGCAGGGTGGTTGCCACCACGTTTTCTATTGGCCGTGCAAGCGTCCCAGCACCGATGTTAAGCTCGTGGCGGGTCGTGTCACCGCGCTGCCATGCCTTGGCTACAGTAACGTGTCCGTAGGCCCTGGGTGTGCTCTGTATCGTGATGATAGGTTCCTCCAACTCGCCGTTGAAATATTTCGCATTCAATGCGCGGAAGATTTTTTCAAGGTATCCAGCGGTCCGGGATGTTTTGACGGTTTCTTTCATTTTTGCGTCCTCACTTTCGTTTTCCCAATCTTTGCTCACGTTATCCCTTCGGGATAAGGGGTTGTGGGTTGTTCCGCGATTAGCGGAAAAAGTGAGGTTGGATAATTGTCAAGGGGACTGTGGAATACCGCAGCTAATTTTTTAGCAAGGATATGCCGCAAAAGCTCCTTTACAATTTTCCAATCCGTGATTTTATAATTTTAAGGGGAACAACAAAAAAACAAAACACAGGAGCGTCACGGTTACAATTTGTTCCGCGGCACCCCTGTGTTCCCATGTTACAGGTCTTGCTTTTATTTTAAAAGTGTGGTACGATTGTGGTACTTGCAAAAAGGAATATAAAAAAGCTCCTGATTTCAAACGCATCAACGTTAAAAATCAAGAGTTTAATTTGGTGACCCGTACGGGAATCGAACCCATGTTACAGCCGTGAAAGGGCCGTGTCTTAACCGCTTGACCAACGGGCCATATAATACAAGATTTCGCTAAAACAGCAAGCAACTTATCGGCTACTATTGCAACCGACCCCCAAGTATTTTAGCGAAATCCTGTATCATGTGGTAGCGGTAACTGGATTTGAACCGGTGACACTTCGGGTATGAACCGAATGCTCTAGCCAACTGAGCTATACCGCCATGTGGTGTGCATCTCAAACGGTGCTTCACTAGTATACGGGTTTCGGCACCATTTGTCAAGCATTTTTTTGAATTTTTTCAAAAAGTTTTTTTCTCCCTTTTCTGCACCGGCAGTGCTGCGGCACAAATAGCGCAGCCATGGGCTTTGCGGGCATCAGCTGGCAGCCATTCCCGGTGTTGTTCCGATTTTTGTTCCTGCATTATACAACAATAGCGCAATAAAGTGCAGTACAAAATTCTTCATTTTTTCAGGTTTTACCCGGTTTGTTCATTTTATTTTAAGCTACGAAACTTTTTGCGGATTTTTCGCATTTAATATATTGACATAGTAGTACCCCAGTGTTAAAATAAGTTAAAAATCGGTGTTCGTTAAAAGTGTGTCGAAGATGAACCATCCGTAACTTTAAGGAGAATACTCGCTATGAAATATTCTTGGCAGCGCCAGATTATTCTGGAAACCATTCAAGAGCATAAAGAGCATCTTTCTGCGCAGCAGATTTACGGTTATGCCCGTGAGCGCTGCCCTCATATCAGCCTGGGCACGGTGTACCGCAACCTGAACACCCTGGCTGATAACAATATGATCGGCCGCGTTGGCATGATCAGCGGTGCCGAATGTTTTGACTGGGACCCCAACTCCCATGAGCATTTTTACTGCCGCAAGTGCCACAAGATCATTAACCTTGATCTGCCGGAAGGCGAGCTGAACGCTCTGATCAAAAATGTTCCCGGCCTGCGTATTGAAGGCCACTGCCTGACCGTGACCGGCGTTTGCGCCGAATGTGCCAGCAAAGAATAACTTTGCCGGGACAAAGCGCCACTGTCCTACCCTTGCAGGATCAATCCTCCCAACTTGTCATCATCTTTTCCTCTCCGCTCTTCCCCGTTTTTGTGGGGAAGAGCTTTTTTGTACCCTTTGGCACTTTTCTGCATCCTTTTTCAACTGCGATATGCGGGCTTTATGCGGCAAATATTCAATTTCATGAATAAAAATTCAAATAGTCCGTTTTGTTTTTTCCCTTTACGCCGCAGAATGCAAGCTCTAGAACAAAGTTATCTCTATAAGTTGAAATTTCCTTGTGCAATATGCCGTGTTGCAATTTGTTGCAGGACGTGTATAATAAGAAACATGAAATGAATAAATATTCAGCCACTTCGGCGGATAGAATTTTGAAAGAGGGCAGTTCTTATGAAAAAGAAAAAGGAAGATATTAAAAAGGTTGTTCTGGCTTACTCCGGCGGTCTGGATACCTCCATCATCATTCCCTGGCTGAAAGAGAATTACAACAACT
>ERZ773139.4028-NODE-4028-length-12274-cov-3.747197_pt1 | contig 12274 bp, 12 predicted proteins | sample MGYA00580854_ERZ773139 | MGnify/ENA primary metagenome ERZ773139 (study PRJEB29015, sample SAMEA2737809) | human gut metagenome | biome: human gut; feature: human-associated habitat; material: faeces | place: China | collected 2012 ...
ACGCCGCTGGAACGTCTGCTGCTTCAGGCGTTGCAGGGCGGTGGCGGGCTGGAGCCGGGTCTGGCGGACAGATTACTGGCGCAAACCCAGGAGGCGCTGGCGCGTCAGGAGATGCTGGGCGCGCCGCCGGTGCTGGTGCTGGCCGTGCTGAAATGCGACATGCGGCTGAAGGCATTTTTCTGTCTGCGCCGCATCGCGGGCGGCAACTGGATCCGCAACGTCACGCGGTAAAGGCCGCGCGCGGAAAATACGGAGAGAGGGTTGCCCGCCCGCCACATATCCGGGCGCATAAACAGAGCATCCTTGGTGCCCCAGTCGTCATGGGAGAAGATCACATCCGGGTGAAGGTTATCGATGAGCAGCTTCACATAGCCCAGGCGGTAGTCGGTGATGTAGTCGATGAGCCGGTGCATTTCCTCCGGATGCTCGTAGAGGGCGGTGAGGGTGTTTTCAAAGCCCATGAGGAAGTGGCACTGCTCAAAAATGCCCGTGCCCATAAAGCCCGCCAGGAGCTTTTCCTCCCCGGCGGCAGAGCGGGCGGCGGTGCGGCAGGCCTCCCAACCCTGGGTGCAGTTGGCCGCCAGGTCCGGGGCGTGGACCGTCTCCTCCCAGCGCGTTACATCCGGGCAGACGGTGAGGTCATCTGTATGGACGGGGATAGCACCCGGCGCATCCTCCGGAAAGCTGATGGTGGTGCCCCAGCGGTCCCGGCTGACGGTGCCACGGCGGCGGTTTCCCCGCAGGTAGGTGTTAATAGGGTCATTGAGGCACATATGCAGGGCCTCATATTGCTTGAGAATGCGCTCCGGGTGACCATCCGGCTGCAGCAGCTCCAAAAAAATTTCCTTAGGGGTTTGCATAGCGTTTCACTCCTCCCGGCAGAGTACACAGGCCGTATAGGTCATGGTCTGTGCGCCGTAATTATATTCCAGGCCCGATTGGCGGCATATATCGCTGACCCACAGGCCATAGGCCTCCATGGACGACAGCCGCCTGGCCGGGTAACGGCAAGGGGCCGACGGACAGGTACATCGGCGGCAAAGGGTGCAGGCCCCTGCCGTAAGGGTCAGGCAGTCCGGATGCAGCAGCCGGGCCTGCCGGGCAAAGCTCTCAAAGGCTTTTTTGTGCTGCCGGGCCAGGCGCTGCATACCCTGGTAATCAAATTCATCGGCCAAGGAACCGGTGGTCTGCACCAGAACACCGCTGCGGCACCGGCGAATCTCCTCCTCTGCCCGGGCCAAGGAGCCGCACCTCGGCGGGCAGGCCCAGTTTTTGCCGTACTGCCCGCAGCGGTCCGCCGCGCACATCTCCCGCACGGAGGTCAGGGGCCTGAAGGCCGAGAGGTTCGCCGGCGCCCAATGGGAAAAGCCGTTTTCTTTCGCCAAAGCCATCAGCCGCTCCATTGGCACCCTCCCCCCTCTTGACAAAGCCTGCCGAGATTGCTAAAAATTATAGTAGCCCAGCTACCTACAGTATAGTACAGTATAATAAGGGTAATTGCTTGTGTCAAGTATCCCGCACTTCCCCGGTGTAAAAACCTGCGCCGGGAAATCGGAAAATAACGGAACTCTTTTCCATGCCCTATCCGGGGCTTTTCTATGAGTATTTAATGAAACGGAGGACGCACTATGCAAATTCAATTCCCCCTGATCTTGGACGGCGCTACAGGCACCGAGCTGCAAAAACGGGGCTTTTCCGGCGACGTAAGTGCCGAGGAGTGGGTGCTGGCCCACCCGGAGGCTATTGCGGATATCCAGCGCGGGTATGTGCAGGCCGGGAGCCAGGTGCTCTACTGCCCCAGCTTTGGTGCCAACCGCCAAAAGCTTGAGGAGCACGGGATCTTCAACAAAACCGCGGACTATAACCGCCGCCTGGCGGAGCTCTCACAAAAGGCGGCAGAGGGCCGGGCCCTGATAGCCGGGGATCTCTCCCCCACCGGGCTGTTTCTGGCGCCCATGGGCCAGGCGTCCTTTGAGGAGCTGGTGGACATTTATGCGGATCAGGCGGCAGGCTTGGAGCAGGCCGGGGTGGACCTGTATGTCATCGAGACCATGATGACCCTGTCCGATGCCCGGGCAGCGGTGCTGGCTGTGCGTAATGTCAGCGAAAAGCCCATCCTGGTCACTTTTACCTGCGATGAAAATGGCCGCAGCATCTCCGGAACGGACATTACAGCGGCGCTGACGGTGCTCCAGGGCATGGGCATCGACGCTTTCGGCCTCAACTGCTCCGCCGGCCCTCGGGAGATGCTGCCGCAGCTGAAGCGGCTGCGGGAATACGCCCGGGTGCCGCTGATCGCCAAGCCCAACGCCGGGATGCCCCAGATCGTGGACGGCAAGGCGGTATATCACTGCCCGCCGGAGGAATTCACGGCCCTGGTGCCGGAATTTCTGCAGGCAGGGGTGGCCATCTTCGGCGGCTGCTGCGGCACGGATGCAGGGCACATCGCGGCACTAAAAAAAGCTCTGGACGGGGCGCAGATCACGCCTCCCGCGCCACAGCACACGGCGCTTCTCCCGGCGGCCACGGAAAAGCTGCCCATGTATTTGCCGGTGGATGCCAGGCACGGAGCGGTGATCGCCGTGACGGAGAGCCTGGAGGACGATCTGCTGGAGGCCATGGACGGGGACGAGCCTATGGTGGCTGTGGCACTGACAAGCCCGGCAGACGCGGAGACCCTGGGGGACGTGCAGTACATGATTCAAAAGCCCCTGTGCCTGGTGTGCGATGACGGGGATGTGCTGGAGGCTGCGCTGCGAGTCTATCAGGGCCGGGCGCTGTATGAGGGCCCGGTGCCGGAGGAGCGGCTGGAAACGCTGCGAAAAAAGTATGGCGTTATTTATTAAGCGTGGGGAACAAAGGCCGCCGGAGGCAAGGTGCGGGGCGGTCAACAGCCTTAGCTGAGGCCGCCCACGGCGGCCTCAGCTAAGGGGCAAAGCAGCCGCATCAAAACGGCGACAGATGCCATGGGCAGAGCGAAGCGGGACAGCTTATCCCAAATGGATCCACCGATACTCCCGGGTAGGGCAATGGTAAATTTACGGTTTCTGAACGGTTTGCAGCGGGGCTCCTTGACTTTTACGGTGCAATGCGCTAAAATGTGAATAGTTTGAGGATCCGCCTGCGGAGCAGGCAAAAATAAAAAGAGCCGCAGCGCCGGAAGGTTTTTTCCGGGGCGGATTTTTTGCGGCCGGACGGGAGAAGCAATGAAACAGAAAAACACCAAGAATTTTGGCACCCGCTGGGGCTTTATCCTGGCCTCGGTGGGCTCCGCCGTGGGCATGGCCAATGTGTGGGGCTTCCCCAACAAGCTGGGCAGCAACGGCGGCGGCGCATTTCTTCTGATCTACCTGCTGTTCGTATTCATTTTCAGCTATGTGGGGCTGCCGGCGGAGTTTGCCATGGGCCGCCGGGCTGGGACCGGCACCCTGGGCGCCTATGAAAACGCCTGGGCCACCCGCAGCAAGGGCATGGGCAAGGCCGGCGGGCTTCTGGGCTGGCTGCCCCTGGCGGGGTCGCTGTGCATCGCCCTGGGATACGCGGTCATCGTGACCTATATTCTCAAGGCGCTGGTGGACTCCGTGGCGGGCACACTGATGACCACCGACGCCGCTGCCTGGTTTGGCGAGTTCTCCTCCACGCCCTTTTCCGTGGTCCCCTACCATATCATTGTGGTGGTGGGCACGCTGCTGACCCTGTATTTGGGCGCCCGCAGCATTGAAAAAACCAACAAGATCATGATGCCTGTGTTCTTCATCATTTTCCTGGTTTTGGCGGTGCGGGTAGCACTTCTCCCTGGCTCCTCCGCCGGTTATCGCTTTATGTTCACACCGAACTGGGCGGCACTGAAGGACCCCATGATTTGGATCTGGGCCATGGGCCAGGCCTTCTTCTCCCTATCGGTAACGGGCAGCGGCATGATCGTGTACGGTGCGTATTTGTCCAAGGAGGAGGATGTGGTACACATGGCCCAGCGGACGGCGCTGTTTGACACCATTGCAGCGGTGGTGGCGGCGCTGGTCATCATCCCCGCCTGCTTCTCCTATAACCTGGATGTGGGTGCGGGCCCGGGGCTGCTGTTTGTGACCCTGCCCACCATTTTGCAGGATATCCCCTTGGGCCGGCTGTTTGCCATCATCCTGTATGTGGCCATGATTTTTGCGGGTATCAGCTCCCTGCAGAACATGTTTGAGGCTGTGGTGGAGTCGCTGATGCACAAATTCCCCAAGCTGAGCCGCACGGCGGCCCTGGCCATCCTGTGCGCGCTGTGCCTGGGCATCGGCCTGTTTATGGAGCCCATCGCCAAGTGGGGCACCTGGATGGATCTGGTTTCCATTTACATCATCCCCATCGGGGCCACCCTGGGCGCGGTGTCCTGGTTCTATGTGATGAAGAAGGATGACCTGCTGACGGCCATCAACACCGGCAGCCACAAGACCCGGGGCGCCCTGTGGTACAGCGTAGGGCGGTATGTGTATGTGCCCTTGGCGCTGGTGCTGTGCCTGGTGGCACTGATCGGCGGCGTGGCGTTTTAAGAAAAAATTGAAATTGGGCATAAGAATCCCCTCCGGAATCCGAGGCTTCCGGAGGGGATTTTGCGTGTAGGGCAGCGGGTCGTAGGGGAGCCTTTTAGGAGTATGGATTGCCACAGCCAGTGTGCGCACTGGCTTCGCAATGACAGGCTTTTTGCAAGGGGTACGGTGGGACAGCGGGACACATGGGTCCCGCTGCCCCACACGGCATTATTTTGCAGGGGCGGACGACCCTGTCCGCCCGGCTCGGCGCGTTTCTTGTGGTGCGTAGGGGAGGGGCTCTGCCCCTCCCCTACGCATGGCCGGTGGGTGCGGGGGGTGCCTGCTCTTATGGCGCGGACAGGGTGCCGGTGGGCGGCAATGATGAGACACCGGCGGCGGTAATGAGATTGGGTTCCTCTATTTGAACGGGGGTACCGTCGGGGTTGGTGGGGAAACGGAAAGCGTAGCCATACTCGGAATCTACGGGAAAATTCCGAATCTGCTCCTCGGTGAACAGGCCCACTGCGATGGGCCAGGTGATGATCAGGTCTTCGTCCTGTTCCTGCAAATTCACCAGGCAGAGGTCATAGCCCAGGGCGGCCAAACGCTTAAATTCGCCGCCCAGGCTTCCGGCGGCTACCTGTTCCCCATTTTGGAATACATCCATTTCTAAAAGGAACTTCACATCCCGACCCGCGTACTCCTTTCGGGCGGCGTTGACCTCCACAAAGCAGAAATACTCGCCGGGGTCCGGGGCCTTGTAGCAGGCTTCGACGCCGATTTGGTAGTTTGTGAGGGGCTGGCTGGGGGAATAGTTCGTGTCTCCGTCCTTATAATCTTTCAGCGGCAGGTAGCGGGCCGTCAGCAGCACGGCGGTGGCCGTGACCAGACACAGGCAGGCCGCCGCACACCAGCGGCGCCGATTTGGTGCGGCCCGGCGGGGGCGGACGGGTTCATGGGCCCGGGCTACAAAGTCATCCCGGATGTCTCCCAAAAGCAGGGAAAATTCTTCTTTTTTCATAGCATAAAGCCCCTTTCCGAAAGGCGGTGGCGCAGCTGTGAGCGCAGGCGGTGGAGAGTGACATAGACATGATTTTCCGAGAGGGAGAAACGCTTGGCAATGTCGGCCACGCTGTCAAAATACCAGTAGCGGCAGACAAAAATGCGGCGCTTAGTCTCCGGGAGGGCGGCGAGAAAGTCGTTGATAGCGGCCACCAGCTCCCGGCGGTCCAAATCGGACTCGGGGGTGTCCCGATGGGAGATCACCTGGGCCAGCTCCTCGAATACCGCGTCCACTTCCCCGCCGCCTCGCTTTTCCGCCGCGTCCTTCCGGTGACGGTTCAGGGCCAGGTTTCGGGTGATCTTACCCAGAAAAGCCGACAGCACCGCCGGGCGGTGGGGCGGCATGGCGTTCCAGGCCCGGAGATAGGTGTCGTTGACGCACTCCTCCGCGTCCCGCCGGTCGGGCAGGATGCTTCCGGCGATGCCGGCGCAGTAGGCACCGTATCTTTCCGCCGCAGCCGGGATGGCGCGCTCATCCCGAGCCCAAAACAGCGCCGCAATGGCGGCATCATCCATAGTCCTCTCCCCTCCTTTCCTTTGGCCTTTCACTTTTATAGACACCATCGGGGCGTGTTTCTTACAGGAACCGGAAAAATTTTCAAAAAAACTCCCGGAATTCGTTTCCGGGAGTTTTTAGTTCTGATAAAGGGCAAAAAGCCTCGCAGAGTTCGCGTCCGCAGACGCGAAAAATTGGGATCATTTTTCACCGCGACATGCGCGTGGAGAAAAATACCTCTCAGCCCGCAAGTGTGGAATTTTGGGCCAAAGGCCCAAAATTATGCGCGCAGCGGGGTGCAAGCCTTTTGGCAGAAAAAACGAAGTTTTTTCGCCAGGAATTTTTAGCCCCACAGGGCAGTGAGCATGGGGATGATCTGCTTTTTGCGGCTCATGACGCCGGGCAGGAACAGGGTGTTGTCCTTTGGCTCCACCGAGAAAGCGTTGCGGATGGCATCGTCGCTGCCCACATACAGCAGCTGCGTGCCCTCCAGCAGCACATCCGTGAGCATCAGCAGTACCATGTCGTAGTGGTGCTCGTCCCGGATGCGGTTCATCTCCCGGAGCAGCTCCTCCTTGCGGCTCATGATGTCCAGAGAGTCCAGGCAGGTGATCTGCCCCACGCCCAGCACCTGCTCGGCGATATGGAACTCCTTGAAGTCTGAGGCGATCATCTCCTGTACCGGCTTATCCGGGCTGACGGAGGCAAACAGCTCCTTACCCAGATCGTCCAGCTTGATATTGGCAATGCGGGCCAGCCGCTCGGCCATGGAGATATCCCGCTTGGTGCAGGTGGGCGACTTGAACATCACCGTGTCGGACAGAATGGCCGCCGCCATAAGCCCGGCCATGGGTCCGGAGGGGATGACACCGTGCTCCTGATACATGGCGGCGATGATGGTATTTGTGCTGCCTACGGGCTCATTGCGCACATGAATGGGCTGGGCGGTTTGGATGTCCGCCAGGCGGTGGTGGTCAATGATTTCCAAAATCTCCGCCTGATCCAGGCCCGGCACGGATTGGGCAAACTCGTTGTGGTCCACCAGCACCACCTGCTTGCGCCGGGGGCGCAGCAAATGATACCGGGACAGGGTGCCCACGACTTTTTCGTTTTCGTCCAGCACGGGGTAGCTGCGGTAGCGGCTCTTGAGCACCACCTCCCGGACGTCGTCAATATAATCGTCCAGGTGGAAGCAAACGATCTCCCCCCGCTGGCAGGGCCGGGAAATGGGGATAGATTGATAAATCAGGCGACAGGCGCGGCCGGCAGTAAAGGGCGTAGATATGATGCAGGTGTTGCCGGCATAATCCTCCAGCGCGGGATCAACATCCGCACGGCAGATGATTAGGCAGCTGACATGCTGATCCAGGGCCCGCTGGATCATATCCGGCTGGCTGGCCACCAGGACAATATTGTTTCTGCCGGAAAAACGCAGGTTCTCCGCGGCCTGGGGCATAGCCACCACAACGCTGCCGCTGATGTTGGTGGGCACGCTGCCGCCCTCGTTGACGATGCGCCCCTCCAGTACGCTGACCAGGTTAAACACCGGCAGCTCCTCCACCTGGCTGTCCACCAAGGTCTCCATGCTGAAGGTAGCGATGTCTCCGGCAGAGAGCATGCCGTACAGAGTGCCATCGTCATTCACCACGGGGACGGCGGAAATGCGCTGCTCCCGCATCACATGCCAAGCCCGGTCCATGGTGACGGTGGAGCTGAGGCAGGGGGGCGTGTCATACTCCAGGTCCCGGACCTGGGTGCGGACCGTGCGGATGGCCATGGGCTCGTTAAAGCCAAAATGCTTGAGCATGCGGTTTGTTTCATCGCTGATGTGTCCCAGGTGCGCCGCAACATACTGCCGGTCGCCCAGGGCGTTGCGCAGGGCGGCATAGGACATGGCCGCCACGATGGAATCCGTATCCGGATTGCGGTGGCCGGTTACAAAAATCTCGTTCATGGTCTCTCCTCCCGGGAGCTTTTTTACCATTATAAAGCGGCGGTAATTGATTTTCAATACGAGGATAGTATAAATTTTGGGTATTTGGTGCGATTTTTTCCGTGAAAAGGCAGAGAAGGGGCAGGAATAATAACGCAGGGGAGGAAAAAGCCCCGCCGGGTAGGCGGGGCTTTAGGGTCAGGTGATGGCGATATTGGGTATGCCGCCGGAATATGCTATGGTATCCTCCGCATCCCCCTCCTCCGTGGCGTTGAAGGCTTCTCCGGGAGAGCTGATCATACCCCACTCCTGCAGGAGGGCCAGGGTGCGGGTACACTGGGGATTGAGTCTGGCGGATACGGTTCTTTCATCGCTATCCAGCATGATTTGGAGCACGGTGTCCTGATAGACATAGAGGTCAGGATCCAGCATATTCATGTGGGCGATGTCCTCCAAAAGCGTCTGATACAGGAGCCTACACTCCTGAGCCGACAGCTCCCGGTCCATGTCCTTGTTGGGATTGCTGATGTATCCGTGGATAAGCTTTTCTGCGGTCATGCCCGTATCGTCCAGCACCAGGCTGCGGCGGAAGGCCTCCGATTCCAGCATAGCCCGGACAGCGGTGAGATCCTCATCGCGCAGCTGGTACTTCCGGGAGAGGGTTCCGCCGTTTTTCAGATTGTAGGTGATGTAAATGGTGTTTATCCCCAACGAGTCAGGGTTACGGTTCTCCCCGGCAGCGCGGCCAGCAAGGTAGCGATGGGCCTGGACAATGGCGCCGATTTCCTCCGGGTCGGTGATTTTTGCCGTGCTTCGGTAGATAGACCGCTGATAGATTCCCACAGACTCCACCTGGCTGACCTGGGGAACACGGCGCTCATAGCCGAATACATCCGCCCGAATACACAGGCACAGGGCTACCAGGGCAATGCACAGGGCCAGCAGCTCCGGCCAGAGCTTGCCGAAGACTCGGGGCGTGCGGGCAATGAGCATCTGCGTACCGATCATGCACACCAGGCCCAGGGTCACGATACAGGCCAGCAGAGCCTGGGTATTGCCGGTGCAGTTGAGCATCTCCGCCAGCACAAGGCCCAGCCCCAGGCCACCCAGCAAACCCACAGCCCACCGCACCACCGGGCGCAGAGGCCGAAAGGCCAGGGTGTCACCGGAGGCCTCGCTGCGGCGGATGCGATAGAGCAGGGCGCCGGCAACCAGCAGCACCAGGGCCGCGATACCATACACCAGCAGGCTCTTCCATGCGGAGGCGGTCAAAGCGAAGGTGCCATCCTCCGCGTACATCTCCTGCAGGTCCAGATGCAGGCGCAGGACCGGAGTGAGCCAGGTCACAATATGGTTCCGGCCTATGGAATACACCGTGTCGTTATAGCTGGGGTAGAAGATGCTGCACATACCGTCCGCCAGGATACGGCAGAAGATGGCCACGCAGTTTACCGCGCCATAGGCCACGGCCATGGCCGGGAGCCAGCCGCAGAGCATACAGCAGAAGCTGCCCAAGGCGAAAAACAGCAGGAAGGTCACCAGGGAAAACACCAGCCAGGAAAGGCTGGCCCCCCAATGGGTGACACCGTTCTGCGCCGAAAGCAGGCAGATCAGCACATTGCTCGCCGCCACGCAGCCCACGCCGCACAGCACATGGGTGCGGAACTGGCAGCCACGGCTTGCAGGGAAGCTGTGCATACCGTAGGTGCCCCGAGGGCTGGACAGATAGGTAAACAAGGCCATGGCCAGCATAATGCCGAAAATGAGATTCATCCAGATGGCGGCGGTGGTGGACGTACCGAGGATCTCCATGGCAGTTCTTCTGGCCTGCAGCAAAAAGTCATCCGGCGAGGGATCCACATCGTTCCACATCCGCAGGGGCAAAATCAAAAACCACAGGAAGGTATAGCCGGCCAAGAGGGGCCAGCAGCGGCGCAGGTCGCTGCGCAGCAGGGCCGGATTAAAGCAGGATTTTGTGAGCAGCATCGTCCGCACCTCCTAATTCATAGATAAAGATTTCCTCCAGAGTCAGGGGGATGGCCTCCAGCAACACGGGATCGGTGATCTGCATGCGGCGGCAGATCTCCTCGCTGCTGCCGCGCATGATATAGGTATGCACCCGGCCCACCTGAGAGTGGTGCAGGATCTGCAGCTCCGTGGGGAGCGTGGGCTCCTCTGCCGTTTTGTAGGCCACCTGGAGCTTGACGGTGTTATCCTGCAGGTCCGAGAGGGTGCGCTCTAAAAGCACCTTTCCCTTATCCATAATACCCACATGGTCACACACATCCTCCAGCTCCCGGAGGTTGTGGCTGGAGAGGAGCACCGTGGTACCCCGGGCGGATACATCGTCCAGCAGCACCTGCCACACCTGCCGGCGCATGACGGGGTCCAGGCCGTCCACCGGCTCATCCAGCACCAGGTACTCCGGCAGGCAGCTCATGGTGATCCAAAAGGCCGCCTGGCGCTGCATACCCTTGCTCATGCGGCGGATAGGCTTCTTTTCCGGCAAGTGAAATAGCTCCCGAAGCTTTTCAAACCGCCCCCCATCAAACTGGGGATACATGCCCGCGTAGAGCTTGGCCATTTCCCGGATGGTGGATTGATTGTAGTAGAACCAGTCATCGGGAATGGAGACGATGCGCTCCTTGGCATGGCGGTTTTCAAACACCGGAACGCCGTTTACCAGCACCTGGCCGGAATCCTGCTTATACACACCGGTGATGTGGCGCAGCAGCGTGGACTTGCCTGCCCCGTTGGGGCCCACCAGACCGTACACCGCCCCCTTGGGCACAGTGAGGGTGGCGCTGTCCAGAGCTGTGAAGCCGTCAAAGGTTTTTACCAATTTTTTTACTTCGATCATTTTTCTTCCTCCTCTCTCCACAGATCCAGCCACTGCTGCTCTGTCATGCCCAGCTGCCGCAGCTCCAGTATCGTGTCGTGCAGGCCCTCCGTAAGCTCAGCCATGCGGCGCCGGCCTTGGTCGCCGTCCTCGGCCACAAAGCTGCCCCGGCCGGCCACGGAATATACAAAGCCCTCCGCCTCCAGCTGGGCCATGGCCCGCTGAATGGTGTTGGGGTTGATGGCCAGCTCCGTGGCCAGCTTGCGCACCGAGGGCAGCTGGTCCCCCGGCTGCAGCACACCGGTCACCATCAGACGCCGCAGCCCGTCCCGCACCTGCTGGTGGATGGGCCGGCTGTCCCGATAGTCCAAATGAAGCACATCGTCTCCTCCCCTCTTGTGTTTTTAGTGTATTAGTAGTATTAGTACGGTTAATATATCACGGCAATTTGCCCCTGTCAAGAGGGAAAACCGGGAATATTTTCGCCCGGCGGCGGGCATGATGGGAGGGGAAATGCGCAGGACGGGCATAAGAATTTGTGCAGGCCCGAAACGGGCCGTCCCTGCAAGGAGACGGGGATGCGGATTGCCACACCAGTGACGTCGGTCACTGGCTCGCAATGACAGGTTTGCAAGAGCTGCGGTGGGCGGCGGGACACATGGGTCCCGCCCTACAGAAAATTTTTGTAGGGCAGGGCCCGCGGGCCCTGCCGGGAGGCTGCGGTGCAGGCCCGGTGCGGGTCGTCCGGTAGGCCGACCCCTACGCACCGTTTACCGGTAAAAAGCCGTAGGGGGCGGCGTCCCCGACGCCCCGTGCCCCACACACGGGCAACCGCATAATTCGCTTCCTACATATTTACAATAAGGAGGAACAACTATGAAGGCTATGGTCTATCAGAAGAGCTGTATTCAGTGCGGGCTGTGCGCATCCGTGTGTCCGGAGGTGTTTTCCTTGCTGCCGGGACAGGCGGCGGTGGCCCGGGACGAGGACATCCCCACTAATCTACAGGTCAGCGCCCGGGCGGCGGCGGAGGGCTGTCCTACAGACGCTATTTCCATCCAATAAAAATATTCCCGATTTTTTAAAATCATGCTTTACAAGCCACGAGGAGTGTGGTATCTTATTATAGTACGCTCCTATGCGTATGAATTGCCCTTGCCTTAGTCCCGCGGATGCTTCACCCGTCCCGGCACTCAGACAGCGGGCAGACATAAAAGAAAGGTGGAACTAAACCATGATGCTGAAAGACCAAAAGACCTCTATCATCGAGGCCAACCGTACCCACGAGAACGACACCGGCTCCCCTGAGGTGCAGGTGGCTATCCTCACCGAGCGTATCAGCCAGCTCACCGCCCATCTGAAGGTGCATCCCCACGACTTCCACAGCCGCCGCGGTATGCAGATGATGATCGGTAAGCGCCGTCGTCTGC
>ERZ773139.4040-NODE-4040-length-12236-cov-3.840079_pt1 | contig 12236 bp, 5 predicted proteins | sample MGYA00580854_ERZ773139 | MGnify/ENA primary metagenome ERZ773139 (study PRJEB29015, sample SAMEA2737809) | human gut metagenome | biome: human gut; feature: human-associated habitat; material: faeces | place: China | collected 2012 ...
GCAATCCGCAAGACGTGAAAACGTATGATACAAACCGCCTGCGTAGTAGCTTCCTTATGGAAAAAGTAATGGTTCCGAACGAAATCAACGTTACTTATTCTATGTACGACCGTTTTATCTTCGGTGGTGCCGTGCCTACAACAAAAGAACTGGTACTGGAAACAATCGATCCGCTGAAAGCTAAGTTTTTCCTTGAACGCCGCGAACTGGGTGTTATCAACGTAGGTGGCGAAGGAATCGTGACCGTAGACGGCAAAGAATATACATTGAAGTTCAAAGATGCACTGTACGTTGGTAGAGGCAAGCAGAAAGTGACTTTCAAGAGCAAAGACTCAAGCAATCCTGCCAAGTTCTACATCAACTCTGCTACTGCTCACAAAGAATACAAAACGCAGTTAATTACGATTGACGGACGTAAAGGCTCTCTGAAAGCCAACTCTTTCCCTGCCGGAAAATTGGAAGAAAGCAACGACCGCGTTATCAACCAGTTGATTGTAAACAATGTACTTGAAGAAGGTCCTTGCCAACTGCAAATGGGATTGACGGAACTGAAACCGGGTAGCGTATGGAACACGATGCCTGCACATACTCACAGCCGCCGCATCGAGGCATACTTCTACTTCAATGTACCGACCGGCAACTCTATCTGCCACTTCATGGGCGAGCCTCAGGAAGAACGCATCGTATGGATGCAGAACGAACAGGCTATCATGTCACCGGAATGGTCTATCCACGCTGCTGCCGGAACAAGCAACTATATGTTCATCTGGGGCATGGCTGGTGAAAACCTCGACTACGGAGATATGGATAAGATTAAATATACAGAAATGCGCTAATCATTGCGCATCTCTGCAACCATATAAACAATCCGAGAAACTTCATTCATTCCTCTGTATAAGGAAAGAATGAAGTTTTCCGGATTTATCATATTCTTCTCCCAAAGAATACAAATGTAACACCTGACATATACTATGCAACAAAATCATCCTATAATGCAACGAATTATACATGATTTTGACCAATTATTACAAAAAAAAATCAGCTGAAATACCGACCTTTGTCAGCAAATCAAAATCTATTAAATCCATTATCATGAATGCATTTCAAAAAACAGGCGAAAAAATGACAAACTACAGATGGACTATCTGTGCTATGCTATTTTTTGCAACAACAGTTAATTATCTCGACCGCCAGGTGCTATCGCTGACCTGGGACGAATTTATCAAACCGGAATTCCATTGGAATGAAGTACACTACGGTACTATCACTTCCGTATTCTCTATTGTATATGCAATATGTATGCTGTTTGCCGGTCGCTTCATCGACTGGATGGGCACCAAAAAAGGGTATCTCTGGGCAATCGGTGTATGGTCGGCAGGTGCTTGTATGCACGCACTCTGCGGAATTGTGACCGAACAATATGTAGGTTTGCACAGCGCAGCCGAACTAATGGCTGCTACCGGTGACGTGGTTGTTGTACTGGCTACCGTCAGTATGTACTGCTTCCTTGCCGCTCGCTGTATCCTTGCACTCGGTGAAGCGGGCAACTTCCCGGCTGCTATCAAAGTAACGGCTGAATACTTCCCTAAAAAGGACCGCGCTTACGCTACTTCTATCTTTAACGCCGGTGCCTCTATTGGTGCCTTGATCGCTCCCGTTTCCATTCCGTTGATCGCAAAAGCATGGGGCTGGGAAATGGCATTTATCGTAATCGGTGCGCTTGGTTTTGTCTGGATGGGTATGTGGGTATTCATGTATGATGCTCCTTCAAAGAGTAAACACGTCAACAAAGCCGAACTTGATTATATCGAACAGGATAAATATGAAGAAGGCGCCGCCCCTGTGATTGAAGAGGTGAAAGAAGAAAAGAAGATGTCTTTCCTTCAATGTTTCACTTACAAGCAGACATGGGCTTTCGCTGCCGGCAAGTTTATGACCGACGGTGTGTGGTGGTTCTTCTTGTTCTGGACTCCGTCTTACCTGAATACTCAATTTGACATCAAGACTTCCGATGGACTGGGAATGGCTTTGATTTTCACCCTTTATGCCGTAACAATGTTGTCTATCTATGGCGGTAAGCTCCCGACTATCTTTATTAATAAGACAGGTATGAATCCTTATGCTGCCCGTATGAAGGCAATGTTGATTTTTGCTTTCTTCCCGTTGGTGGTATTGCTGGCACAGCCATTGGGTACATTCTCTCCGTGGTTCCCGGTTATCCTTATCGGTATCGGCGGTGCTGCCCACCAATCTTGGTCGGCTAACATCTTCTCTACTGTAGGTGATATGTTTCCGAAAACCGCTATTGCAAGTATTACAGGTATCGGTGGCATGGCCGGTGGTGTGGGTTCCATGTTGATGCAGTTCGGTGCAGGTCTGCTGTTTGTTCATGCCGACGAAACGCACATGACATTTATGGGATTCGAAGGCAAGCCTGCCGGATATTTCATTATGTTCTGTATCTGTGCGGTAGCTTACCTGGTAGGCTGGGTGATTATGAAGGCATTAGTACCGAAGTACAAACCTATCGTATTGGATTAATCTATCATCTGATATAAAATGAAACAGGAAGGTATCCAATTAATAATACCTTCCTGTTTTTCGTAAAACAAAATATTCTAGTAAAACAAAAAAGCCTCTTCTCACGAAGAAGGCTTTTTAGGATTACTTATTCTACATTACTTCCTGCTTTTAAAATGAAAAAGAAGCATTCTAATAATGGAGGATAGTAATCGTTAAGATGAAAAAAAGGGAAGTCTCACGACTTCCACAATTCTTCTAACCTTAAATCTAAATCTCTATGAAAAAAACGTGTTGCAAATATAGGCGTTTGTTCATTATTGAGGTGTTAATGAATTGCATAAAGAGAGAATAAAAACTAACATCTGCAAAAATTAGCGAATTACCCCTGAGTCTCTATTAAATTTAATAAACTTTCATAAAGCGGGTTGGATTTCAGGTATTTCGGGACTCCTGTCACAAACATCTGTTTCCTTGCACGAGTAAGGGCTACGTTCAATTTCCGGTCTATCAGCACTCCATTCTCTTCTGTTAAATTCGACACAAATTTTAACTGATAATAACTATTAATACAACAGGAATAAATAATCACATCCCGCTCGCTACCTTGAAAACGTTCGACAGTATCAACCAATATCCGATTGAGCGCCGGGATACCTAACGCTTCTATTTCTTTTTTTATAAGTGCTATCTGACTGCGATAAGGTGTGATAACTCCCAAAGTACGGGAATCGTCAAAGTCTGTCCGGTGAGATTCATAGATTTGAGCTGCCAGACCTGCGACAATACGGGCTTCGGAATAATTTATCTTGGCCGACCCTCCTGCCTTCTCCGGCTGTGAAGGATAAAAAGCAAGACGGGAAATGTGTTCGAATGACTCTGTCTGATGCGACAGGCCTACCGGTATCAGATGTCCGCCATAGAAAGCCCGGTTGGCAAACAAGGCGACTTTGGGATGCATACGTCCCTGACGACAGAGCATATCGTGTGAACGGTGAACGGCAGGGCAATTCCGATAAAGACGTTCAAACAAAGAGTCTTTCAGGTTAGTCAGCCCGATAGCCAACAATGTTTCGTCATAGATAGCAGATTGCTCCGCTTTTTGCAGGACAACGGCAGGAAGTTGTTTATGATCACCGATCAGGATAAACTTATCTATCGCATTCCTGTCGCCTTCGCCGTGTGCACAAAGAATACCTAACAATTGCGGTTCCAATATCTGAGTAGCCTCATCGACGATAGCTACATCAAAGTGCTTCAACCGAAAGAGTTCGGGCTTTCCCGAAATGGCGGCCACAGTTCCTACCATGATACGGCAATTACGTATACGTTCATAAACATCGGCACGGCGTGTACAGGATGCCAACTCGTTTTCGATCAGATGTCCGCGATATGCTTCATCACAGGATAATTCGCTCCCTACACGGATAAAGTCGACAGCAGGACGAATCGAAGCAAGCGACTTGCATATTTCATCAACAGCACGATTGGTATACGAAAGTAGAAGAATTTGTGAGTCTTTATCGGCATGGAAAGTCTCCACCATTTTCTTCAGGGCACAGGAGGTCTTACCCGTTCCCGGAGGACCGACTAACAGGAAGTAATCTTTTGCAGCTTTCGCTTTCAATGCAACACGGGTGAAGTCGTCTTCCGCTTGAGCTATGAGTATATCCAATGATTCGTCAAACTCCGGCGGGCGCTGAGAAAGCAATAAATCGCGCCGTTCCTGCGTAGCAGACAGATAAGCATATAATCCTTGATACATCGAACGGAAAGTGGTATCCATCGTATCGTGCTCTATCGCATAAAGACTCCGGGCAGGAAGTACGGAAGGATTTTGCTGTGTAGCACGTAAACGGATTCCGACTTCATGATCCGTCAGATATTCAATATTTCCTTTGAATACCATTTTATTGGTAACATTATCTATATCAGAGTTCCGTTCGTAAAGAATTATGGCATCGCCTTGACGGAAATTAGGGAGAAAAGTTCTTTCTCCTCCCACCTTCTCTTCCGGAGGGAAGGCCAACGTAAGACCGGCTTTATGTTCATCAGCTGCATGATTCTCCTTAATTCTCAAATCATAAAGAATCTCTCCTGCTTCGCATTTCTCCGCCAAAGTGGAAAGCCACAAGGAAGCGGCTCCGGTGCGTCCCTCATAATCCACATCTCCGGATTTGGAGGTATAAAGTTCTTTTGTTATAAAGTTATATATTGCATAGAAATATTTTTTCTCCAAAGGAGAGAGTGCTTTCAATTTCGACTGGAAATTGTCAATGGAAGGACGCAGGTAGGTTTCCCAAAAATGCCCTTTCAAACCTCGCTCGTTCAAGGTGAAGGAATTGATGCCTTCTAATTTCTGCGCGGTATACTCCAGACTATTCCGTAACTGAATTCCATATTCATCAGCAACAATGCGGTTGCGCAAGTCGATCACCCGACGCACCAGTGCCCAGGAAGGACGGGAAGGATAAAGCAACGGATAGCGGGTGTATAGCAGATAAGCTTTCACTTTCCGGTGGTCCATTCCCATAGAATATTGCAGGACTGCCTGATAAAGCAACATTTGCACTTTATTATTCTCTTTCGGCTCCACTTTGCCACGGATAGCATATTCGTCAGCCTTACCCGATTTCATTTCGATAAAGGAGGACATATCCCGTTGCATATAGTCGAGACGCCCTTGCAGTCCGAGTGCTTCGCAAATATAAGACGGTTCGAGCACAGCATCCGTCTTATCCAGTTCGTATCCGGCAGCATGGAAAGTATCGTTTACCGTTTCACGGATATGCTCAAAGTGAAGTTTACAGTCATCGAAGAACCGGCGTTCCTTTTCCTTGTCACGCAAATCGGGACAGGCTGCCAATTCGATAGGATAGCGCCGGAAAGCTTTCTGCATACACGCACGGTAATCAATTTCTTCTTCCTGTGCATGAATCCATTCATCCAGAAAAAGGTTGGCAATGTTTCCCAGCAACAAAGGGCGTGCATTCTCAATCGGCTGAAGGCGGGAAAGAACATAGTTTGCCGGATGATGCCCGTAGTCGCGGAAACATTCGGCAAGGGAACTGATGTCAAGCAGGTAATCCGGTTCGAGAACGATAAATGAAGGGGTCAATACGCCCGCTTCATCTACCGCAACGTCTAATAGATTTATTTGGGCATATTGCCATAGCAGCCGGCAGGTTTCAGCAAATTCTTCGTTTATCTGAGGAATGTTATAGCGAACCAAATAAGGTTTCTCCGATACTTCATCCAACGGAGTTACATATAAATATTGTTCATCGGCATACTGAAAGCAGACGCGCATCCGTTGCACACGTTCAAGGGCAGGAGGTGCAACCAGATAAGTTGCATCGGTACGGGGTAGCAAACGGTATAATTCAACAGGAACATCTTCACCGGACAATTTACGGATAAGAAAAGCCAATGTCTTGACGTCTCGCAAAAGATTCTCCCGGGTAGGAACAAGCTGGTGATTCAAAACCCGATTAGAAGTCAGACGGAATGTATGCAAACGATTCTGCTCTGCATAAGTAAGTCCGGTTTTGGCACCTACAAAACTGATTCTGGCGGAAAGGTCGGTCATTTGCAGACTCTCATTCTGCATCTCCGAACGACAAATACGTTCCAACAAATCACGCATTTGTTTATAGCCAACAACCAATTCCACACCTTTCTCCCGGCAAACAGCCAGCAGTAGTTCATAAGATTCTATTCCTTCATTTGCTTCCATAAAACAAAGGTACGTGATAAATCTTAATTCTTATGCAAATGAGTGCCTTCAAATACCCGACGATGTTTAAACTTCTTCTGTTATATCTTCTTCCTTCTTGTCTTTTATCATCAAAATACTCATTTCATACAACAGATAAAGAGGAATAGCTACCACACTCAACGTAAAGGGATCGCCCGTAGGAGTGATTATAGCGGCGGCTATCACGATGACAACAACAGCGTGACGACGATATTTCCGCAAGAAAGACTTGTTGACTATTCCCAACAAAGAGAGTAACCAAGTCACCAGCGGAAGTTCAAAAGCAAGTCCCATACAGAGAATCAACATCATAAAATTGTCAATGTATGAATTGAGCGAGAGAATGTTTTCTACTTCTGAACTTAATTGGTAAGTAGAAAGGAAGCGAAGTGTCAACGGGTAGACCATAAAATACCCCAACAAAACACCGATAAAGAACATGAATGTACCTATTGTCAGGGCTTTCCGTACTCCTTTACGTTCATTGGGATAAAGGGCAGGACTAATGAAACGCCATATTTCAAAAAAGAGATAGGGTATGGCAGTCACTACCGACAACATAAAAGCCGTTGACAGATGGATAAAAAAAGGAGCAGCCAAGTTAATATTGACTAACTTCACATGAAAATCTTGCGTAAAAAAATCATCAGTCAGATCGAATTTCTGTCCGATGTATCGTAATAAATCGTAGAATATGAAATCATTGTGGCAAGGTGCCAGTATCACATGATCGAAAAGATAGGGCATAGCTATAAAATAGCCTATCGCCAACACGAACCAAATCCCAATCACCCGAAAGAGTACCTTACGCAGTTCATCCAAATGATCCCAAAAGGTCATTTCTGCCATTCGAACTTTCTTCTTTACTTAGCTGAATCTGCCGGTTTGTCAATTTCGTCTTTCGCCTTATTTATTTCATCTTTCGCTTCATTTACTCCGTCCTTGAAGCTCTTGACCCCTTTACCCAAGCCACGCATCAGTTCAGGAATTTTCTTTCCACCGAAAAGAAGAAGAATAACCAAAGCAATAATAATCCATTCGGAACCGCTGGGCAAAAAGCCTAACAATAATAAGTTTGTCATAAGTTTATTTGATAAGAGGTTTCTACTAGTTGGTGCAAATATAACATTTTCGCCACAGAGTAGCACAGAGTTCCACGGAGTTTTTTATTATTTTGCCCACCCTGTGAAACTCAGTGTTGCTCTGTTATGAACTAATCCTGATAATAAACCCGCTTTACCCGAGTGGATATACTAGTCAACACTTCGTAAGGAATCGTATCCAGTTTATCAGAAAGGACAGTAATCGGAAGATCATCACCGAAGATAATCGCCTGGTCACCCTCACGGCAGTCGATGTCCGTTACATCAATCATACAAACATCCATACAGATATTGCCGACATAAGGCGCTTTTTTTCCATTCACCAGACAGTAAGCGTTTCCACGTCCCAAATGGCGGTTTAATCCGTCCGCATAGCCGATAGGAATAGCAGCAATGCGTGAAGGACGTTCCAAATGTCCCTTTCGGCTATATCCTACCGTATCTTCTGCAGGCACGTCCCGAATCTGAAGAATCGTTGTCTTGAGAGTACTTACATTGTGTATAATCGAATTATCTATCGGACTCACTCCATAAAGTCCGATTCCCAAACGTACCATATCAAACTGTGCACCGGGGAAACGTTCGATTCCTGCCGTATTACAGATATGACGCAGAATCTTATGTGAGAAAGCGGCTTGCAACTCCTGCGAACCTTTCTCAAATAATGCTATCTGCTGACGTGTAAAAGAATCGAATTGAGGCGAATCACTACCTACAAAATGAGAGAACACCGAACGGGCAATCACAGCGTTCTGAGCTTTCAAGCGACGAATCAGCAAGGGAATCTCATCAATGCCAAAACCCAGCCGATGCATACCCGTATCCAATTTTACATGAATCGGGAAGTTGGTGATTCCTTCTTTCTCGGCTGCTTTAATCAAAGCATCGAGCAGGTGGAAATTATAAACTTCCGGCTCCAGTTTATAGTCGAACATAGTCTTGAATGCTGTGAGCTCAGGGTCCATTATGATGATAGAAGAAGTAATACCTGCTTTACGAAGTTCGGAACCTTCATCGGCTACGGCTACAGCCAGATAATCGACATGATGTTCCTGTAATGTCTTGGCTATTTCATACGAACCGGCTCCATAAGCGGAAGCCTTTACCATGCAGATCACTTTCGTTTCGGGATGACGAAGCATCGCACGATAATGATTCAGGTTCTCCACCATTGCACCGAGATTTACTTCCAGAATCGTTTCATGCACTTTCAGTTCCAGTTCTTCGGACAGCAGATCAAAGTTGAACACACGGGAACCTTTAATCAGAATTACTTCCGAATGAAGTGATTTCAGCAGATTCGAAGCCAGAAGAGCTTCTGTATTCGGGAAGAAATAACGTTCCAACGCATCGTCAAAACGAGCGGTACAGGAAGAAATCTCTGCTCCTACGCCAATCAGTTTGTCTATTCCACGACTCCGTACCAACTGTGCCACACGACGATAAAGTGTAGCGGTACTTTGTCCTGTTTCTAAAATATCCGACAAGATTAATGTACGTTTCAATCCTTTCTTCTCCGAACGACGTACCAAAAAATCAAGAGCGATATCCAATGAAGCCAAGTCCGAGTTATAACTATCATTAATCAATACACAATTGTTCTTTCCTTCTTTTACTTCCAAACGCATGGCAATCGGTTCAAGACGTGCCATACGTTCTGTTATCTGATCGGCGGGGGTCATTAAATAGAGGCAGGCTGCCAGACAGTTCAGTACATTCTCTATGGAAGCGTCATCAATAAACGGGATGCAGAAAGTATTATCCATATCCAGATAACGGTAGGAAATAACAGTATGATCTTCTTTCTTAGTCACCCGGCTAATATATAACGGACGTTCAATATCCTTACGGCTCCATGCTATTTCACGAGCTGTCAACATCGACTTTGCTACACAATTGCTGATAAGCTCGTTATCTCCGTTATAAATTACGACATCACAATCTTTAAAAAGAGTCAGTTTCTCCATGCACTTCTCCTGTAATGAGAAGAAGTTTTCCTGATGAGCACCGCCAATATTAGTCAGAATGCCAATAGTCGGCTTTATCATCCGCTTCAAAGCATTCATCTCTCCCATTTCAGAAATACCGGCTTCGAATATGCCCAATTCTGCTTCTTCATTCAGTTGCCAGACCGATAAAGGTACACCAATCTGTGAATTATAGCTACGCGGCGAACGGACAATACGACGGTCGGGACTCAGTAACTGGTGTAACCACTCTTTCACAATCGTCTTTCCATTGCTCCCTGTTATACCGATAATCGGAATTTTAAACTCCTCCCGATGTATTTCAGCCAGCTTCTGCAAAGCCTTTAACGGATTGGCAACGATGAGGAAATTGAGGGTGGAGAGCTTTCCTAGTTCTCCATTCTTAAATTTCTCAAAGTCTTCTTCAGTAACCACAAAGTTACGCACTCCCCGGTCATATAAATCGGGGATATAGCGGGCTCCACTGTTACGTTTCGTAGTCAGGGCAAAGAAAAGAGTTTCTTCCGGGAAACTAAGAGAGCGGCTGTCTGTCAGTAGCCAATCAATCGTCGCTTCGCATTCGCCCACACGGCGGGCACCGATACATTCGGCTATGGATTCAATCGTATATGACATAGTTCTGTTTCTTTTTGAAAATCTAAGTACGGGTATTTTCCGATAAGTCGTTCTATTTTTAACACTATTTGTCCTAAAAAGCGTTGATACGCTTCCGATTCGGGATGAAAGGGTTTATGCGCCATATCTTTGCGGATATCCTCCACTTCTGTCATAACCTGCTTTGTTTCAGCAGAAAAAAAGGAATCAGAAAAGCATTTCCACAGGTAGTTCACGGCCAATGGAGACGGATGCAACATATCATCGGCATAAAACCGGTAATCGCGCAATTCGTCAAGTACTATCTCGTAAGCAGGAAAGTAGAAAACCTGCTTCGGAAACAATTGCTGCAAGCGGTCGATTGTAAGCAACAGGGTCGATTTACTAAGTTGATTGGCATGCATTCCGTCACGAATATGCCGGATCGGGCTGACTGTAAAGAGAACCTTCAGATTCGGATTACGTGCCGTCATACCGGCAATCAATGAAGTGTATTCGTTCACAATCTCGTCGACTGACAGGAGCCGGCGGTTAAAATTGCTTTCCGGCAGCTTGTGGCAGTTGGACACTACCCTCCCCGTTTCTTTCTGTTCATAGACGTAGGCGGTGCCGAAAGTCAACATCAACCAATCCAGTTGATGAACCGTCTTATGGGCCTGCTGCAAACGATGATTTATATTCCGGATGACCTCGCCCGCCGTAGCTGCGGAGAATGAGCCATGATGCATCGGGCTATGCCAACACTCCTTATAAGCAAATAAATCTTCCTCCTGATACACCTTCCCTTTTAATATTTCAACTAAGGCTGTTGAAACAGAAAAGGGATTGTAGAGAATACCAAAAGGATTCACATCTACCCTGAATTTGTTTTCCGCCAGTTGCCTACCCATGTTTTCTGCAAAACAGGAGCCCAGCAGAAGTATTTGTCCGGCATGAGTAACAGGCGGCAAGCTTGCGGGCAGTTCAACCTTCGTTCGAAAATCCATATATTTTTTCTCCTTATTAATTCCTTTTCACGAAGCAAAAGTACAATAAAGATGTGTATTCCATTTCAGGTTCCACATTCTTTTCGTATTTTTGCACTAAATTTCCTAGAATCATGAATAATGAACCGATATATAACTTGCTAAACACTATTGATTACCCCGAAGATCTACGGAAACTAAACGTAGAACAACTACCGGAAGTATGCAATGAACTGAGGCAAGACATTATTAAAGAGCTATGCTGCAATCCGGGACATTTCGCTGCGAGTTTGGGGACAGTGGAATTGACCGTAGCCTTACACTACGTCTACAATACGCCTTATGACCGTATTGTGTGGGATGTGGGTCATCAGGCATACGGACACAAGATTCTTACGGGACGACGGGAAGCTTTCTCCACCAACCGGAAGTTGGGAGGAATCCGTCCTTTTCCTTCACCGGAGGAGAGTGAATACGATACTTTCACCTGCGGACATGCATCCAATTCTATTTCTGCTGCTCTCGGCATGGCAGTTGCCGCTGCTCAGAACGGAGATTCCAACCGTCATGTCATAGCTGTCATCGGTGATGGTTCGATGAGTGGCGGACTGGCTTTTGAAGGACTTAACAACGCATCCACTACGCCTAATAACCTGCTGATTATCCTGAATGACAACGATATGGCAATTGACCGTAGCGTGGGAGGAATGAAACAATATCTTTTCAATCTGACAACCTCCAACCGTTACAACCAATTGCGTTTCAAACTTTCACGGATGTTGTTCAAGCTCGGTATTCTGAATGAAGAACGCCGCAAAGCGCTGATACGTTTCGGCAATAGCTTGAAATCGATGGCTGCCCAACAACAGAATATTTTCGAAGGGATGAATATCCGTTACTTCGGTCCGATAGACGGGCACGACGTGAAGAACCTAGCCCGGGTGTTGCATGATATTAAAGATTTGCAAGGTCCCAAAATCCTTCATCTGCACACAATCAAAGGAAAAGGATTTGCACCGGCAGAAGAACACGCTACCGAATGGCATGCTCCGGGCAAGTTCGATCCTGTCACCGGCGAACGTTTCATTGCCAACACCGAAGGAATGCCCCCGCTTTTCCAGGACGTATTCGGAAATACACTGGTGGAACTTGCCGAAGCCAACCCGAAGATTGTCGGTGTCACTCCCGCCATGCCCAGCGGCTGTTCGATGAATATACTAATGGAGAAAATGCCGAAACGCGCTTTCGATGTCGGCATTGCCGAAGGACATGCGGTTACCTTCTCCGGAGGAATGGCTAAAGACGGACT
>ERZ773139.4045-NODE-4045-length-12224-cov-3.711644_pt1 | contig 12224 bp, 10 predicted proteins | sample MGYA00580854_ERZ773139 | MGnify/ENA primary metagenome ERZ773139 (study PRJEB29015, sample SAMEA2737809) | human gut metagenome | biome: human gut; feature: human-associated habitat; material: faeces | place: China | collected 2012 ...
GTCTAACAGCTGCATGCTGCGCTCATAATATTCGCGCACCGTACGCAGCTGCGCAGCAAAGCCGTCCCACAGGAAGGCGCGCAGGTCGAGCTGATCGCCCATACCGCCGAGAACGTCGCTGCGGAAGCTGTATTTGTCCTGCGCGGCGCACTCGTCCACAAGGGAGATAAGAAGGTCGCGGCTCAGAAGGTAGATCTCCAGGCTGCGGCAGCCGCTTGCCTGATGCGGCGCGCAGCGCGTTTCCGTGATGCGCTTTTCTTCATCGAGCGTAAAATACGTTGCATTTTCCACAAACTGCCCGTTTCCGGTGCAGACGCAGGTGATGTCCGCGCCGCTCTCCAGATGCGCGGCAAACACGTCCGCGAGCGGCAGATTGATGATAAGGTCGCTGTCGGAGAGCACGACGTAGTCCTGCCGTATCCCCTGTAAGTACGAGCGGACGCCGGCAAGGGCCTCCATCTTGCCGCGGAACTCGCCGCTGCGGTAGGCGCGGGTATCGGCGAAGGGCGGCAGGATACGCAGCCCGCCGTACTTGCGCGCCATGTCCCAGGTCTTGCCGTTGCCGATGTGGTCAAGCAGGCTCTGGTAATTGCCGTGCAGCACCACGCCGATGTCGGTGATGCCGGCGGCGTGCAGATTGGAGAGCATGAAATCGACGACGCGGTAGCGTCCGCCGAACGGGATGGAGGCGGGCATCCGGCGTTCCGCCAGCTCGCGCAGTCCCGGTTCCTGTTCGTAGGAGAAAATGATGCCGTGCAGTCCGTTCATCGTACCGTCTCCTTTCCTTCGCGGTTGAGCATCCGGTTCGCCTTGAGCGTGCGGCCTGCCTCGACCTGTGCCTCGGGGCCGACGACCGTGATGCCCCATTCCTCCGGCGGCGCCGCCTCGGGCGACGCGCCGACGCGGGCGTTCTCGCCCACGCGGACGTTCTCGCCGAGGATAGCGTAGGCGACCCTCGCGCCGCGCTCGACGACCGCGCCGGGCATGAGGATGGAATACTCCACCTCCGCGCCCTCGGCGACGGTGCAGCGCTGCGAGAGCACGGAATTGCGCACCGCGCCCTCGACCTCCGAGCCGCGGGTGACGACGCTGTGGTCGACCTCCGCCGTCTCGCCGAGGTAGGCGGGCGGCTCGCTCTCCGCGCGGGCATAGATAGGCCAGTCCTTATCGAGCAGGTTCAGCCCGCTGCCCTGCGCGAGCATATCCATGTTCGCGTCCCAGAGGGAATCGAGCGTGCCGACGTCCTTCCAGTAGCCCTCGAAGCGATAGGCGGACATCTTCTCGCCGGCATTCAGCATGGCAGGGATGATGTTCTTGCCGAAGTCGTTGCTCGAGTCCGCGTCGTTCTCGTCCGCGATGAGATAGGCGCGCAGCTTCTTCCACGAGAAAACGTAAATGCCCATCGAGGCAAGGTTGCTCCTGGGCTGCTTCGGCTTTTCCTCAAACTCCGTGATGGTGTCCTCGCCGTCGACGTTCATGATGCCGAAGCGGCTCGCCTCGTCCCAGGGCACCTCCATCACGGCGATGGTGCAGTCGGCGTGCACACGCTTGTGGTGCGCGAGCATGGCGGCGTAGTCCATCTTGTAAATGTGGTCGCCGGAGAGAATGAGCACATAGTCGGGGTCGTACATATCCACGAAGCCGATGTTCTGGTAGATGGCGTTCGCCGTGCCCTTGAACCACGTCGCGCCCTTCGCGCTCTGGTAGGGCGGGAGGATGTGTACGCCGCCGTCCGAGCGGTCAAGGTCCCAGGGCTGGCCGTTGCCGATGTAGCGGTTGAGCTCCAGCGGGCGGTACTGCGTGAGCACGCCGATGGTGTCGATGCCGGAGTTCGCGCAGTTGGAAAGGGGAAAGTCGATGATACGGAACTTCCCGCCGAACGGGACGGCGGGCTTTGCCATGTTCTCCGTCAGGACGTAAAGGCGGCTGCCCTGTCCGCCGGCGAGCAGCATGGCGATGCACTCTTTTTTCATGCCGGTAATTCCTCCCTTGCCTTGCTTTTTTTCGCTTTCGGTTTCTTATATTCGCCCGCGCCGCGCAGAATGACCGCGCCGAGCGGGGGGATGGTGATGGCAATAGATTGCTCGCGTCCGTGCGAGGGGATCGCCTGCGTTCGGACCGGCTTTTCGTTGCGCCACTCGCCCGTGCCGCCGAACGCGGTATCATCCGTGGAAAGCTCCTCGCGCCACGTTTTCCGCGGCGGGACGCCGAAGCGGTAGTCCCGGTAGCCGTTGGGCGAGAAGTTGACCGCAACCAGCAGCTCCTCGCCCGCGCCGTCGCGGCGGACAAAGACGACGGTGTTATCCTCGTTGTCGTCCGCGACGAGCCACTCAAAGCCCGCCCAGTCAAAGTCGATGCGCCAGAGTGCGGGGTTCGTCAGGTAGTACCGGTTGACAGCACGGAAGAAATCCTGCATCCTGCGGTTGGCATCGTTTTCGAGCAGATACCAGTCGAGCTGACCGGCAAAATCCCACTCGTGCCACTGGCCCAGCTCCGCGCCCATGAAGGTGAGCTTCTTGCCCGGGTGCGTGAGCATATAGACCATGAAGCTGCGCACGCCCGCGAGCTGCCGCCACTCGTCGCCCGGCATCTTGCCGCGCAGACTGCCCTTCATGTACACCACCTCGTCATGCGAGATGGGCAGCACGAAGTTTTCGGAAAAGGCGTACATCAGCGAGAAGGTGAGGTCCTTATGATGGAACTGGCGGAACCACGGGTCGAGCTTGAGGTAGTGGCACATATCGTTCATCCAGCCCATGTTCCACTTGAGGTTGAAGCCCAGCCCGCCGTCCGAGACCGGATAGGTCACGAGCGGCCACGCGGTCGATTCCTCCGCCACCATCATCACGTTCGGATCAATGGCAAAGGCAGCGGTGTTGAGCGCGCGCAGGAAGTCGATGGCCTCCAAGTTCTCGTGGCCGCCGTTTTTGTTCGGCGTCCACTCGCCCGCTTCGCGCCCGTAGTCGAGGTAGAGCATGGATGCCACCGCGTCCACGCGCAGGCCGTCAAGGTGATATTCCCGCAGCCAGTAGGCGGCGGACGAGAGCAGGAAGCTCTTCACCTCGCCGCGCCCGTAGTCGAATACGCGCGTGCCCCAGCCCGCGTGCTCGCGCTTTTTTGGGTCGGCGTACTCGTAGCACGGCTCGCCGTCGAAGTCGATGAGGCCGTGCTCGTCCTTGCAGAAGTGCGCGGGCACCCAGTCAAGAATGACGGAGATGCCCCTTCGGTGCATCATGTCCACGAAGTACATGAAGTCGTGCGGCGTGCCGTAGCGCGAGGTCGGCGCGAAGTAGCCGGTGCACTGGTAGCCCCACGAGTCGTCGAGCGGATACTCGGTCACGGGCATCAGCTCCACGCAGTTGTAGCCGAGGTCGGCGGCGTACTCGCTCAGCTCGTCCGCGAGCGAGCGGTAGTCGTAAAAATCGCCGTTTTCGCGCCGCCGCCACGAGCCGAGGTGGACCTCGTAGATGTTGAGCGGACGGTCATAGACCGGCTGCTTTGCCGCAAGGTACGCGTCGTCGCCCCAGTCGTAGCCCGCAAGCTCGTAGAGCTTGCTCGCCGTGCCGGGGCGCGTCTCGGCGTGGAAGGCGTAGGGGTCGGCCTTGAAGGTCACCGCGCCGCTCTGCGCGGTGACGGCGAACTTATAGGTATCATACTCTGAAAGGCCCGCGACCTCCGTCTCCCAGATGCCGCCATCGAGACGGCGCATCGGATGCGCGGTGGGGTCCCACGCGCAGAAATCGCCCACGACGCTCACGCTCCCCGCGTGCGGCGCCCAGACGCGGAACACCCAGCCGTCCGGCGCGCGGTGCGCGCCGAGCGTGCGGTACAGCTCCGTTGCGCTGCCGCCATAAAAGGCGGCGAGATCAAAATGCTCCATGGCGCTTGTCCTCCCTCTTTTCAGCATACGCGCCCGCGGGCGCGAAAAACGTCGGATCTACTTGCCCAGCTTACGGTCCTCGCTCCACCGGGTGAGCTTGGTCTTGTTGCCCTTTTCGTCCATCACATAGGTGTTGTTGAGCTGATTTCGCAGGTCGCCGAGCACGGAATTCACATACTCCTGCCGCAGCGCCGCGCGCTCGACCTTCTCCTCGTCGGTCAGCTCCCGCTCCTTCGCGAGCTTGGCAAGCTCGTTGATGCGGTCGATCTTCTTCTGTTCCATCTTGCTTCTCCTTACAGATACCGGCGCAGCAGAATGCCCGTGCGCCCCTTTTTGCTCAGGCCGCCGACCTCGGCGACCTCAAATTTTCCCAGTCCCCGCGCGGAAATGACGTCGCCCTGTGCCACGCTCGCGTCGCCCTTGGTGACCTCGCGATAGTTTTTCTGCACACGTCCCGCGGCGATCAGCTCCGCAGCCTTGCCGCGGCTCATGGAAAAGCCCGCGGCGGTCACGGCGTCGAGCCGCAGCGTCGCCACCGTGTCCCGGATCTCCTTGACCTTCTGCTCCGGCACGCGCAGCGCGTCCGCGCCGATGGCCGTCAGGCGCAGCGCCGTGCGCCCCGCGCCCGTCCAGTTGTCGAGCAGATATTGCGCGACGCCCGCGCTCACAATGAGGTCGGCGCTCCCCTCGCTCACGAGGATGTCGCCGAGCGTCTCGCGCTCTACGCCGAGCGCCATGAGGCTGCCGAGCAGGTCGCGGTGCGTGGGGTGCTCGCTCTCGTGCCACGCCGCGCGGAGAAACGCCATCGCGTCGGACGCGTCGGCCTCCTCCTGCCAGTCGGGCAGGAAAAAGAGCATCCGGCGCTCCGCGCCCTCGTAGCCGCCGAGGAGGGCGAAGCCCTCGTGGATCGCGGCGGCGCGGAGCAGGTCCCGCGCGCCCTGCGCCTCGGCCGGGCTTAAAAACGCCGTGTTCGTGGGCAGGTTCCGCTGCCGGCACTGGTCATATTTATCCAATATGTGCCCCAAAAGCACACGCTCCTCCGCGCTTTTCGCCGCGCGGTCCAGTAAGCTCCGTCGATCCATGGTATCGTTTCCATCCGTTATTTTTCAGGTACTATTGGTACAAGGGTATCCTATCACAAAACCAACGCACTTTCAATAGACAGTGTATAAAACTTCATGCACGCGCACCGCATCGCAAATCGGCGCAAATGCCGACGCATGAAGCTTTTGTGCATCCTTTCCGGTTGCCCCGCAGGGGCGAGGAAGGGGCGCATTTCAATTTTTGCTGTGCTTTTGCACAGCAAAAAACAGAACGACCCCGAGGGGTCGTTCTCAGTCTATCGGAAAGCCTCGCAGAGTTTCGCGTCCGCAGACGCGAAAGATGTTTGATCCGTTTTCTGCCGCGACCTGTGCGTGGCAGAAAACACTTTGCGCGGAGCGAGCGTCGAATTGTCCGCTGTCAGCGGACAACCGAGGCGCAGAGCGCAGCGAATCTTTCTCGAAAAAGTGGCTTTGCCACTTTTTCGACAGCCTCAGAGAACGACCCCGAGGGGTCGTTCTCTGTCAGCCTTTAATTGTTGATGCGCACCACGCAGCGGACCGTGGTGCCGCCGACGCTCGCCGTCACGTTGGCCGTGCCGGCTTTGACCGGCTTGAGCTTGCCGTCCGCGCTGACCGTCACCACGGAGGTGTCCTCGCTCGACCAAGTCGCCGCCGCGTCGGTGCCGCGCAGAATGAGCTGAATGGAATCGCTCATCCGGATCGTGCAGTCGAAGCGGCCGCTGTCATCCTTCTTCAGCGTCGTGCCGACGTTCGTCCCGACCGTCAGCGCCGAGGGATCGACCGTGGGCGTCGCCGGCTCCGGGTCCTCCACCACCGGCGGCGTCGGCTCGTCGGGCGTCGGGTCATCGGGTGTCGGGTCAACCGGCGTGGGATCGACGGGCGTCGGGTCGACCGGCGCGGGGTCGACGTTCTCCACATCGTTCGCGCGGTCCTCCTGAATTTTTTCCATGAATTTGCCGCCGAAGAGATACCAGGAAAAGACGGCCAGCACCACCAGCAGCACCGCGATGAGCGGGCCGCGGGCGGAGTGCGTGTGCTTTCGTTCCGCGACGTGATGCCCGCCTCTGCGCTTGCCGGACACCTTGCGCGGGCGATCCTCCTCTTCGCAGAAGGGACAGCGGCGATAGCTTGAGGAATACTCTTCTCCGCAGATGGGACATTTGATGAGGTCCATACATTATCCTCCCGAAAACACGGACGCAGGGCGTCCGCGCGAAAAACTTATTTACATAATACTTTCTTTTTGCCCCGCCGTCAACCGTTCTTCCCTTTTTTCGAGGAATTTTTTTCGCCGGCGGTCGATCGCCCTTGCAATTTGCCGCCGCGCTTTTTATAATAGAGGCAGACAAGCGAACAACGGGGGAGGATATCACGCCTATGAGCACCATTTTCATCGGCATCGCCGGCGGCACCGGCTCCGGCAAGACCACGCTCACGCGCCATCTCAAGGAGCATTTCGGCGACGCCGTCACCGTCATCGGACACGACAGCTACTATAAGCGGCAGGACGGCAAGACCTACGAGGAGCGCTCCAAGGTCAACTACGACCATCCCGACGCCTTTGAAACGAGCCTGCTCGTCGAGCACCTCAAGGCTCTCAAGGCGGGCCGCAGCATCCAATGCCCCGTCTACTCCTATGTGGACCTCAACCGCACGGACGAGACCGTCGAGGTCTTCCCCACCAAGGTCATCATCGTCGAGGGCATCCTCATTTTCCAGGACCCGACCCTGCGCGATATGTTCGACATTAAAATTTTCGTCGAGACCGACGCCGACGTGCGCATCCTGCGCCGCGCCCTGCGCGACATCCGCGACCGCGGCCGCACGCTCGAGAGCGTCATCACGCAGTACCTCACGACCGTCAAGCCCATGCACGAGCAGTACGTTGAGCCGAGCCGCAAGTACGCGGACATCATCGTGCTCGAGGGCGGGCACAACCTCGTCGCGCTCGACATGATCATGCAGCGCATCGCCAGCCACATCGCGAGCGAGGACTGAGCAAGGCACACAGCAAAAAAAAGCAGCCGGCCGGCTGCTTTTTCTTTTTGCATTTACGCGCCCGCAAAGTGGAACACCACGCCCACGAGGGCGGAGAGTCCGATGAACACGATGGGGTGCCAGTTCTTCGTCTGCTTAACCCAGCGCGTGAGCACGAGCAGCACGGCTGCAAGGACGGTCCCCTGCCAGAAGAGCACGCCGCCGGTGAGCCAGAAGGTCTCGCGCACGACGACAAGGCCCGCCGCCGTGATGAGCGCGGTGGACGCGGGACGCAGGCCGTAGAACGCACCCGCGACGTACTTACTGTCGCGGAACTCCTGCAGGAAGGCTGCGACGATGAGAATCACAATGACGCTCGGCGCAATGAGGCCGACGGTCGCCGTCACCGCGCCGGGCACGCCCCCGGTCAGGAAGCCGACGTAGGTCGCCATGTTGACGCCGATGGGGCCGGGGGTGGACTCGGACACGGCGATCATGTCCGCGAGCTGTGCGCGGGTGAACCAGCCGGTCTTATCCGCCATATCGTAGAGGAACGGAAGCGTGGCCATGCCGCCGCCGATGGCGAAAAGGCCGGTCTTGAAAAATTCCCAGAAGAGCTGTAAATAGAGCATCATTCCGCCTCGCCGCCTTTCTTGAGCGCGACCTGCAGCACAATGCCGCTGACCGCCGCGAACAGCACGAAGATCACCGGTGAGAGGTCGGTGAGCAGCGACGCGAGCAGAATGAGCGCGTAGAGCGCCAGCGTCTTTTTGTCGACGACGGACTTCTTCCACAGCTTCACCACCGCGTTGAAGATCAGCACGCACACGCACACACGGATGCCCGCAAAAGCGTTTTTGACCCAAGCGACCTCGGCAAAGGTCGTGATAACGCCGGCGAGGAGGGATATAATAATGAGCGAGGGAAACACGACGCCGAGGGTAGCCACCACGCCGCCGATATTGCCGAGCACCTTGCGCCCCGCGAAGGTCGCGGTGTTCACCGCGATGACGCCCGGGGTGCACTGGCCGATGGCGAACCAGTCCGCCAGCTCCTCCTCCGTCGCCCATCCCTTATTCTCCACGACCTCGCGCTGCAAAATGGGCAGCATCGCGTAGCCGCCGCCGAAGGTCATCACGCCGACCTTGGCGAAGGTATAAAACAGTTCCCAGAGTCTCTTTGCCATAGCGTCTCCTTTTTTATTCCACATAGCCGTATAGACCGCGCACGGAGACCTCCCCCGTGCGGATGGTCTCGACCGTTCCGTCCGCGCGGCGCACGACAAGGCCGAACTGATCGTCCACGTCCAGCGCCGTGACCTTCTCCTTAACATTCTGCCACAAAAGCTGCACCTCGCGTCCGAGCGTCAGGCAGTCGCGGCGGTAGGACGTGAGGTAGGACGCCGTGTCGCCGCTTTGCAGCGCGGCGTAGAGCTTGTCAAGCTCCTCAATGAGCGCGGCGGCCAGCGCCGCGCGCTGCACGCGCTTTCCTGTTTCCAGATAGAGCGAGGTCGCCACCTCGCGGAGCTCCGGCGGGAAGTCCTCCGACGCATTGTTGCAGTTGACGCCGATGCCGATGACGGCGTATTGCAGCGCGCCGCTCTCGCCCTCGAGCGACAGCTCGGTAAGCGTGCCGCTGAGCTTTTTCCCGTTCAGGACAAGATCGTTCGTCCACTTGATCTGCGGCCGCACGCCGCAGGTGCGCTCCACCGCATCGCAGGCCGCCACCGCGCCGAGCGCCGTGAGCGGCAGTATCTTCTCCGGCGCGAGCTGCGGGCGCAGCAGCGCGGAAAGGTATACGCCCCGTCCCGGGCCGCTGGAAAAGCTGCGCCCGCGCCGTCCGCGCCCCGCAGTCTGCTCGTCGGCCACCGCCACCGCGCCGTCCGGCGCGCCCTCCGCGGCAATGCGTTTGAGATAGCTGTTCGTGGAATCCACGCTCTCAAAGCACTCAAGCGTGCGCCCGACTATTTTCGTCTCGCCGAGGCGGCGGCGCAGCTCGCGCTCGCTGAGCACGTCCGGCGAATCCGCCCGCCGGTAGCCCAGCCCCGTCTGCGCCTCAATGGTGTAGCCGTCGCGCCGCAGAGCGCCGACCGCCTTCCACACCGCCGCGCGGGAGATGCCGAGCTGCGCGGAGATGTCCTCGCCGGAGACGAAGTCTCCCGCCTGCGCGCTGAGCAGCGCAAAAATTTTCTCCTTACTCACCGACTCGCCCGCCTCCTGCTCATTTCCTGAAATTTGTAACCGTTTTGTTGTTGACGAACGGCGCCGAAGCACCTACAATAAGGTATTGCAGTCGCTTGCGGCGCGGATATTGTAGCACGCATTCCGCCGTTTGTAAACCACTCTTCCTTTTTCATTTTACTGTAGGAGCATCCACCGTGAGCTTTTCGACCTTACCGTTTCTCTTTTATTTTCTGCCCGCCTTTCTGGCGGTATACTATATTGTCCCTGCCCGCTTCCGCAACGCTGTGCTCGCACTGGGGAGCCTGCTCTTCTATTGGCTCGGCGCGGGTACGGGCGCTCTTCTCGTTCTGGTCGCGCTCATTCTCGTCAACTTTGCCGCGGGGCGGCTGATCGAGGACGCGCACGGCGACGAGCGGCGCGCCTGGCTCATCCTCGCGCTCGCGTGCGATGTGGGCAGTCTCTTTTATTTCAAGTACATGGGTTGGTTTCTGGAAAATCTGGGCAGACTGACGAATACCGACTTTTCCTTTTTCCGTGTCGCCCTGCCGCTCGGCGTGAGCTTCTATGTATTTCAGAGCATCGCCTACGTCGCGGACGTCTACCGCGGCGACGCCGAGGCCGAGCGCAGCCTTTTGGACTATGCCGCCTTTCAGGCGATGTTCCCCCAGCTCGTCATGGGTCCCATCCTGCGCCTGCGCGATGTGAGCGCGGAGCTGCACACGAAGCGTCCCTTCTCCCGCGCGGCGGTCGAGAGCGGCTTTTCGCTTTTTGTGGTCGGGCTTGGCTGCAAGGTCGTTCTGGCCGACCAGCTCGCCTCGCTGTGGACGGCGCTCGAACGCATCGGCTTCGCCTATCTCTCCGCGCCGCTGGCGTGGTTCGGCGCGGTGGGCTACAGCCTGCAGCTTTACTACGACTTCGCGGGCTACTCGCTCATGGCGATGGGGCTTGCCCGTATGCTCGGCTTTGTGATCCCGCGCAACTTCGACCTGCCCTACTGCTCACGCTCCATCTCCGAATTCTGGCGGCGCTGGCACATCACGCTCGGCATCTGGTTCCGCGACTATCTCTATATCCCGCTCGGCGGCAGCCGGAACGGCAAGCGCCGACTCCTTCTGAGCCTGTTCGTTGTATGGACGCTCACGGGTCTCTGGCACGGCGCGGCGTGGAATTTCGTTCTGTGGGGCCTTGTGCTCTTTGTGTTCATCGCGCTGGAAAAGTTCTGCATCGGCGGCTTTTTAGAGCGTCACCGCTTCCTCTCGCGTCTCTATTTTCTCTTTCTTATTCCGCAGACGTGGGTGGTGTTCCACATCTCCGACCTCGGCGAGCTGGGGGACTACTTCTCCCGTCTCTATCCCTTCCTCAGCAGCGGCGAGAGCGTGTTTGCCGGCGATCTTCTGCGCCAGTTCAAAAGCTACTGGTGGCTCTTTGCTCTCGGCATTCTCCTCGCCACGCCGTGGCCGCGCCGCTTCTATGAAAAATACCGCGCGACGCCGCTCGTCTGGCTGCCGCTGTTCGCGGTGTTCTGGCTGTGTCTCTATCTCATCGCAACCGGCACGGGCAACCCGTTCCTCTACGCCCGCTTCTGAATTTTTCCGAAGGAGGTCTTTCCATGTCCCACTTTTCTCCCCTGCTGTGGCTGTGCGCGGTGAGCGCCGCGGCGCTCAATTCCTTCACCGCGCTCGACCCCACCGGCGCTTACGAGCAGTATCTCGACGCGCTGGGCGAGAATACGCCCGCCATCGCCGCCTTTTTTGATGCCGCCGAGAACGGCGTCTTTCCGTGGACGATCCCCGGCGTGTCCGAGCCGTTCCCGAGCCCCGTGCCCGATCTCCTGCCCCAGCCGCCCGAGGTGGTCGATCCGGTGATCCCCGACGAGCCGGAGGAGCCGGTCAGCCAATTTACCACGGTGGACGCGAGCTATTTTGACGACGCGCTCTTTCTCGGCGACTCGCACACCGACGGCTTCCACGACTACGCGGGGCTGGGCAACGCGACCTACTTCACCAAGAACGGTCTGACGGTAAAGGACGCCGTGGAAAAGAGCTTCATCGAGCTGGACGGCAAAAAGGTCACGCTCGCCGAGGCGCTCGGCTCGAGGCAGTTCGGCAAGGTCTATATCCTCCTCGGCATCAACGAGATCGGCGCTTACACCGCCGCGGACTGGGCGGCCCAGTACAAATCGCTGCTCGATCTCGTGCGCGAAAAGCAGCCCGACGCGGTCATTTTCATCCAGTCCATCTTCCACACCACGCAGAAGAAGTCGGATAGCTCCTACTTCAAAAACGAGGTCATCAACGAGCGCAACGCCGCCATCGCGCAGCTGGCGGACGGCAAAACGATCTTCTACCTCGACCTCAATCCGCTCTTCGACGACGAGAACGGCGCGCTGCGCGCCGACTACTCCGGCGACGGCGTTCATGTCCGCGCGCCCTACTATGTGCAATGGCGCGATCATCTCTATCAGTTCGGCGTGGTGAAATAACGTAAAAGAATCGCTTCCCTGATCGGGAAGCGATTCTTTATCTGCTGTTTTCGGGAGAAATTACTCCCAGCGGTCCGCCTCGGGCGTGCCGTTCACGTGCTTGACGACCAGTCCCGTCAGGGCAAAGAGGGCGATGGCGTTGGGGATGACCATGAGGTTATTGAACATATCGCTCAGCTCCCACACGAGGTCGCTGGAGGTCAGCGTGCCGAGGAAGATGAACACCAGCGCGATGACGGTGTAGACGACCGTGGACCTCTGACCGAAGAGGTAAGCCATGTTGATCTTGCCGAAGAGGTTCCAGCCGAGAATAGTGGAGAAAGCGAAGAAGAACAGGCAGACCGCGACGAACATCGCGCCCGCGCTCTCGCCGAAGACGACGCCGAAGGCGGTCTGGGCGAGGTTGGTCTTCTTGAGCACGTCCTGCGCCGCAGCCGCGCCGCAGCCGTGGAGCGGGCCGCCCTCGGTGTAGAGGGTGGAGATGATGACGAGGGCGTTGAGGGTGAGGACCACGAAGGTGTCGATGAACACGCCGATCATGGCGACGACGCCCTGCTGGTGGGGATTCTTGACGTTGGCCTGCGCGTGGGCGTGAGGCGTGGAGCCCATACCGGCCTCATTGGAGAACAGGCCGCGCT
>ERZ773139.4052-NODE-4052-length-12202-cov-21.831893_pt1 | contig 12202 bp, 10 predicted proteins | sample MGYA00580854_ERZ773139 | MGnify/ENA primary metagenome ERZ773139 (study PRJEB29015, sample SAMEA2737809) | human gut metagenome | biome: human gut; feature: human-associated habitat; material: faeces | place: China | collected 2012 ...
GCGTCATTCTGTTCTTCATCCTCGGCAGCGAGTTCTTCATCAACTATCAGGTCAAGACCGGCGCGAAGCACAAGTAAGGAGGAGCTGAATATGTTAGATTTTTTGCTGAAATTCCCTGACCTTCTGCACTCTGCCATCGTGTTCGGCACGGTTATCATGTTCGGCGCGCTCGGCGAGATCATCACGGAGAAATCCGGCAACCTCAACCTCGGCGTTCCCGGTATCATGTATTTCGGCGGCATCGCCGGTCTGACGTCCACGTTCATGTATGAAAACGTCTACTGCGTCAACGCAGGGATCGAGCCGAGCGCGGCGCTGTGCGTCATTATGTGTCTCGTCGCGTCGTTCCTCGCCTCCGCGCTGGGCGGCCTCATCTACAGCTTCCTGACCATCACGCTGCGCACGAACCAGAACGTCACCGGCCTGACCCTGACGATCCTCGGCTCCGGCGTCGGCAACTTCTTCGGCGGGAGCCTCAACAAGCTCGCCGGCGGCGTCGGCCAGGTCTCCGTAGCCGTGACCTCGCAGGCATTCCGCAACTACTCGCTTTCCCTCGTCAATTTCTTTGACGGCTTCACCGGCAAGCTCCGTCTGGGCACGCTCCTGTTCTCCTACGGCTTTTTGACCTATGTGGCGATCATCCTCGCCGTTGCGATCTGGTTCTTCCTGTCGAAGACCCGCACGGGCCTGAGCCTGCGCGCCATCGGCGAAAATACCGCCACGGCTGACGCTGCCGGTATCAACGTCACAAAGTACAAGTACCTTGCCACCTGCATCGGCGCCGGTATCTCCGGCCTCGGCGGCACGTACTACGTCATGAACTACATCAAGGGCACCTGGGAGAACCAGGGCACGATCGAAGCCCTCGGCTGGCTGGCCGTCGCGCTGGTCATCTTCGCAACGTGGAAATCTCTGCGCGCGATCTGGGGTTCGTATCTGTTCGGCGTTCTCTACTGGGCGTATAACTACATCCCCGGCCTGTCCAGAAGCACGCTGGAGCTGTTCAAGATGCTCCCCTACGTGGTCACGATCCTTGTCCTGCTCATGGTCTCCATGCGCAAAAAGAAGGAGGATCAGCCGCCTCAGTCCCTCGGCATCCCGTACTTCCGCGAAGAACGGTAACCGCACCGCACAACACGCCCTGCGAGGCTTCTCGCAGGGCGTGTTCAGCATATCAGATTGCTTCCCTTGGAAGAGGAGCCTTGGATGCTGCTTTCGGCTTTCGAAAAGTCAAGGAATGTTCACAAATCGTTCCTTGACTTTTCATATTTTTCGTGTATGATTTAATTCAATATTGAACAGTTCGATATTGGAGGTCTTAACTCATGCCGGAACCCCTTCTGACCGCGTCTGCCATGTTTGCCAATGCTGCACGCTTTTCTGACGCCTATCACGCCGCGCTTTCGCCGCTGTGCGCGGAAACCGGTCTGCCGCCTGCGGCGGCGGATATTCTGCTGTTTCTGGCGAATAATCCCGGCTGCGAGACGGCGGGCGCGATCTGCCGGATGCGCGGACTGAAGCCCGCGATCGTGTCGTTTCATATTGACCGGCTTGTGGGCGAGGGCTTTCTGCAGCGGCAGCCTGTCCCCGGCGACCGGCGCAAGACGGCGCTCGTGCTGACCGAAAAGGCAGCGCCCGTCATCGAGCAGGGCCGCAGGCTGCAAAAGTCGTTCGCCGACCGGCTCACCGAGGGCCTGGGTGCGGAGGACTTAGCGCACTTCCGCCGCTGCGTGGCCGCCTTTGAACGCAATATCGAACGGATCCGCACGGAAAATCCCAAAGGAACGGAGATGTAACCCCCCATGATCAAACTTCTCAAGCGTATGCGAAAGCGCGAGGCGCTGATGGCGCTTTTGTGCGCAGTTCTCGTCGTGGCGCAGGTCTATTTCGACCTGAAGCTGCCGGATTACATGACCCGGCTCACCACGCTCATCAAAACCCCCGGCAGCGTCACAGCGGATATTTTATCCGTCGGCGGCGAGATGCTCCTGTGTACGCTGGCCAGCGCCGTTCTGGCTGTCGGCTGCGGCTATCTGGCGGCAAAGACGGCCTCCGGCTTCAGCTTTTCCGTCCGCGCCGACCTGTTCCACCATGTCATGGACGCGGGCAGCGAGGAAATGCAGTCCTTTTCCGTCCCCAGCCTCATCACCAGAACGACCAACGATATTACCCAGATTCAGATGATCGTCGCCATGGGTCTGCAGATGCTCATGAAGGCCCCGATCATGGCCGTCTGGGCCATCATCAAGATCCTCGGCAAAAGCTGGACGCTCTCGGCTGTGACGGGCGGCTTCGTTGTGGCAATCGTTGTGATGGTGCTGCTGATCATGTCCAGCTGCCTGCCCCGGTTCCGTCAGGTGCAGAAAAAGACCGACCAGATCAACCGCGTCGCGCGGGAAAATCTGACCGGCATCAACGTCGTCCATGCCTTCGGCGCGGAGGACTATCAGAACCGGAAATTCGACGGCCCCAGCCGCGAGATGATGAACCTGCAGCTGAAAAACCAGCGGCTGTTCGCCCTGCTCCAGCCGATGCTCGGCTTCGGCATGAACGGGCTGGCGCTCGCCGTCTACTGGGTCGGCGCGGCGCTGGTTGAGTCGATCGCGCTGACAGATCCCGCCGCACGGCTGACGATGTTCACAAACGTGCTGGTGTTCAGCACCTACGCGACCTATGTTGTGATGTCCTTTATGATGCTCGTGATGATCTTCATGCTCGTGCCGCAGGCGCAGGTCTCGGCAGAGCGCATCAACGAGGTGCTGGACACAAAGCCGCACGTCGTCCCCGGCGCGAAGACAGAGGGCAGCGGGACCGGCACGGTCGAGTTCCGCGATGTCTCCTTCCGCTATCCGGGCGCGGCTGCGGATGAGCTGGAGCATATCAGCTTCAAGGTAGAAAAGGGCCAGACGCTGGCCATCATCGGCGCGACCGGCAGCGGCAAGACGACGCTGGCCTCCCTCATTCCGCGCTTTTACGACGCGACGGCTGGCACTGTCCTTGTAGACGGGCTGGACGTGCGCGAGTATACGTTCGACGCGCTTTACAACAAGCTCGGCTATGTGACGCAGAAGGCCGTTCTGTTCTCCGGCACGGTTGAAGACAATGTCTTTTTCGGGCAGAGCGCAGCAGAAAAGACGGACGCGTCGCTGCAAGCCGCGCTTTCCCTGTCGCAGGCAGCGGAATTCGTGGACAAATACCCCGAAAAGGCCGCACATCCCATCGCCCAGCTTGGCCGGAACGTCTCCGGCGGGCAGAAGCAGCGGCTTTCCATCGCGCGTGCGCTGGCAAGAACGCCGGAAATTCTGATTTTCGACGATTCGTTCTCCGCGCTGGACTATAAGACCGACGCGGTGCTGCGCGAGGGGCTTGCGAAGGAGCTTCCCGGCACGACGAAGATCATCGTCGCCCAGCGCATCAGCACCATCCGTAATGCCGATCAGATCCTCGTGCTCGACCGCGGCGAGATTGCCGGACTCGGCACGCATGACGCACTAATGGCGTCCTGTACGGTCTACCGCGAGATCGCCATGTCGCAGCTGAGTGAGGAAGAGCTCAAGAAAGGAGGCGCATCCAAATGAGGCCCAATATGCGTCCAACAGAAAAAACGGATCCCAAAGGCGCTCTGAACGACCTGAGCGCGTATATGCGCAGGAGCCTCGGCGTCGTCATTCTGGCGCTCGTGCTGGCGGCGCTCAGCGCCGTGCTGACCATCATCGGCCCGGATCAGGTCGGTAAGATCGCGACCATCATGTCCGACGGCCTGCTCGGCGGCATTGATCTTGCAGCCATTGCAAGAGTCGGCATACTGCTTGCCGTCATTTACGGCCTGAGCGCGCTCTTTGGCTTCATCCAGCACTATATCATGGCGAGCGTCACGCTCAAAATGTCCTACCGTATGCGCGCGGAGCTGTCCGAAAAGATCAACCGGGTACCGCAGAAATACTTCAACTTTCATGCACAGGGCGATATTCTCAGCCGCATCACCAACGATGTCTCCACGCTCCAGCAGGGACTGACCAACAGCCTGCCGACGATCATCTCCGCCGCGACGCAGTTTGCCGGCTGCCTCATCATGATGTTCGTGACCGAGTGGCGGCTGGCGCTTGCCGCGCTGGGCATTACGCTCGTCGGGCTGCTGCTCGTCGTGCTCATCATGTCCCGTTCGCAGAAATACTTTACCGCCCGGCAGGAAAGCCTCGGCAAACTGAACGGCTATGTCGAGGAAATGTATTCCGGCCACGAGGTCGTGCGCATTTCCCGCGCGGCAGAGCCTGTCGGCAAGACCTTTGACACGCTGAACGACGCTGTTTACGACGCGAACTGGCGTTCGCAGTTCCTGTCCGGCGTCATGCAGCCGCTCATGAATGTCATCGGCAACCTGTCCTATGTCGCCGTGTGCGTGCTCGGCTCGATCCTCGCGATCCAGGGCATCATCGATATCGGCGTGATCGTCTCGTTCATCCTGTATGTGCGCCTGTTCACCTCTCCCCTCACCCAGATCGCGCAGGGCATGACGAACCTACAGACAGCCTCCGCCTCCGCGCACCGCATCTTTGACTTCCTCGGCAGCGAGGAACTGCCCGATGAATCGGAAAAACCGGAGCTGCCCCGCCCCGTGCGCGGCGAGGTCGACTTCGAGCACATCCGCTTCAGCTACCCGGATTCACCGGATAAGATCATCATCAAGGACTTCTCCGCCCACGTCGCCCCCGGCCAGAAGGTCGCCATCGTCGGCCCGACCGGCGCTGGCAAGACGACCATGGTCAACCTGCTCATGCGGTTCTATGAGATCTCCGACGGCTGCATCAGAATTGACGGTGTGCCGTCATCTGAGCTCAGCCGCGAGGACGTGCACAAGCTGTTCGGCATGGTCCTGCAGGACACATGGCTGTTTGAGGGCACAGTCCGGGAAAATCTTGTCTACAATCTGTCGGACGTGACCGATGAACAATTAAATCGCGTCTGCCGCGCCTGCGGGCTGGATAAATTCGTCCGTTCGCTGCCGGACGGCTTCGACACTGTCCTGTCCGAGAGCACCAGCATTTCCGCCGGGCAGAAGCAGCTGCTGACCATCGCCCGCGCCATGCTCCAGAACGCGCCCATGCTCATCCTCGACGAGGCGACCAGCTCTGTCGACACGCGCACGGAGCTGCTCATCCAGCGCGCCATGGATAAGCTGACGGAAAACCGCACCAGCTTCGTTATCGCCCACCGTCTGTCGACGATCAAAAACGCCGACCTCATCCTCGTCATGAAGGACGGCGACATCATCGAAAGCGGCACGCACGAAACACTCATGCAGCGAAACGGCTTCTACGCCGCCCTCTACAACAGCCAGTTCGAACAGGCATCATAACGCGCTCCATAAAAAACTCTGCCCGCAGCTTCAACGGTCTGCGGGCAGAGTTTTTAATTGTAGAATTTTTCTTCGATTTTGACCACAACGCCGTTTTTCAAAGTAAGCGTATACGGCTGGACGAGCAGCCCTTCGTTTTCCTGCACGGCGGCGGCAAAGTCCCGCCATGTTTTGAACGTATACAGCCGGTCCTCGCCTGCGCCATATTCCTGCTCGATATCGTAGATCGTGACGGATGCGTTCGGGTCGACTTTATAGGTGTAAAGTTCGCCGGAATCGACCCGGTAATATCCATAATAATAATTCTGCGGTGGAATATTCAGCGCCTTGAGCGTTTGCAGATCCTCTTCGAGAGAGGCATTCAGCAGCGTAATATGCTCGGCCGTGATGGAATCCCCGGTCACGCTCTGCAAAACTGCGTTCCGGCGCGTGCTGACCTCCGTGATCTGCGAGGTCTGGAGCGAATAGGAGAGCATCAATATGACGTCCGCCCGCGTCAGCGTGACGATCAATGATTGCCGGTCTTCCGATAAGTCCTTCGTCCAGATGGTATCTGCGTCCAGATACCGCAGGTCGGCGTTTGCAGCGCTGAAATAGTCGATGAACGCGGAATAATAGCGCGGCCACTGGGAAACATCGCCCGGACGGTCGCTCCGTTTACTGTCCTCAATCTGGAATTTCTGAAGGGTGTCCACATATTCGTCTGTCATTTCCTGCGCCCAATGCGCGTAATCCAGCTTTTCGTGGACAGCTTCCCAAATCATATCCTCAGAGAGAGAATCCGCCGCAGACTCGCCGCCTGACGCGGCCGTGGAGGCGATCACCTCCAAATACTGCTGGAGCAGATTCATGTCTGCTGGAAACCAGTCTCCGGACGCTTCCGGCAGTACCCACGCTCCGTCCGCACTCTGCGTGGCAAGCGGGCCGCATTCTCCGGAAATCCAGTCGCTTGGACTGCCGCCCGGGAAGATTTCAAAACCCGTGCAGACCTCTGCACCGTCCTGTGTTTCCAACTCTGCTCTCAGATATGTGTTCATCGCGCCCCCGTTCCACTCCCAGTCGGGGCCGGTGTAGTCATAGTAAAAATCGTAATGCAGGTCGCATATGACGACGGTTTTCCCGTTTTCCTCAAATGAACCGTATTCGCGCAGGCTCGGCAGCACGATATCATTGTCGCTGCGCGGATACCGCTGCGCGACTGCCGCGTCAAAGAGCACTGCCTCCCGCCCGGTCAGGCCGAACATGGAAGAGGCCGGGATAGGGAGCGTACTCTGCGGCTCAGTCGTCGGAACCTGTTCCTCCTGCACGGTCGATTGCTCCGGCGAAGCAAGCGTAAAGGAATGAATGTACCAGTTTTCGCCGTCCTTCACCAGCTTCAGAACAGCCTTGCCGGAAAGAGATCCCGCCGTGCTGCCGTACAGCAGCGCAGTATCTCCGTCAGGCTCGATCTCGCCGCTGGTGCAGCGGAAATAGCCGGGGCTGTAGTCGCTGGTGGTGGTATAAAATGCGTCCGTGTCTTCGAGATAGGTGTAGCCGGAAAACGGCGTCTGCATATCCGTCAGGTCGGCAAGGCCGATGCCCGCGAAGCGCTTCAGGACGTCTTCGACCGCAGACGCAGGATACCGGTGGATGGGCAGCGGGAAATCCTCCACGCTGTCGACGCGGAATTCCCATTTGGCGTTCAGCTGGGCAAATTCCTCCTCCGAAATATCCTCCTCGCCGCATTCTCCGAAGTAAGCAAGGAAATTGTTCAGATTCAGATCGCGTACATCGTCATAGGTCGAGGTGAAGAAGCCGTTGACCGCGAAATGACCGAGTGTTTCGTCAGTCGAAAATTCATAGTCGGCAAAGACCGCGTTGACTTCGTCGATCTGTTCCTGCGTCAGCGGCGTCGCGGTTTTCTGCGCTTCCTGCTGTGCGGGTTCCGCTTCCTCCGGCAGCGTGATCTCTCCCGATTTCTGCCGCGTCAGCTCCGTAATCGAGCACCCAGCGGCAGACACGATGAGCAGCAGCGCCAGAATGACACACAGAACGCTTGTGCGCTGTTTTTTCGTCAGGAACAAAATGCGCTCCCTGACCGGCGGACCGGCGAGGCTCAGAGCCGCCGCTTTGCGCGGGGCCTGCGCCAGAATCGCCCGTGCATAGACAAGGCGCTGCACGTCCGAAAGCCCGGCGGCGACAGCCTCGTCGCACGCCAGCTCCGCGTCGCGCTTGGATAGAATCGCGGCCAGCCAGATAAACGGGTTCCACCAATACAGGATCACCGCCGCCGTCCGGCAGAGCGACCACAGGAAATCCAGATGCCGCAGATGCGTGAGTTCATGACGTAAAATCAATTCCGTCGAATCCGTTTGCAGCACATCCTCCGTCAGATAGACCGCCGGAATGAGCCCTGCAAGGCACGGCGATTTGACCGTGCTGGAAATGTAAATACGCGTCCTGCCGTGTCTGCCAAGAAAACGCCGGCTCTTGTGAAGCCGAACCGTAAATACCAGCCATGTACCAAATAACCAGAGCCCAAGCAGCGCACTCCCGCCCGCCCAGACGATCTGAAAGATCTGCATCGCTGTCAGCGGCTTTGCGGGCGCTTCCGCGGCCTCCTGCGCCGGGGAGACTGGCTGCTGCACAGGTGTCTGCGGCTGCGTCACAGCCTGCGCAGGCTGCTGCGCCGGGAGAGGCTGCGCGGGCAGCTCCACGCGCTGCACCGGCGCGGCCGCTTCCTCTGCCGGAAGCACCGGCAGCGAAACCAGCGTCCCCGGCAGACACAGCTTCACCAGCACCACCAGCCAGAGCGTATAGACCATCCGCTTCGGCACGCGGTTTTTGAAAATTGCCCGCACCAGAAGAACGGCCAGAATCAGCGCTGAAACGGTCAATACTTCTCTCAGCATAAGAAATCCTCCTGTCTTTCCATTTAAGCTACGGAAGCAGCAGCTCTGCGACCGGCAGCAGTTCTTCTGTGCCATCTTCGCGCAGGACGCGCAGGACATCGTCTTCTGACGCCGCGTGCGTCTCATCACTGTCACCAAAGGAAAGCTTCGCAAAGCGCTCGCTGCAAAGCTTTCCGTCCCAATCCACGAGCCAATACCCCTCCGGCATCGGCTGGCCGTCCTCGTCATAGCACGGATATGCCGCACGTTCACCGTAACATACCGCGATGCCGATATAGCCATCGTCAAATACGCTGTAATCGATCCAATGGAAGCGCGCACAAAGCGTGCTCCCGTTCTCGTCCGTCAGCCGGCACCGGCCCATGACCGGCCCCTGCGATACGCCGCCTTCATAGAGCAGGAAGCGATCCGGGAATGGGATCTCCACACGCTCATAGACCGGTGCGATCACCTCTGCTCCGTCTGCGGTCACAATGCCATAGCACGGCTCACGGCTGTCCCAGCGGGTAACGCGCAGACGATAGCCGAAATGGTCTTCCTCCAAAGTTTTCGGCTCGTCCACTTCGCTGAGGTAAAAGCTTCCGTCTCCGGCGCTGACGGTATAGCGGTAGCCGGTGCCGTTTCGGATGCAGTAGACCTCACCCTCCGGCGTGCCCATATAGTCGATGCAGGCGTCAAACGGCTCGTCAGAAAGAAGCGTGCCGTCCTTCAGCCGAATCCAGACCTTTGTGTCTGGAACTTCACCGATGTGCCGCGTACCATCGGCCTCCCGCACCAGCCCCATGCAGCTGCCGTCCGTCCGATAGAGCGTTTCATACGGTGCCCAGCTCCATGTTTTTGCATCGTCATATTGGTCAACGCCCGAAGCGTCCTTTGCTTCTTCCTGCGCGGCAGTCTTCCACCAATCCGCACCGTCTTCCTCACCGTAGATTTTCCGAAATTCCTGTGAACGAGGCTCCTGCGTCGAGCCATTATAGGAGGACTGCGAATCCTGCGATTCGGCTTCCCACGGCGCTTCCTCCGCCTGCACCGCGGGCGGAGCCTCTGGCGCTTTCTGACAGCCTGATAAAAGAAGGCTGATGCAGAGCGTCAGGAAGAGAATTTGTTTTTTCATTGCGCGTGCTCCTTCTCCGCTGCGTCCAAAATGGCTTTTAACTCCTGAATTTCCTGCTCGGACAGCGCACCGCGGTCAACTAAGTTTGATACCATCATCCCGACGCTGCCGCCGTAGACCTTGGATAGAAACGACTCCGTTTCCTCCGGCTCCACGTCGGCATAGGCGACGGACGCGCTGTATGTCTGAAATTTTCCGCTGTCGTCCATCGTGACCGCACCCTTGGCGATCAGCCGCTTGAGCATCATAAAAATCGTCGCCCGGCTCCATCCGGTATCCGCGTCCAATGCCGAGACCAGCTCCGCCAGCGTCTGCCCCGGCCTCTGCCAGAGCGTTTTCATTAGCTTCCATTCCCCATCAGACAGTCTGAGATGTTCCATTTCACAGTGCTCCCTTCAAAATGCTAACGTATGTTATGTTTCGAGGATACCACAGATATTAACACTTGTCAACTGCAGCCGGTACATTTTATGCACGAAGTCCTGAAGGGATTCGAACGCCGTAAATATCGGAGCGCTCTGGTATCTGCTGCAAATCCCCTCTGTTTGCTTTTGCAAATTTTTAGACGTTACAATATACTAGTACATTGTAACACATAAAACTTTCCGTGTATGGACTATGTCAGGGCGTTGGCAAAGGATCCGATTGCCAGAAAGGTCAAGCTGGCAGACCTCCGGCACAATCTCGATGCCCGAAGGCTGAACGGCGTGCGATCCGGGAAATATGACCTGTATTTGCAGGCAGTTCGCTATCTGGAAAAAATCAGGTAGAGCACACTTTTATACGGAACTGTCCGCATGGTATCAGCGCACCGGCCGCAGCAGGTGCAAAGAGCGCTTGAGAGACTGTCTGCCTTTGCGTGCCGGCGGTCGTCCGGGAGTTTCCGCCGGCCTCGTTCTGCTTTTGCGGACCGGTCATTCACGTTTCGATATCGTTCAGAAGTCGGAGGCTTCCCCGGCGAAGCTCTAAACGGCCTTCCCGCTGCATCGTGCCGAGCAGGCGCGAAAGAGCGCTGCGGTTCATGCCAAGGTACCGGGCCATCCGCTCGCGCGTCATTCCGGCGCAGACGATCTCGCCGGTTTTTCCCGCCTCCTGCCGCAGATACACTTCCAGCCTCGTCCGCCCGTCCGGGATAGACAGGAGGCGGATATGGCGCTGTAATGCCCAGTATTTCTCCGAAATCTCCTCCAGCAGATTGGACAGCAGCCGTGTGCAGTCGCTTCCGCCATCCTCCGCGCAGCAGCGGAGCAGTGCGTCCAGCGATAGAAACAGGATCTTGGACGGCCTTGCCGTGCGAAGCTCGACCGGGCTGCCAACCGTCCGGGCCGACATCAAAACATCCCCAAACAGTCCGCCTGCCTCGTGTACCGCGGAAAGGCTTTCCTGTCCATCCTGCGTGTACCGCCACGCCTCCACGCGCCCGGACAGCACGATCCCCGCATGGTCGATTCGCTCGCCCATGCCCCAGATCACGCTGTTTTTTCCAAAGCAGGCCGTGCGGGAGGAAAGCTTTTGCAGCAGCCCGTCCAGCCGCTCCGCAGGAAGCTCTGCGAAAAGCCTGTTTTGCAGCAGAATGCGCTTCTCTTCATCTGTCAGCATTTTGCTCTCCTTTTTGTTGCAGCTGCAACGTATTTTTTTGAATGACATTGCTATAATAGCAGCAAAATACAAGCTTGGGGAGATTTTTTATGAAAAAAACAGTCTGGATCGCGCGGACGGCGGTCTGCCTTGCGCTTCTGATCGCCATTCAGTTCCTTACCAAAAGCCTCGGCCAGCTGGTGACCGGCTCGTGCGTCAATCTGGTGCTGGCCATCGCGGCGCTGATCGGCGGCGTCTGGTCCGGCGTGACGGTCGCGGTCATTTCGCCGTTCTGCGCGTATCTGCTCGGTATCGGCCCGGCGTTTTTGCCGTTGGTGCCGTGCGTTTCGCTGGGCAACGCCGTCTACGCCGTCCTGTTTGCCCTGCTTGTCGGCGGATTCCTGCAAAAAAAGAAGCTGCCCGCCGCATATGGCAGCATGGTGCTGGCTGCCGCAGCAAAGTTTGCGGCGCTGTATCTCGTCCTTGTCCGGCTGGTGGCCCCGGCTGTTATCCCGGCAGCGAAGCTCAGCACCGTCACAGCGGCTTTTACCTGGCCGCAGCTTCTCACAGCCGTGATCGGCGGCGTGCTGGCCTGCCTGATTGCGCCAGTCCTCTGCCGCGCGCTTGAAAAGAAGAACTAACGCAGTCCGTTGGATGTCTCAGGCCGGGAATACTATTATTTTCATCCATGTCTAGGGTGTATCTGAAAACTCATGATGTGACCGGCAGCGAGGGATTTTTGCGTTGCGCAAGACATTTTTTCGCAGGAATACTGACGTATTTCAAGGAAAAATGACGCGGCGCACCGCAAAAAGGCCCGCTGTCCGGGTGCGTTGGGAGTTTTCAGATACACCCTAAGGACATTACTCATTTCATAAAGTCAGGAAAGGCATACGAACTCAATTGGAAGAACCAAGTTCGTATGCCTTTGTTTTGTCCAATTCCAGAGCTGGACGCTCCGGCTGCCTGAACGGCACACCCTGCGTTCCAGCCGCAGCGGTTTCAAATAACACCATCTGACCGCTGCTCAACGCAAGCGTCTATTTCAGTTCAAGCAGCGCTTTTTCATCGTCTTTTACAAGCTTCCCTTGACAACGATAACGTGTCCCTCAGTTTCCGATTTCATTTTACGCGCCAGGAAGCGTTTCGTCGGAAGGAGACGATGCTGATACAGAAACAGCGCCCGGCTCACGCCGGGCGCTGCTGCTTTATGGGGTTTTGGCGAAATTACTCGTCGATCTCGATGACGACGCCGGAACCAAC